>Ga0136643_10004460_pt1 | contig 19322 bp, 17 predicted proteins | sample TergutLab28metaG_FD_96883 | JGI IMG/M metagenome (GOLD analysis project Ga0136643, IMG submission 96883) | Labiotermes labralis P1 segment gut microbial communities from Petit-Saut dam, French Guiana - Lab288 P1 (version 3) (version 3) | ecosystem: Host-associated > Arthropoda: Insects >...
AAATTTTTTTTGGTTTTTTTTTTTTTTTGCCTGAAGAAAATTGGCTTTAGAGTTGAGAATTGGATTGAGGCTCTCTATAGAACCCCCCTCCCCTTTTTTTTTTATGAAAGTCCCTCTGACAAAATTTGTTTTCTCTGAATTAAATTTATAATCGAGGAATGCATTCACAAATTCAGTACAAACTTTGCGATGGGGAAACAGAAGTCAGGCTGTTATCCGATCACTTAGGCCTTCTGTTGAATGCATTTTTGTGTTTTTAACTAAAATTTTCCATTTTATTGTAATAATCTCCTCTTACTTTCCTGTCCAAAAATAGAACATGAGGAGAAGAACCTTCCTTACGCGATGTTTTGACTTGTTTCTTCTATTTTCTCTTAATTGAAAAAAAAAAGAGAGAATGGAGACGAAGCAGTTGTAACTAAAATAAATGGCAAACAGAGGAATTCTACTTTAAAATCCAAAAGGGAGAAAAATTTAAGGAATCGCCTAATTTTTGTCTTTTGCCATATCGACCTAAATTACACATAAACTCGAATTCGTAAGTTGCAGGATGCCAAGAGTTAAGCCATATTGTTACTGACGTAACGCATGCGCTTTTTATGCCGCTCAATAACTGAATGCACAGAGATGCAATAATTTTATGTTGGTGCACCTGATTCGTAGGTAATCTGTGGTTCCCAGTCATTTAAATGTCTCTGACTAAAAGCATTTAGTAATAATTTGCCAGTCTCTGGGTTAGGTATCACTGATACAATTTCAGCCTGCAGTTTCTGGTCATAGGTGATATTGTGCTACAATCCTGCACATGAAGAAAAGTGGGAAATTGAAAACCGATACTTTTCACATCGATGAAAATTTCGGTTGAAGTTTTGTGGATTATGACACGTTATGTTCTGTTGTTTTTTATGGTTTGTGTACTGACGCTGACAGGACACCAACCATATAGGATACATACCATCAAATGGTAGGTTGATCATTGAATAATGAAGAGCAAAGGTCTTCTATCCCGAACTTCGCCTAGAGGGACAGAGAAAGCTCATGAAAACTTAAGTGACGATATTCGACGTAGCAGCTGAGATTTGAATCTTTTAAATCGGTGGTTTGCAAAGTTTGCTTCGCGACTGGGTCACAGGGGATCTGAGGATACATTTCTTTAATGGCTACTTTGACGTTTTCTTATTTCTTAAATTAAAGAAATAATGCTCTTTAAAAAAAATCGAGGAACTTTTTTAATTGGCGATATGTTTATTTCGTATGGTCTGTAGAATATCTAGTTGAACTTGCCGCAACCAAAAAGCGAGCGACAATCATTTTAATTAAGGTCTAATCATGCAGTGCATTGTTATGTATGCTCCTGGTATGTATTCCTACTTATCTAAAATCAGTTCTGAGATAAACATTTTCAATTTTTGATACAAACCATCCGGAAACATTATACTTACGCGAGGAAGGATGTAAGGTAGAGGTAAAGGTAAAAGTAAAATTCTGCCTATAATTGCCACGAAGACCTAGAGGGGGAGTAGAGGTATAGCTCTACTCTTTCTTAAACCTCGGTGCTTGATGGGGGATGGGTGTTTAACGCTAAGCCACGGCCGCTTTATCCCTGGGATTGAACTGCTGCCCATTGTATAGGAGACTGAGTAGGCCGTGGTTATTCTTCGAAGCCAAAAGGGGTCCGCGAACAAGAACGTTTGGGAACAACTGGTTTAAACTAACTTGCAGTGCACCTACAACGCTCTAATTTAACCGCGTGGGAACGGAACGTACGGTAACGCCAGGAGGAGATGGATTGAAGATAGCAGCGACTGATATACTGGCAGCAATGACTGCTTCATGGTTGCCCTCTTTTTAGGGGAGGGGGGGAAACACCAATCATGACTTATGGTACCTTGTGGTCATAGTCCGTGGAAGAAGAAGAAGAAGAAGAAGAAGAAGAAGAAGAAGAAGAAGAAGAAGAAGAAGAAGAAGAAACTTTTGTAGTAGCAGTGAATTTTGCGCCTCCAGTGGTATCTTTACCTTCCCTTGGTGGAGGGGCTAAAAAATAGGAGGAAAAATAATTCGCACTGTGAAATATCCAGATGACTTTGTGATACTGGGGAAGGAAGAAACGATACTAGGCAGCGAGATTGGTAGACTAGTTGAAGTTGGAAGACTCTATGAAAATGGAAATGACTGTGGAAAAACTGGTGAATATCAAGACATTCGCCCCCATTTCTGTTTGTGATAGATCAGAAACAACAGGACAATGTGAAACATTTCAACAATTTGAAAGACCTGATAACAAATGATGCAAACCGTACACATGACATTAAATACAGAACGCCATGGGACAAGAAGCGTTTAACAAGGAAAAGATTCTTTTCGTCAGCAAATTGGACTGATAGTTAAGGAAGAAATTAACGAAATGCTTCTCTTGGATCATAGCTTTCTATGGTGCTGACACTTGAACATTTCAGAAAATAGATCAGTAATATCTTGGAAGTTTTGAAATTTGGTGCTGGGGAAGGATGGATAAGATCAGTTGAACCAATCGCGTGAAAAATGAAGGTATATAACTGAGAGTAGACAAAGAAAAGAACTTCCTGCATACAGTAAAGAGAACTAAGGCTCACTGGATTGGTCACATCTTGTGTAGAACTGCGTTCTAAAACACGCTATTGAATGAATGATAAGGGATTGAAGACGGGGAGGGGACGTAAGCAGGTACTGGATGTCTGTTTAGGAAAAGATAAAGGTATCGGAAATTGAAAGAGGAAGCACTCGATCTCACTCTCTGCAGAATCCGCTTTGGAAGAGGTTGTGGCCTATGTATGAATGACCTTCTGTGAATGGTTCCACCTGTTTGATTTTGTGACAGTGAACTCCGTACATACGTTCTGGACACAGACCACCTGAAAGTGAGAAAATATAGTAAAACGGATATTAATAAACCGGAACGTGGTGCGGAATGAAATTATTTGGCTCACGTTGAAACTCCAGTTGATGTAAGCCTACTGCGTGTTGGTAATGTTGAACTAAACCTTTTAACCATACACAGTCAGTGAGTTACGGGTGCTTATTGCTATAGGCGCTTTCGATGCCTGTATTTTCGCATATCCACAGGTTTTATTTGTTTTCCACCTACACCTGTGCCATCTAATTCACGTAACATTTGCTCAGTAACTCCACTAGGAAGATGCTCGAAGCGTTCGTCCACATTCATGGATAAGCTTTTTGTTGAGCACATTTTCTATATATATACCGAGGGATTTAAAGGTTTAGGCACCTTATCGCCCCTGTGGAGTGCTTATTGGATTCACTTATGTCGTCAGTCTTTTCTAATGTCACAAGTCGAGAACAGCTGCACGAATTTTCATGAAAACTCATTCTGCTGGCCAAAAATGAAGATGCAATATCTGGTGCAGAAGACGCAGCAGTGGTAAGAACATTAGATACCAGAAGTCTTTCGCAAATGTCCAACATTGCGAAACAACAAAAGCAGCTTCTGATGAAAGCGATCTAAACTGGGATAAAAATTTCGTTGCAGAGTCAATGAAGCCTTACCCTTCCTGCTACCGCGAAATCAAAAACAATAGGCAGAAAAAGTAAGGTGCCTATACGCCCACACTCGAAAAAAGCTTTAACTAAAAACTGTGAAACCTTAACCTTCTACATCAGAATTTCGCCTGATGGTGCGGAAGTTGATGCATATGCATCTTTGAGGGAAGATCCCGACGACCCCCCACAAAGTGTAAACAGAGAGCAGCTGCCGGCTACCACCACCATTTTTATGTCTAGTTCTTGTTCTGGTGCCAACAAGCTTTATGGACTAAGTGAATATATATATATATATATAGTTTTTGTGGCGCTTCGACCCGATTCCGTTTCATGGCCTCCCCGTAGGGGGCGTAGCGATCACACTCCCTGGACACACACTCACTCGGTAGGACTCCTCTGGACGAGTGACTGATCCGACGCAGAGCCCTCTACCTAATTACACACAACACTCACAACAGACATTCATTCTCCCGGTGGGATTCGAACCCGCAGTTCCAGCAAGCGGAGAGCCGCAGAACCATGCCTTAGACCGCGCGGCTACTGGGATCGGCGACAAGATATATTGATTAACATAAATGGTTTTAATAAGTAAATATATTTTGTTAATTAATGTCAAATTAATTTCACTGAGAATCGCAGAGATCATTCATACTTTACTTCTGCACTTCCTCCAAAAACTGATCTACATTAAATTTAAACAGTTGGCAGAAAAAGAAATGCTGGTCAGTTATAGTCTTTGTAACATAACTTTAGAACTCCATGATGTCAGACTTCTAAACGCGTCAGATTTCCTAAACTGTACCAGTTTTTGTCCAGTTACGAGATCTAACTAATATGAGAATTCTACAAGTATTTTAATGGGAATTCAGTGGCGCTTTGCGAGTTTTTGCCTACGAGCAAGAATTTTCGAACCACTTACGCCGCTAAACGGTCGTGTAGCACCATCTGAAACGGGAGCTCTACAGATATATCCATCAGAATTCCCAACTACCTGTAGGTGGGATTGTAATATGTAGGTTTGTGTGGTTGGCAAGTTGCCGCATGATGAACAGTAGTATGTAGGCCTACGAGATATTTAGTTAGTTACATGACTGGGTAATTCGTTGGTAGAAAATTTCGTTAAGAATCAGAGGCTTCTGAGTGTGAAAATCGTGATGCCAGTTCACCGTGTGCAAATCAGAGATCGTTAAGGTCCAATGTCTACTGTCGTTTCTAACATGGCGAGCGCGAATAACGTCAAAGGTATAGCGACTAGGCTGTAGGCAGGACTATCCGGGGTGCGAATGCCGGTAGGTACAAGAGACTTCCTCTTTTCAAAAATGCCCAGACAGTTATGGGGTTCACCCAGCCGTCTGTTAATTGGGTACCGTGTTTCCTTTCCGTGGGTACGTTCGTGAAGTTGAATGCTCACTTCTATCTAGAGCCAAAGTTGGGAATGAGTGGCTCTGTACCTCTACTTCTCCACTGTGGCTTCATGACGTGTAGGGAGACAAACATAACCATTATAAATGGTATCAGTCTTGAAAACCTGCGATTTAAGGTATACAGACACCTGTTAAGCACAAGGCTGGCGCCTCACGTAGATTGGGCAGCTGTTCCATTCCTGTCAGGTGTAATGATATTACGTATTCACCGCCATACCCCGAGGAGACGTCAAGTCGTTCCTTCGCACCGCGCGTTTCGCCGTACATACTGCTCCTTCGCGTGGGCTAATTTCGTTAGATGCCTTCAGATGTCAGCACGAGCGTAGAACTAGTGATGGCAGTGCCCACATGGGCGCAGCACATGTCGTGAATGGAGGCTGCAGTTTGGCCAGCTGCTCAGAATTCCGAAGGTTGTGCGTTGGAGAAGATGGAGGCGGCGGAGGAACTGGAGGATGTCGAATGTAAGGTGGTGCTGGTTGGAGACTCCCGCTGCGGCAAGACGGCCCTCGTGCAACGCTTCGTGGGAGATAACTTCGTCGAGGTAGGGACACGCCCATCACTGTGAGGTTAGGTTCCCTGGAGTTTTGTACTAAAATGTCCTTCGCATCTACAAAAAAAAAAAAAGTGTTGAGTCCTTGATACCGAGGACAATTGTGGTAAGTTCCACAGTAATTACCACCAGCTGTGAAATGTGCCATATTGGGTGACAGTTGTTACCGTGTCATTTAATTTCCAGCAGCTGTGAATTGTGCCGTAGTACGTCGTAACAATTGTTATGAAAAGTGCCACTTGTGAACTGTCATAACATGCCTCAACAGTTCGCTGAATGTGCGCAAACAGGTAGGCCTACAAGTAATTATAAAGTATTCCCCATTAGTTACAGAATATGAGTGTATGTCAGTCAACATGAAACATGCTCTGCAAGCACTAAAAGCTGTGTTTTCCCATCATGTGGACTAAATGTTATGCGATAGACTGGACACATATGGCTGTGAAATGTGGGGAATGTGCCACTGATAGTGAAACATAACATTGTAACATGAAGTAACCTTAAAACCAAGCAATACAATTTCAAATACACAGAGCTCAGCTATGGACCTCGGGTGCACAGTTGAGTTTATATTTGAAGTTGTAATTAGTTAGTTATTAAATGAGTTGAAGTTTATATCAGCAGCTCTGAAATATGATTGTAGCCTCCAGATTGTACCTGAAATGTTCCCTGGAAGGTGCCAGTAACTGAATAAGACAAAATAGACACAAACATTTGTGAACTGTGTACGTGATTTTGAAATGTGCCACTCATATTAACTGAGGGTCCTTGAATATGCTGTAGTAGACATCAGTATTTATGAAATAAGCCGAAGTAGACGTGAACATTTATGATATATATGATAGTGTATTATGTAAAATGAAAATTAAATTGTGGGCTCTGGGTGGTATCAAACCGAATCATCTGGTATTTCATTTGTGTATCAAATATGAGAATATTAGCAAGATGAAGCTGAGAAGCCTGTGAAATTGGGGATGGTTTTTATGCTCTTCAGTGCTGCTGTTTAAAATGAGATTAGACTATAATTTATTCCATTCCATACATCCTGTGTGTGATGAAGCCAGGGATGTAGATCACATCACAAGATATATACTATACAATGTTTATTTTAAATAAAAGGATAAATATATAAGAACTAGTAAAGTATTACAATACTGGGCTCAAGTACAAGAATAAAATATAGTAAAAACACTGTTTCAGTGAAAGGACTATTTTTTATGGAGCCATTACTATTTTCCCTATTAGAATTTTCATTTGTAGTAGACTCCTGTAGAGTAAGAGGAGTGAAATAATAGATTAATACTCTCTTAAGTGTTAGCTGAAATACATGTGTATTGTGATTTGAACTTTAAGTGATTGGTGGAAGGATACTGAATACCTTAGTCCTGTATAGTAAACTCCTTTTTGGTACAGAGATTAGTGCCTGGCACATGTAGGTCATGTGTGTACCTTGTGCTTGTGTGGTGTATGCCTGAATTTGGTTGGAATTTGTGTCTGTTTTTCACAACATATAGTAATAGCTAAAGTAAGAATGCACTGGTAAACAAACAAACAACAAAACAAACTCCGTGGCCTTAGTCCACACGCGAACTATACCGACAGGTATGCACTGGTAAACAGAAGAAAATGAAGCTTCCTAAGTAATTTTCTACAGGAGACTCTCTCTTTAGCACCTGCCATGATTGTAAAAATTGTAAATGTTTTTGGTTTCATGTTTTTCCCCAATTATTCTGCATGGCATGATGGGATGGAAGTAATTCAGGTAGACCTATTTTATATTTGAGGACTATTCAGTGTATCCTTTTCAGTTTAATTGGTAGTTAGTTTGCAGACAAAGAACTTTAGATGTCCTGCTGCTTCATTTGTTTGATCACCTCAGGTCTGTATAAGCACAAACGTTGTTGTTAGTGCAAAATTTCGTAAAATTGTGTTGTGTCAAAACTGAGTTGAGGTTTTGGCATTAAACTATTTGTTGACATTTTTGTAAAGATTATTTACATATACAATTGTAAAAATGGTTAATGTCTGGTTGGAGGCAGGTAATTCTTGTCCAATACATGAGATGGATCAGAAGACCAAGCATTGAACACTGAGAGACTCTATGTATTTAATGCCCCCGTTTCAGGACATGCTATAATTTGGATATGGTAAATTTATTTCTGCTTTTTGCCTTCTGTCATGATATTTAAAGTATTACCCATCTGTACTTCAAATTCCATAAAACTTAGTTGTAATAGGTGTACTTTATAATGTACACAATTAAATGTTGTAGAAAGCTCCAGCAACATGCATTTTATCATTAAGAGGACATAACAGTTCTGTAAAAGTAATTAGCCTTTTCCATTGAGAGATGTTTTTATGCATGCAAATTATTTATGTGCAAGAATGTTGTTACGACATCAAGAATTACTTCCTTTATTGTGCATAATTTTCCCAGAATATTAAAGAATGCTGTTAGTGAAGTTGTTATGTAATTGGAAATGCAAGATTACTTCCCCTTTTTATAGAGAGGTTACAGTTTTGAATATTTTTGTCATTCTGGGAAAACCACTGCAATCACATGGTCACAAATGTAACTTAATGGACCACTGATGTAATCTGTAGAGCTTTTGAGCACAGCATTTAACATTTCATCATCACATGAATGTTTTAATTTCAGAGAATTTGGTATTTTTTTATTGGTTTGCTGTGTTGAGCATGTGATTTATAGAGGCTCTCCAGCTTAAAGTGAAAATGGCACATTGAGGGGAGCTTCATGGTTTGTACTTTTCACCAAATGTATTCCGGGTTATAAAATCAGGAAAACTGAGATGAGCAGGGCATGAGACACATTTGGGAAGAGGAGAGGTACATGCAGGGTTTTATTGGGGCAAATGTAAGGAAAGAGACCCCTTGGAAGACCTCGGTGTGCTTGGGAGGATGATATTAAAATAGATTTTAAATCGGTTGTGGGGGCGAGGACTAGAGTTTTCTGACTCAGGATATAGGCCAATGGCGGAGTCTTGTGAACGTGGTAACGAGTCTTCGGTTTATATAAAATGGTGGGAAATTTCTTGACTAGCTAAGGAACTGTTAACTTCATAAGAAGGACTCCGCTCCATAGGGTTGATTACTGTCCAGAAATAGCCGATACTGCCCGCATGGTGATATCTTTAGTTTCTTGCTTGGTGTGTGGATTGTTTTTACATGGGTTGTCTTCCAAGTTTGGCCATAGATGTTAGGCACATGACGTCAGATCGGGTGAACGGGCAGGTCAGAAGGAACGAATTGAATTGTCAGTGTGGTTGGTTGCACCTTCTTACTGGAAGAACCCATATTCCAATTATCACCAGGTCACATTGTTATAAATTATTTACCATAATTCGTACAGAATTGAACTTAACTAATTTTACTTTTTGTTGTTCTCTTGTTTCTGTAACGTCTTGTTCTGCCCACACTTGGTGATTGACATATTTTTTTTTATTTATCACTAATTGTTTATCATTCACTTCTCTTTGAAATTCTACATAAGAGCTGTCACGAATTATTATATTGAACCTGTGTTTATTGACCATGGACGTAACACTGGCAGTGCAAGATCCAGTACGCATTTTGTTCTCGTGCCATCCTTTCCCCCACCCAGAAGTCCAAACATTGTCTGTACTCCTCATTAGGCTGTGCTTTTCCTCTCTACCGGTCAGCATCGTCGCTGTCTTAGTTATCCTAACGTGACTTATCCCGTTCTAATTACGTAAAAACCAGTAAATATTCGATAAACACATGTTCGTTTTAGAGATTCACAGGCTAACGCATTTCGGCTTGTAGCTAAGCCATAAGCAGGCTCTGTAAGCTTCACAAGAACTTATAAAACCTTCTTGCAAATCTAGTACAGTGTGCTGGTGGCGTAGTAAAAAGCCGAAACATGTAGCTGTTCTGTTTACGACGGATGTTTGCTGGTTTTGTCTATGTATTTATTGACGCTCGGAGTGTAAAGCGTCGGATGATTGGTTGGTAGTTAACTACCACGCGAACGGTCGTGATCATTTTACGCGCGTTCGCAAAATTGCGAAAAGCGACTATTAGCATCGTTCTGTCCGTCCGTCCGTCCGTCCTTCCATGTGTCTTCGCATGGAACAACTCGGCTCCCACTGAACGGATTTTCATGAAACTTGGTATTTGATTATGTTTTTTTGGAAATGTGGTGAGAAAATTCAAGTTTCGTTAGAATCTGCCGAGTATAACGTGCACTTTACATGAAGACATCTGTACATTTGTAATTTCTCGCTGAATTCTTAAAATGAGAAATGTTCGAGACAAAAATTGTAGACAAAATAAAAACACATTTTATTTGCAATAACCTTTTCAAAAAATCAGACCGTTTATGAAATAATGTGGAAAAATTTGGTAGAGCCAGACAGGCCACAGATGACAATATAATACGGCGCATGCACTTTGCATGCTGGAAGACTGACTACAGACATAAACACAAAATAATTAATATGTATTGATTTTCTACTGCAACAATGGTAACGCGAAAGCGCCTCAATGTTAGTTTATGCGTACATTGTCTTGTTTAGGTACTACTGTATTACTGCCTATTGGGGGTGGAGTGGTGGGGGAGGATATGTAAAACAGCGAAAGATCTGAAGTCATGATAGTCGTTGGCCAGAGGCTGGACCATCTTATTCCGTATTATCGCTGTCCGGTCATGGAGATTGAAATTCCTTCTTCTGTTTAAAATGTGGGTTCCTGCGAGTTGGTCCGTAGACACCTGAGCGGCCAAAGACATTGGCCACATATTTGGCGATTTAACTGTCTTCACCAAAAAACTGACTACTGAATTTTCGAACATTTTGTGTGCCGTTATGGTAATGAGTAATTAAACGTCTGTGTGTCTTACGCATAATTTTTGAGAACAGCAATGTCACGCAAATTAAATACTGCAGTGGAAGCATGTGGTATGCAGTTGTTAATAAAGTGCGAAATATTACGAAAATAACTTACTTCCCCAGATTGTATATTTGGCTCATAACCGGTTTGCTTTATGTTCGTACGCCATCCGTGTACATCAGTTCATGAACTGCTTTATGAATTTTGAAATTTACGGACATTACGTATAGCGTGTTTGAAGCGAATGTTGGTACCCAATGGTTGGATTTCGTGACATTGTCTTAATAACTGCCCAACTCCGTGAAGTCTGTGCTTCATCTGTGTACCTCTACATCTTTATGAATCCTTTAGAGCACACTCAAAGATCATTTATCCCCCCACATTTAAACTATATGCATACCGGCTTAAAAACGTTTAAGTAAACGATTATTTTTTACTTTTTAATACATTTGATATCTTCACAGCCCGTTTAATACATATATAAGGTATTTTCTTCAGCTGTTTAATGACGAAAATGGCGGTGTTTCTTTGAAGACACTAGCCGAATTATGTCCGGTTGAATTCAATCTCATGTCATAACTGACTTCATTCTTGCCCCTCTTGCTCAATTTCAGGTTCAACAGAACGAAAAATCCTACCTTACGAAGTAGGTCGTAGAAAAGGGTATCGTGTATTTTGTGGCATTGTTTTACGGGGGGTTAGGAATTCCGTATGGCTGTTCACCCACAAATAAGTAAGAAATGTTTCTCAAAAGCCATCCTTCAAAACGCCATCTGACCTCATAACATCACAGTCTTCTTCACTTTACGATACGTTAGAATCACGAGGAGCCGCGGAATTTCGAACTCCCTCCGTGTGAAGGTCCAGGTTCGGAAGGTAAGTGGGAATCTATTCTTCGGTTCTTTTAAAATGTTCCTTCATTGCATGAAGTACCTGAACATCATTTCCCTCGCCTGAGACAGCTACAAAAATGGTCAACCTTTCATATCAGTCTCATGACGGCCAAGCCCTATAATCCATCTACCAGTCTCCATGGTGATGCCATCCGCATTGTTTTGTGCATCGAACGGAGTGGTTGATTTTCTCTGCAGTGATCCGTTCAGTGCTTTCGTGTGACCAGAAATACTTTACGTAGCAAGGAGAGAACCCAGACTCAGTATTACCCGTTACTTAAACTTGCAGTTCTTGACTCATCTGCAAAATTAATTTTAAATCCTTACCCGTGATTTCCTGCGTGTGTATGAAGAAGCATCTGCTTATGGTCACTACATATTTCTTCACATGAAACCTCAAAGAGGCGAGTATTTCAGGCAAGGCTTTTAATGTGATTGAAAAATTTCACAATTTCGTTTGAAGTATCTTGCAGACCAGGTGGTGGACACGTGTATTTAGTAGCTGGAGCCTCTCTATAAATGTAGCATTACCTGCACACCACTGTAAGAACGACTGCCTAGACTAGGGCCTACAGTTCTTTCATTTTCCCTGTCAAAGAACTCGCTGCGTGAGTAGTCGTTCTTACGGACTTGTCCTGTTTTGTTTGCTTGTCAGGTAATCATTGAGTTCGTCGGGTTTAGCTTGACCCATATAGTGTGTTGGTAAATATTTGCAAAATAACTCTTAATGGATTTCATGATCAGATTCGTATCTGACGAAGCACAATAGGCTTGATTTATTGTATCTGGCGATTCTTTAGATTATAACGCGAACAAAAGGTAATTTACACATGAACATAACGTAGAGGTGCGGTCGGGTGTTTCACCCTGGACCCTTCTCAGATGCGCAAGCCATTTAATTCTCTGATGTCATACTTTCTGTTTTCGTTTCCAATTGTACATTTATTACATAACGTTGTTTCTGTCATGGTTCTTTATTTCATTCGTTTAAAGAGCTTACTAAACACGCCCACGTTGATTTTGTCTGTTTTAAAGTTATCGGACATACATAACCTCAAATTTCCAGTCCATCGAAATGTGTCTGTAGTTGCTGACTTACAAAGAATATTTTTATACAATTTGTAGGTATATTTATAATCCATCTGCATACCAAATTTTATATTTCTAGATATGATCGATGAATATGTTTTATTAATTTATGTTTTTGTTTTCTTAATTATGTTTTATTGCAGTAGCATGAAGAGAGAATCATTAAATGTGTAGGAACATGACGTTACAACGCGAATACTTCGTCTTTGGTTTATTACATCACACCACAAATCTCTGCAGATGATTGTCCTGTCCTGTCGTATTTCTCGTAATTATCCCGTCACTGGCATATTTTTCGGAATGACTGTGTTTCACACGAAATATGTTTTGATTTTCTCTACAACTGTTACCATTCCAGAAAGAATTCTTCAAGTTATTATCATACATATACTCAGGCCGTTACGTGAAGTGCCTGTCACTCTCATGCGATTTTAACGGAACTTGAATTTTCTCGAAAAACATTAATGCAAACGCCTAATATAAACAATCTCGCAAATATCTGTCTAGCTGGGGCCGGTTTGTTCCATGAGGACAGGTAGAGAAGTGTGGAGTTACACCTCCACTCACCCATATATAATCTGGGCGTGAAAATTAATTAAGCACAAGAAGAACGTTACTTCGCCCTCTGTTTACTGTATTCTGTGAACTGGTTTGGATCAGTTCGTTTGTGGGATCTGTCCCAGAAACTGCTCGACCGCAACCGAACCTTTGCTTCAGACAGCTTGTCCAATCGTCAGTTTTTGTTAGTCTGTTAAATCAGTCTAATTCTACTGCTGAAGTCAGCAGGAATGTAAACCATCTGAAATCATCCAAGAGGGGTGGTCTTGGAATTTTACCCTTCCTAAATCGTGTAAGCAAGCATATCCAATTTTTTTTTTATTCCAGTGCTGACTTGAATTATTATTCCATTGGCGCTACAGGCTAAGTCAGGTGGAGGTCGCCTCATTTTATATATCACACACAATATGACACACACACACGCGCGCGCACGCACGCACGCAGTAGGACTCCTCTGAACGAGTGATCAGTTTTTCGCAGGGGCTGCTACCTACACAATATTCAGCTGGCACAAGATACGAACGTGTATGCCTTCAGCGGATTTCGAACAAGTGACCCCAACAACCAAGCGTCCTCACGACCACCTGAAACGGCGCTGACTTGCATTACTTGCACTTTTAACTTTAGTGTAGCATCCATTTGGGAACAGGCTGCTGATTTCCTGATACGTGAACTGCAGACCTGCGTTATATTTTAGCCCCGTGTTACGGCGTTTTATGAACTGATTTAACTTTGCAGTCTTCACGCGAGCATCGGAGTTTTGCATAGGCTATGTGTCCCTAGACATAATAATCCATCGAACAGAATCCGTCTTGAGAAGTTGATAGTTCCTCAGCTAGTCAAGAAATTCCTCGCATATTACGGAACCCGAATGTTCATTAACACATTGACGAGAGCCCACTTCTTGTCCCCATCCTGAGCCAGATAAATCCAGTCCACGACCAACTGTCTTATTCCTTGAAGATCCATTTTAATATTCTCCTCCCGTACGATATAATACAGGGATATTTTGAAATGAGTCACGCATCGCCCTACTCTAAAAACGTTTTCCATGACGGCAGGCAGTACAGCGATCACCGCAATTCGAATTTGCAGTGAGAAGGGGCTCACGCGGTTTAGTTCAGTGAATTGCAATTAATATTATCTTTTATTCGTCATATATAAACAAGATAGGAAATACAGAATGATTCACAGGTATCCCCACAATATTTATTGTTATTTCATTATTATTTTCTGTTATTTCCGTTGGCAAAAACTGATCTTGTGTTCATGTATCAAGGTAACTAAGTGATGTAGGAAGCCCAGTGATTGAATAGCTGCCCTGTGGGGCCCAGCTCAGTGGGTGGTTCCCTAGACTGTCATCTCAGGGAGGGAACATATTTGATTTCATAAACAGTGTGTTCCATTTGAAAGACGAGACGATGAACAAGCACGGGAAGTGAGCAGGTATGAGGTAATATTCTGTTGTACCATTATGTGTTTGAGAGTGGCAGTTTGCAAAAGCAGGTACACGTGTTAGGGCCCGATGACCGATTCATGTCCCAACACGTACCATGACTGCTTAATAGACTTATTGTGTATAGACAGCTGACTTATGTACAGTTCTGGTTGCTGTGTAAAGACGATGTAGTTAAATTTATTAAATTATATACGTATTTTGATAGCGTAACAATTTTCGAATTAATTATTCATGATCGTTTGTATTATTTTTAGTTATCGGCCTAATCCAAAAACATTAGCCCACGCAGACCATTTCCCTTAATAGTACTGTGACGTGAGTGTATTCAAGGACAGACCAGTTCTTTTTATTTTGAGCTGAGTAATGTTTTTCTGGCATTATTCCACACAGTTTATTCACCGACGAGATTAATAATCTTCGATTTCCTCTGATTATGTCTTGTTGTTGAACAGCTGCTTATCGAAAAGGCAGTTTGTGCTCCACAGGGCCGTACTGTTGGACCATTGCTTTTCATTTGATTAATTAGCGATATTCTCTTCAGAATTCCCACGACCTCGTGTAATGAAGATTACGTGACAGCCAGTGGCAGTATTCATAATGTTATGGAATATAATTTTCTCCAGTCATATATTGATTCTGTATTTGCAGAATGTATGGACCTTTTCGTATCCTCGTACATCAAGCTGTATTAATTTTTGACACGTTACATAACCACCTTTTATCACTTTCCAGTGTGTTAAACACATCGGCGCTCCTTTGGACCGCCAGCTCTGATTTAACGCCTTTACTAAGTGCTTTGTTTCTCACTGTTATATTAACACCCTTCGGCAGTCTAAACGTGATTGTGGATGCATAGCATTGAGCTCCTATTGCGTCGACGGATTCGCGTAAATTGCAACGAATCCAACGTAGGTCTGTATTTGCCGTCTTATGCAATAACAAACTTCGCAATGGCTTATGAAGGGATTTTACTGCGGCTTCTCGTTTTCTCATTATTTCTTTAAATGAGAAAACGCTATATGTATTTTGGGACACAACTGACCATTTGACATGTATGCCTACGTGTACCTATGAACACAATGTTCGTTTCAGTGATAAAGTTTAAAAAGTAAATTAGCTGCCCATCCATTATGCATTCTGTTAGTATATAGATAATCAGAGAATACTTCACTTTTACTGTATAACATTACTGCAGGATCAGTTTGTCAGCTAGACGTGTTTCTACCGAAAATGCGGTATGCAGGACCTTTGTCTTATTAAACAAGCTTTGTAATTTGTCTGCGTTCGTTTTCGAGTCCTTTACAGACTCATAAGCTAATGTACAAGTGGAACCTTTCCTTGGTGTAGTCTTCCGCATTTTGCTGTGTGCATTTTCTTATTAGTAGTTTTTTGTGTTTCAGTATCCTAGTGAAACGGCCCTTCTAAAAACCTATTGGAAGACTCACAGGTAAACGAGGGTGCATTTGTTTGGAGCCCTCTGACGATTAACACCATCTGTTAGGTACAGAGAATAACTACACCCACAGTGAAGAACATGCGCAGTTCGTGATAATCTGTTTCCTATACAATGTGTGTGTGTGTGTGTGTGTGTGTGTGTGTGTGTATATATATTTATAGACGGGCTGTGTTCTGCTAAGTGATTGCAGTTTGCTTATTTGATGCGGCGAAGCACATATTATTATTATTATATTTTCTGGGAGAGGTTTAAGCACGTTTCTGTCTTCATTAAATTTGTAGGACATAACCTCAAAAGTTCGCATCATCGCCATGTTTGTAGCTCTTGACTGATAACATTTCATGCAAATTTCGTTTACGTTTGTGATCTATCTACGTACCAGATTTACTATGCCTAACCCTATTAACTCATGAGTTATCATTATACTGAAAGCGAAATATCGATGTATGCAGCGGCCACTTTGTTTTCAGTCACAAAAATGAGAGCAGCCAGAGCGGGGGCCTGTCGTGTTACTGTCGGCTTATGACGTTAGAAAGTTCTAGATAAACGGTTGAAATGTTGAAGCAATCATATGGCACGGCAATGTCGTAAAAATATACTGTTTTCCTTTAAAAAAATGATGTAAGCTAAGTATTATGATTACTGAAAATTTCTAAAAGAAAATGTTCTGGGGCAGGGGTGCACAAATTTCCTCAAAATCTAGGATCACGTCAAAATTCTAGGTGCCAGAGTGGTGACATGAAGCAAGCTTCTTACTGTGACTCACAAATATCAGGCGCCACCGTACAAAATGCAGTCGCTATGACGATCTAGCGTCCGGGATTTGTGCGTCCCTGGTTTGGGGCATTATCCGTTTCCTTACCTGTAGGTCAAATACTGTTATATTTATCTCTTTATACACTGAAACTTTGAAGGCACTAAGATCGCGGAAGGTAGAGTTAAGATAGATTAGTAATAAGGTGGAAGATAGCGTCCAGTGGCGGATTTTTGCGAACGTGATACTGGCATTTCACAGCTAGGACTAACGTTGTTAGTCCTAGCTGTGAAATGCCAGTCTCACGTTCGCAAAAATCCGCCACTGGACATGCAAACCAGTTAGCTTCTCAAGAAGGACTCGGCACCATGGAGTAAGTAAGTAATACCCCCTTCAATACCATCCCCCTATCCAAATCTGTATCTTCCACCTTATTACAGCTAGGACTAATGTTGTTAGTGTGTGTTTGTGCGCTCGCGCGCGCGCTGTGAAAACGGGTAGTCCATTTGAAATTTAAAATGCATTGCAGATGAACTTAGTTTCAGTCTTTAGGGTGGAACTGAAGATGGAGTTAGTAAGTTCTTGGTAAATATTGACGTTTACAAAACTACATGGTGTCACACACCAGAAGACAATGTTTTTGACGATAATATACCTTCCGGTTCTGTTATTAATCTCGGATAATTTATTCATTATCTCAGATACTCATAACTTCTGAAGGCCTTTGCCCAGTTGGGTTACCAGCGTTGAAATATTTCACAGTGCAAAATATTATATTACAACTTTTCTGTGTCTACGGGATGGACGATCTGGGGTTCGGATCCTGTCAGGGATAGGAGATATTATTTTCTTCAAATCGTTCAGATCGGTTCTGGGTCCCACCCAGCCTCCTATTAAATAGGTTTCGGGGTTCTGTCCCGATGATAAAGCGACTTTTGACATGAATTTTACCGCTCACCTCCGACCCTTAACGAGGTTAAGAATGGGTAGAGCTGTACCTCAACTGTCTATATGCCTTCACAATGTGGACAGGGAAAACCTAACCTTTTACACTTTTCTGTATGGGGAGCTGTCGTTTTGTGGAGAGGAATTTGATAAAAATGCACATTGAAAATTGTTATATTCGCCTTTCCGCGTATAATTGTCATAATTCGTAACCAAAAAGGAAAGGAAATGATGTGCCTAGAAATGACATTCCCGTAACATTTAGTTTTATTTGTCTTGCCATGTTCCTGTCAGATCCCATTCCCTGGTTCAACAACCCTGGAACACAGCAGTTGATGTTAGTGACTCCAGTCAACCATTCTCTGTTTATTTGTACGGTTTTCGTGTGTAGAACAGGCTCACTGTGTAGCTGTCTCGCTGCGGGAGGGAAACTTCAGATGCAATTCTGTCACAAGGTACAGCTGGCGTATCGTGCTTATAATCACATCGTATCTCCCATCGAGCTGTGCGACTTCCACTGGTTGGAAAATCGCCTGAAATGTAACCCGAATACTTCCTAGTTCGTATCGTATATCTAACGTGCAACTTATATGCACAAACAAGTTTACTGCCAACAAACTGATGTCGTTCATAAATAATCAGTTCTACATATGTATTGGTACTACCTGAAGATGGCTATAAATAATAGCCGAAACATGTTGAAGATTACCCACTTACGAATAAGTTAAATTTGTTGGTAATAAAGTTATTAAATTCTAGTTAATTTTGATTACAAAACTCTTAACATCCCTGGTTCTCAATATTGTTTTTTTTTAAGTTTCCATTAAAAATGGATTTTTTGTTCTCCCACACACGATCGTAAACGACTGAATAAACACTTTACAGTGTTTGACTTGTGCCGGGGCGAGAGGGTTCATTTACACTCCAGTTTCGGTGGCATTGCATGTCTCGTGGGTTCGTGTCCAGGCTGTGTCTGTCCGTCTGTCTGGCTGCCGCCGGTCGATAGGGCGAGTCTGCTGCACACGATAACATAAATTAGATTGCTGTTTATTTTTCTAAGTCTATCTGCCTCCGGAAAGTTGTTTTATAACAAACTGGAAGGAAATGCATTTTTTAAAAAGAATTTTGTGCATATTTGAGGCGTTCTGCAGATAAACTTATGAGATATGGCTTGAATAATCAAAGTGTACGGTAAATGATCACCCTCATGTCTTTGAAACCCCATCTTATTGTTGTAAATTAACCCTCCCATCGCCTAGGGAATTTTTATATGAACGCAAAAACAAGTGGGAGAGTGGGACGGTCTTTCTCTCAAGTTGGGCCGACTCATTACAGTGGGTGATTGTAAATAACCTTTACTTACTTATTTATTCCATGGAGCAGAGTCCTTGAGAAGCTAACTGGTTCTCAGCTAGTCAAAAAATTCCCCACATTTTATGGAATCCAAAGTTTCATTACCACAGTCACAAGTGCCCGCCACCTGTCCCTATCCTGAGCCAGATCAATCCATTCCATGTCCCCACATCCCACTTCCTGAGGGTCCATCTTAATATTAACCTCCCACCTATGCCTGAGTCAGATTGCTGCAGTGTGGTTGCCATGTTGCTGTTGCGTCCATTCTTGACTAATGATGGGCATCCTTTTGGGTACAAGGGCCAAGAGAAAAAATGTTTTTGGGCCACATTATGAGTAATACCTGTTTTTATATGTACTAGTAATGATAATACTCTGTCTTCAAAAGTGCCAAAATTGGGGGGGGGGGGGGGAAAAAGTTAATAAATTTGTCGG
>Ga0136643_10004461_pt1 | contig 19317 bp, 9 predicted proteins | sample TergutLab28metaG_FD_96883 | JGI IMG/M metagenome (GOLD analysis project Ga0136643, IMG submission 96883) | Labiotermes labralis P1 segment gut microbial communities from Petit-Saut dam, French Guiana - Lab288 P1 (version 3) (version 3) | ecosystem: Host-associated > Arthropoda: Insects >...
ATGGGACCAAGAAAATTAAATAGGGAAATTGTGGGGCTCCCCGGAACGAAAGTGGGAATATTTTCCCTGCCCGGGGAGTTTGGGGCCCCCCCCTCCCCCCCCCCCCCGGTAATTTCGTGCGCTTAATAAAGGAGCACTTAGCAATGATGCTTTATCACCAGAACATGACTTCCGTACAGCTCGAAGGTCGTGAGAGACGGCTTTTCTTTTTCATAATAAAAGAAGCAAAACCTCGCACATCTCTGTCTTTCTTCTCTTAAAAAACATACAGAATAGACCACTCATTTTCACATCTTACATTACACCGTACAGCATTTCAGTGATAATTCCACACCTAGCACATACAGACCCATAAGCTGCAAATTCTTTAGCTCGTCTACGGTTTGCAAGTACATTGAAATAGTTCAAGGAGAATCGTCCAAGATAATTAAAGTTAGAGAATCAATCAAACAGACTGGACGCAATATGATGCGTGTTGGACATACCCTGTCTAAAACTTGCAAAGTCATAAAGTTCATTCACCAACAAATGCACTCTTTATTCAACTTGACAGAGTTTTAAAATTCACATTAAAAATCACTTTGGCTTGCTCCTACATGTTTCGGTCTACGATCATCATCAGAGAGCCTTCATTAGAGCCTAGCTGAAGTTTTATTTAGCTAGGCTCTAATGAAGGATCCCTGATGATGGTCGTAGACCGCAACATGTAGCAGCAAGCCAAATTGATTTTTAATGTAAATTTTAAAACTTTTTCAAGTTTCATAAAGAGTGCATTTGTTGGTGAATGAACTTTATAAATACCAAAATGCACGGTACGACAATAAAAATTACTCAGTCATTTTTTAATTACGTTTGTAATAATATCTGTTTGCGTTTCTCCTCCGCAGGATTGACTTCCATCAACTGGCTGCTCCAAACTTGACAAACTCCGCAGTCCTCAAGATGTTGGAGGAGGAAGAAAGACAACGAGGAGGCAAAGGTAAGATATTTGTAGGATTTCATAGAAGCGATGATCAGTTCAAAAGGTGGGCGCGGCGAGTTGACGTCCGGGTGTTGGAAAAGTCATTTTCACAAGGCGCTTTAAAAATCGAGAGAAAAGACAAAATTAATTTCACCAATTTGATGGATTTTATATTGCAAACTAAATTGGAACACAGACGAATTCTCTTCTCCCGAAATCTTTTACCCCAAAAGTTGCCTGGACGAGAAGTTCATACATTGTGGATGAGTTTGTTGTTTTGTACATTAAAATTTGAATATTCTTCTGTTCTAAAGATGGAGGCAATATTTCTTCCGCGGCGCCGGTATTTCTGTTTTGAACTGCGGGGCGTCCCACCACACAATAGTCAGCTCACAGACACAGCTGTGGGAACAGCAAGTCCCTCCTATGCATTTCATTTTAGTTCGACAACCTTTCTAATAATATACTGCAGATTATCTCACGATAATTAGGTTTAAAATGGGTTACGAAATCGTGTCCTGTTGAAAGGAAACCGTTATGGCCTGTTTCATAACTTAAAATACCGTCACAGAGCAGATATAAGAAATTATTTTGAACGCAGTTCCGAATACCATTCCAAATAAAAATATATAAGCCACATACATTTATCAACGTAAGATTTTAAAATTTAAATCCACTTCTCCGGCACTTAAATACAACAACATAAGTGTATTAAGCGTAATTTTATAAAAAAAATTAGTAAGAATTTATAAAAACGTTTGTACTAAACGGAACGAAGCGGAGTGCAAAATTTTACAGTCCTTTAATCGAATGAAGACGGTGCTAAATATTCAGTAGAATGGAAGTTTAATAACACGCCTGACTCAGAAATATTTGGATTTAATACAAAGTTTGACGTGACAGTGAGTTATTGCTTCTCAATTCTTCTATGAGAAGAAAGGTTTATGGATGGCAATCCCACTTCACTAAAGAAATAATCCTTTACAGGAATTAGGGCTCTAGTAGGTTGAGGCTTTCGGAATTTCTGCACAATTGACATGTGAAAGTTGTAATGTTGTAGGGGTCTACACATCGGCCGCCCTGAACACCAAGGAGATAAAGACTGATTCGACCTCAGGCCTATAGTACAGCCGTAATATTTAGGTAAATCTGCAAATGAACCCGTGACCTTCCGGCTTTTAGCGCAATGCGTCAACCAACTGTGTCACGGCGTACCACGACTGCCCTAAATTACCTGTGAAAATAATGTACAAACCTTTTAACTTTCTCGGATAAATGCCTTAGAAGGGAAGTATTTTGTTATGGGACGTAAACATTACATCCTCATACCAACAACAAAATTATTTTGAGATGTACAGCAAGAAAATACATGTGAATGATGTGGCCTTACGGCATTTTCAAACCGAAAGGCTGCAGCAATTTAGATTTGCAATATATTGGAATTGTGTTTTTTTTGGATATATTTAATACTAAAATCTTTATTAACTCGCTCCCTTTAAAGCAACTTTGAAAACACGTGGTTTCAGATACCAACTTTTAGAGTCGTTAGAGACAAGTCAGAAAAGTTATCAAACTTCACCTGACATGGGAAGCAGAACCGGATTCCGAAACATTGAGTTTTTAAGCAGAACAAGACGTTTGAAATTGTTAGATATGTTCATTCATTCATTTAGTAGTCTGTCTTACGACAGGTCCAAAGCCTCTTCCAAAGCCAACTCTTCACAGTGCGATCTAGAGATTCCTCCTTCAAATGAGAGTATCCTCTCCTTTCCTTAAGGTCATCCAGTAGCTTCCTACGTCTTCTTCCTCGTCTTCCTGTAACTTCTATCGCCCCTTTACATTTCTGCATATTCATTCCAAGTCTAAATTACTGCTAATTAAAACAATTACCTTCAAAGATATCAGATCTAATTAATTTTACTGTGCTTTGAACCTATTTGATTCTATGCGTAGGCACGGGAAATATTTGGTGAGGGCGCTTGGGGGAGGGGGAAGTGGCCTCCTTTAGACCTGTTACTTAGGAGGGGGGAAGCAGAAGGGGACTACGTATTTCCAAGTAGTTGTTTTCACGATTCGAAAGAGCGTTGGTCTGTGGCGGTGATGCAGTGATCTCAGCCTGCAGCCGGTCCAGTGGCACAACACGCCGGCATTTCACGCTCGCTGCGGCGTTGCTTGGAACACGAAGGTTCTTCGTTCAGTGTGAGGAGGTACAGAGCGATATTATTTCCAAATGAAATAAAGTATCTTCTGCTTATATTGAGTGGAATATATTTTTGTCCCATCCCCGAAATATTTCAATAATGAAAATTATTAGTGTGTTTAATTCTACAAAATCAGTAATTCAGTAGCATGTATAAACTGCGATATTAACGGAATAATTCACTTGGTTATCTCCATCAATCGTAATTTCTGTGGATTATACAAAAAAAAACCTAGTTGTATAAATCACGTTTACATTGTTCTTTCCGTGAATTATGATATATTACAACTCTGGAACACCAAACAATGCATAAGTCTACACTCTCTGTATTCTTTCTATTACTTAGCTCCACATGTTTCGGCATTGTCACCACCTTCAGAGAGCTAACACCAAAATTTCATTAAAATATACAGCCATAAATATTTTACAATAAACACATATTTGTTGTGACATCAATAGTGTATATTTTGGTTGTGACGTCAATAGCCAAAGCCTGCACTACTGGCGTCACAACCAAAACCTGCACTACTGACGTCACAACCAAAATCTTCACTATTGGCGTCAGAACAGTTATACGTTTTGATATAAACTATTTATTTCTATGTGTTTTAATGAAATTTTGTTGTTAGCTCTCTGAAGATGGCGACAACGCCGATACATGTGGGAGCTAAGTCATAGAAATAGTACACAGATTATAGAATTGCGCATTTGTTGGTGTACTATAGCTTTAATAGCTGAATAAACTAAGATAAAGCATTAGAAACGCTGAATTTATGTCAACCTGGTACGTTATCTTCTGCCATCTTTACAAACTTTTCTTGTAATGTTTTATTTTTAGTTACACGACAATTTAAAAATGTAATGAAACTTCTGTTATGGGTAAGAATTTTCGAATATATATATACACACAAGATATTCTCGAGTCACGCTTCACTCGCCTTAAACCAAAGAGAACAAACAATGAGAGTACTACACAGAAATAAAATTTCAAACAAAATTATGTGAATTTATCGATGTACAGACTCCAGAAAAAAATAATTTTCACATGAAATAGTCATAAAATTTACAGTAATTTTCTGCTATACTACAGACTACGTTTTGTATATCTCCATGGAATTCTAAAGTGTTTGTTGAATTCAGTCACTAGTACAATACATGATATTTGTCTAATATATTGCAATTAGAGAACACTACAAAATGCTCACTCTTCTTGTGCTACACGGTCCCTCGTGATTGAGAGAGCAGTCTCCTCCTCTATTACCAATCAATAAGGCTAACATTCCAGAAGGATCTTTATTAATACAGCTCTGAGAATCTCAAGTCTCTCGTGGGCATGTCTTATGAAAATGACTTCTTCAATACCGGACAAGTCATCCATCTTATTTCCACGTCTCCTAATTGTTCAGTTGAATGCATACCGGCGCATCAAAATTTCTGACAGGTAGTGAGGCGAGCAGCATATACACCGTCCAACATAAACAATTCTATATGCCTGTGGCATAGAGATGTATTTGTGTTACAATCTTTGGCGAAATTATTAACGACAGGATGTGACGCTGCACTCTTTGACTGACAATTTTCCTTTTTCGTTACGCTTCCTTTATTTTCCATAAACAAAACCCTCAATACAGTTGGGGCTTTTAATGTGAAGAGTGTTTGGGAAATACTTCCACCAACCGCAAGGTGTTTTGAAACCAGAAGGGAAAGGAGGCCTATGGCTCACCGGAAACCCCGACATTTCACATCTTTAGGTGCTTTCGCAAAATTACGAAAAGCGACTATTAGTTTCGTCATATCTGTCGGTCTGTCTGTCCGTCTGCATAGAACACTCGGGTATTCCTAAAATTTGAAATTTGAGTATCTTTCGAAAATCAGTCGAGAAAATCCAAGTTTCATTAAAATCTGACAAGAATAAGGGGTAATTACCATTAAGACCTCTGTAAGTTCATAACATTTGGATGATTTCTTCTCAGAATGAGAAATATTTCAGAAAAAAGTTGTCGCGGAAATCAAAACACAGTTTTAATGTTCAATTTTTTTTTCTGAAAATCGTGACAGGTGACAATATAATACGACGCATGCGCTTTGAATGCTGGATAAGTAAGGCTATAGACACACACTGAGGACATGTAATATTTAATCGTTTTGCACGGCAAAAACGGTTACGCCACCGCGCCTCAATATTACGTTTATACATATATTTCCTATCTTGTTTAACCTTTTGACGCATAATGTCAACTATAGTGGTCGTACCGCACCGCTAACCTCTAAAGTTGCATTTTATATATTTATTCAACAAATATAGGTACTGAATATTTTAAGCATGGTATATACTCTCCGTTTTATTCTCTTCAAAATGCAGTTTGTTTCATAATTCTAGCGTATTTGGTTCCTGTGTTATTCACATTTTATATACAGGATGTGCTAAAATTAAAAAAATAATTCCGGCGTCAAAAGGTTAAGCATTGTACTCTAAACATAATGAAGCATAGAAAAGCAAGATAAGCAATGTAGCTATAACGTAATATTGTTGCGCGTTGGCCTAACAGTTTTGCAGCTGAAAAACAACAACGCATTCCGTGTGTTGTGAGCTACTTGCCACTGTCAACTGTATGAAAGTGTTTAGTGCTGTACAACAATGTTTTTACGACAATCTTATTTATGTAGCAACAAAATATGCATAGGTGCCCAAGTACAGCACCCAGCGTTCCATTGAACAAAAGAACGTTTATTTGTTCATGGTCTTTTTTATAGACGTCCAAGCAGAAGGTAATAACACAAAAGAGTTTTAATTTTTATTTTCGTTGTTACACCGTGCATGTTGTTGAGTTAATTATTATACCAACCACTGCACATATATAAATTTTATATATGTGCAGTGGTTGGTATAATAATTGAGTAACACACAAGTGGTTGTGCAGTTTCTTGGTTTTTTGTAAGTTTTGCCTGCAATATTTTGTAGCCAGGCAGACCACAGATAACAATAAGCAGCATGCGCATTGCATGCTGGATACCTAAGAATATAACACACGCTCAGGATATTTACTATTGTTGTTTTTCCACTGCGACAATTTTTGCTCGAACGTGCCTAAATTTTAAGTTTTTACGCACATTGTCTGTCGTATTATTATTTAATGTAATATTTCTCAGTACAATTCTGCATAATTTATCGCTGTATAATATACAGTGGCTCCATCATCTCTTTAAGCTCCTCAGTAATATTCAAGTTGAAAAAAAATATATAATTCTTCCATGTTTTGAAACATGTAACAAGCTAAGACTGGATGCTGCCTAATCAGAAATATAGGGGATATATATTACGTTCGCAACCATTTTGTGCACTTGAAAAGAAAGTGTGAAAAATGTGTCGTAATTTTACGGTGCACATATTTCGTCTGGTATATAAATTCAATTAATTTATAAACAACTATAGATATGCTTAAAGTCCAGAGGGCTGTGTATGGGGAATGTAACAAGGATGGGGTAAGAAGGCATGACTTGTAATGTTGTAACGACATAACACCTGACAAGAAAGAGACCTTTGGAGAGAGAAAGAAAGAGATGGAAGGTAATATTGGAACACAATTTAAAGAAAAAGCCCAGGAAAATGTGGGCTGAATTAATTTGGTTCATGATAGGGACCAGAAGGGGGGAGGGTGGCTATTTAAATGTGGTAATAAACCTTTGGTGTCAGTGGGCTGCTAGGGGTTTCTGACGGAGTGATTGCTGGTGCCTGAAGAAGTACTGTGTGTCACGCAAGTAATAATAAATCATTGTTCAGCGAAATCCTTCAATGTTGCTTTAAACGCTACAGGTTTTTTTTGTGAAAGTTTCACGGTCCAGTTTATTTCAAAACGAGCCTATACTTTATACGCGCAAAAGCCAAATGAAATAAACAAAATGTACCAACAACAAAGCCATGACGTCAAAAGTCCCTCCTCTCTCGCATTCCTCTTTATGACATCACTAGACTTTGCATCAACTGACACATTTGGAGATTAAGAAATTGGGCGGATCAACCCGCTGGAGATTTTTCTTACCAACAACTAATAATTTTGTATCTTTCATATTAAGGAATAATTAATATCTTTTCATATGATTTTGTACTTTGCTTTCTGTTCTCTGCCAATACTCTTCTCTTAAAATTGTACTATAAAGAAGACATATCAGAGACGAAAAGTAGAAGAAATCATCGATTCGAATGGCCGCCAAAGGATCTTGGCCACCGTGTCCATGGCACTAGCGACGACAGTGAATATCGCCATTGTTCCTTCTCAGCTTTTTATTTCAGCACTCTGCCAGGTAAAAGAAGAAAAATACAGAAATCAGCCCTCACTTTTCTCCTTCCGCCAGCTTCGCAACAACAAACAGAAAAGACCTGCGCATGCGTTATTTGTAAACACCCCCTCTACCCAACCCAAAATAATGTGATCTTCGGAAAACTTATGTGCAAACTGTGTTTAGTTCAAGTGTCCCCTACCCTGCGCCGTCATGTTGCTTAGGCATTTTGGACTAGTTCCCATTATTTTATCTGGTTTAGCATTTTAGTTGCTTGGTGCGCAGAAGAACATACTGGACGACCTACGGTCCACGTTCGTAGAGCTCTAGGGTAAGCTGTCTGTATTAGGCAACTGCTTCAATGAGTGTTCGCTAGAGGCTTCTGTGTGCAGCACACTTAGCGAAAACAACAGAGATTACACTTTGCAATAAGCATAAATTGATATATGTGTTTACACAGCTAGAGTCAAGCTAGCTTCCCTTACCTAGCAAAACACAGGTGTCTCCTGACGTACATAATTTTCGTGTTAACGCCACTTCATGTGAATTAATTTTAATTTGTCTTAATATAAACTAAATATAATGACACTGGATGAAAATCCAAGTCTTCTGGGATACGACGCCGTGTCGTTTGGTAAAGAGTTGCCAGCTTTTAAGAGGAGCTTGTCGCCTCTTGGACTCTGGATATATACATAGCAATATCCTTCAAAGAGCCAGCAACCATTTTCCAGTAGACGTTGCTTCATATTCCAGAACAGTTGGGTTGTCATTGACACCGATGCCAGAACCTGAAAGCTCGGAATGAAGTCATGCGCCAAAAATATTTTAGCATTTTCAGATGGTCAAAATGGGTAGCATTAACTGAGGGAATTACGTATTTTTCAATAAAAATTAGAGACATGGAAATCAGAATGAAACTAATTTTAAATAGCAATATTTCTTGGGAAAGCAAGTGTCGTGCAAGGTGGTGAGGATTCCTCTAGGCCTAACACACTCAGCATGGTACCAGGCTCGGTTCGCTTTGTAGTGAAGGTAACCATCCATATCTAATGGGGATCCTGTTTTTTGTGTGCATTGGCACCTGCAGATGTAAGCTGTACATAACGCAGCCGGTACATCTACACGGAGCAGATGTAGGCATTAGGTGATACAGAACGTACATTTGCACGGAGCAGATGTGGACTGTAGGTAATATAGCGTGTACATTTGCAGGGCAACTTGATCCTAAAACACGATCGACATTATTTTTTAAAATTTTTTATTTGTTTTTTAATAAAAAAAATATCGACATTGACACTGACCAGCCCGAAAACATTAAACCCTTCTGTAAGCATCCACTTACGGATATGAAAAATGGGACTGGCTTCCTCCAGTAACACATCGCAGTTGTCCATAAGAAGTGTAGTGCTATTATGTGATTAATCACGGCAGCAGTGAAAGAAAAGTAGATGCAATAATGCCATATTTACAGCTTATGACTTTGGAATTGTGCACTATTCAATGTGGGAGTTTTCACAATTAGCCGCGTTTCACTCTTTAAATAGTCTGTGAGATTTCTCGCACAAAATACTTGTCTAAAGAAATTATAACTTGGGATGACAACAAGCAAGTTTTATAGGGGAGTTGCCTCTTTCGGATCTCAGACGTTACCTTGGTTGTACTGACTGAGATTTTCCCTGATTTGCCTCAGTCCCTCCAAGAAACTATTTGCATGGTACTCCGCTTAGAACAAGATAGCTTCCTACTTGAGCTTCTCAAATTCATGATTCACGGACGTTTTTAACTTTCGTCGCTACCTATATTGCGAGACTGTCAATGTCGAAAAACAAACCACAAGGAAGAAGCTGTAGATCAGGGGTTCTTAAACTTTTGTTGTGCAGGGACTCCTCTGAGAGTCTGCTGAAACATTGGACCGCGTTTCAGGAAAACGCAATTTAAACCCACACAATATAGATAATGAGATTTACTGAAGTTAACAAAATATTTTAGAGTCCGGAGGCCATAAATTATTATGTTGCCTACTTTCATTATTGAGTAACATTTCATTTAGAGGTTAATGAAAATAATGTAATTTTTTTACCCATTGAAGTTCACGGACCCCGTGAAATTTACCCGTGGGCCCCGGGTTAAGAACCGCTGCTGTAAATGAAGTAAGATCTTCAGTTTTTTGTACTTTGACACAAGAAATTTATAAGTGGAATTAAATCATAACTGGCCGATAAATCTAGGGGTTTATTTTATGAAAATATTTCACTAAGGGACTCAACCACAAATTTACAAATGGAAGTCCAGTAAATATTATGAGAATATGACAGATATTGTGTGTACAGAAGATATTCTTAATAAAAAAAGAAAACACAAACTTATAAGTCACATTTTGTTTCTAAATTGATCGACCCCAATTCATTTAAAATCTACGCAGTTTAAGCTAACAAAAATTAAAATTTCGTAGTTATATATTGATAATTAATTAAGTGAAAGCTATAATAATTATATTCGTCAAAACTCACGACTCACATCCACGCACAAAATTACAAGAAAGTGATGTGATATATTCTCAAATGTGCCGATAATCTTATTCTGAGTACTTACGGCAGTGTTTTCTCCTCACAGTCTTATAGCAAAATTATTTTGTCACTGCCTTGTAAAGAAAACGTAAAAATTGGGTTTATGCAAAGAAAACGTAGAAATCAAATGATTCTGTAAACCTTAGGGCCTTGGACGATTTATTACATTGGCAATTATATTGAAGATTCTTAAGTGTCTGAAGGTGTATTTGAAATGCTTAGTGCTACTGTGAGAACTGAGAGAAGAAGCACTAGATCGTACTCTGTGGAGAACAGGCTTTGAAGGAGGCTGTGGATCTGTCGAAAGACAGACTACTGAATGAATGGATGAATGAATGTTTTGGAAATTTGAATTACAATATTTAAGTAGTGCGTTTTAAACGCACACATTTTCAAATTTTTCTGCTTTTTCGGTTTCAAATCCAGCATTTTTAAATGAGACCTGTAAGCTATTCATTCTACCATCGGATCCAACCACAGTTACTGATACGAAGAACTTTCATCAGTCTGAAGACAATCGTATGTAGACTACAGCGGTGCCAACACAAAGAACCTCTCAATAATAAATATACTACAGATAACGGGCAATGCCCCAAAGAGCACCGGCATAATGTTTTGAAGATATCAGACTTTAGACAATAAATTAGAAATAAAAATAGAATAAGAAGACTTCGGTCATGCGGGGCTACTGAAAGAAACGTGTATATATACCGAATTGATAAATTCTCAAATTCACGACTGTTGATTAATGGATTTTCAGGACTGAAACACTTGCCAGAAGGTGAGATATATTTGGGACATTTGTTATTATGATAACCTATTTTGAAAGTCTCTCCTGTATGTAACAGAGTCCCTCATTTCGGCCTCCGGAGAAGAGTTGTCAAAGAGAAAGTTATGATAGAAACACTAGTCTTTATTATTTATGTACTTTAAAAGCCATTTAACAGATTGTATATGCATTTTGAATAATTCATAATGCCTTTCTGAAAAAAAAGATGAAGTACTTACTCAATAATTAATTCGTTTATGTTTTGGGATATCTCACTCAGTAAAGTAATTGCAGAAGGAAAGCAGAGGTCACATTCCTTGTCGAGGTAATTTATCTTCTCCCCACCACGATATTCAGTTCGACTCCGGAGACTAGTCGGCCGTAATCTGACAGCTACCTGGAGTACAAAATCAAATGGTGATTGTTCGTCCTTCTGTCCCTCGCTTTAATCAAATCCACCGTGGATTGGTGTGAAGGTGCAACAAAACAACAATTTTTTAATACCCATTATTTCAGTCATTTTTCACGGCTAATTTAAATTTCAGACGGTAAAGAAAGAGGCTGCAAACTTACAACAATTGTGCTCGACTCTCAACATATTAGAAAAAGGAAATAACACACAATTAACGTAACCAAATTCTAGGAACGGAACTTCTTGCGAATTGGATGGCGTGTTTTTACCGCCATAATTCAATTTCGAGAGCCTATTTCATGGTATGTGGTGATTTTGGCATTGAAAGTTTGTTGTCCACAAATATCCTTTCATGGTCTCTGGTATTATGAAATATTATATTGTCGTGTATTCATGTATGTGTCATGTATGAGGTATACTTAACACCGAAAACAGATAAAATATCAAAGCATTTGATACTGACAATGTGTAATGTCAGCAGTACGTAAGATCAGTGAGACTTGCTTGTACTGAGGAGCGGTCTATGTCACTGACTGATTGCTTGGATTTTCCCTACTAAAACTAACGTTAAGAGAATCTTAGAAATTACAATGTTAAAAATATAATTGTTTTTTTAATTTTATTACTTTATTTTACCTGTTTCACAATGTGAGTTACCAAAATATGTCCGGTCAGCACTTGACATTTATAAAATAAGAAATGTTTTAAAAGCAAGCCCTTGTCTGTATAATTAATCGCTCTATTAAATTTTACAGCTTTTGGCTACAGCACAGAAATTTGAAATAGCATAAAGAGTCAAGTCTGCTGGCACGTGGTGTTTTGCCTTTGGGCGAGAAGTTCTCATTTGGGTAGAAGCCGTCCAAGAAGTCGTGCAATGAACATTTTTCTTAAATGTTTTACCCTGAAGATGGAAGCACTATGGTATTTCGAAACTTGGGGGTACTACTCACCCATTGACACAGCCTTGCACCCCAGAAATGTTGAATCTCCAGCACTATCGCTGTAAGAACCTCAGATATCGCCGGGAAATAGCCTAATTGAATGAATTAACACCTGGACTATAGATCACAGTAAAACTTAATGCTATACACGTTCCGTGCACTTGGTTAATTATCCAGTATAAACAGAATTAATTGAACAAATATTTGTGAATAACCATTACCATACTTCACTTACATTTTTCGGCACATGAAGGCCATATGCAGGGATGGCTTAGTTGCAAAGGAATATATTTTAATATGAATGTTGTCAAATTGTGTCTAAATAGATTAATCTGAAGTGACAAGTAATGAAAATATTGTTAAAGAAAATAAAACATAAAACGGTAACATACATTTTACATATCTTTACAAATTCTTGGAATAGCGTTACAATGAATCCGAGAGTTTATCCGCTTGACGATATTCAATATAAATTCCAAATTCCAATCGTATCACAAGGAAAAAGAAAAAGGCAGTTACAATAAAATAGTTATTTATGTAAATAAGCGCTTTTTATACTAAGTGCCATTCTAAAACCGTACAGCCTAAGCAACGTCACGAAAAAAACCGCAGTGACTTTTACCTTTGACCCTTATCCTGCTAATGTGGAGAATAGGGTGAGCTCCTAATAATGTCAGCAGATGGCAGATGGGATTTAACTCGGCGTTTAAAGGGTTAAAGCAAAGAATATCCTCTGTGCTATGAAGGTTTGCGAAGCGACTATTTTAAACTATGCTCACGATAGATTATACTTGCAACTCATGTTTATTGGGCCGTGCATCACTGTGATAGTTGAAGAATAAAAGACAGACTTGATGTCACTTCTTATTTTATTTTACTTCTTATGTGCTCAACATGTTTCGGACAGCCGCAAGCTCCTGATGATGGATATATTAATGTCCGAAACATGTTGAGTACATAAGAAGTGAAATAAAATAGCAAGTGACATCAAGTTGGTCTTTTATTCTTCAACTATGCTCGCATGTCCTGACATTTCCTAGTTTCATAAGTGTGTAATAACCTTGTCGGATGTGTTGGCAACACCGTAAGTCTGCCAGTTGGACGTCTCAGTGTATTGAGGAGGATGATTTATGAGCTACAGACGATATGTATAGGTCAGAGGGCGGATGTACCAAGAACTGTGCACCTAACTTCGCTTATTTTTAACATCACGTATACAAACGAAAATTGATTACAACGCATGCTGTTAGCGTATACCCGGTTTTCTTAAAACGTAGCGCAAAATCATGTGTGTTGGGCGACATTTTGTGCTGTGATCTCTTAAAATTCAAACACTGCGTTACAAGTATGGGGTTTTAGCCCTCTTTTTATTTCAAATAAGACCTTAAACCTTATGGAAAAGGTGTTTTGGGCGTAAAGTAAGCAATGTGTTTTGTTTTCTTCGTTTGTGCGAAAACAAAACGTTTTATTACAGTACATATCAAAAAGCTGAGCAGAGAGAAAGTAAACAAATAATCCAGAAAACGTCCGTTATTATTATTTAATCAGCACATCAACTAATGCACATATATAATTTTTTTTTCACATTAAAACATTTAAAATCGCTCCAACATGTTTCGATCCTAAGATCATCTTCAATGAGCTACACTGTTCCTTGCTAAAGTCACATATTTAAAAACACTCACTGATTAATTTCCTTATATTAACTTGGTGCTGTGGCAGCATGTCGTATTGTGTAAGTAGCTGCTGAGAATTAATCAGTGAGTGTTTTTAAATATGTGACTTTAGCAAGGAACAGTGTAGCTCCCTGAAGATGATCTTAGGATCGAAACATGTTGGAGCGATTTTAAATGTTTTAATGTAAAAAATGTTATGTATGTGCATTAGTTGATGTGTTGATTAAATGACTCTACGAAATGCACGGTGAAATGACAAAGAAAGTCCTTTATTATTGTCCGATATTAACCAAAATTCGAATATTTCAACAAATTATAGGGGGGGAAAAAAGCTCCCAATACCAAATTCAACTAAAATCATTTCAGCTTTTCCCAAGTTGCGGATAGACGGACGGACAGACGGACAGACATGGTGAAGCGAGTATGCGCACTTTTACAGTTTGCTGTTGGAAACACAAATAAAATTATTGTCTGGGTTTAGTCAGGACTTATATCCCCATCACCTATCACGTATGTACTCTCATGAATCCATTTTCGTAGGTAGTTCTCTGAGCTTTGCTACTTACCTCTGTCTTAGTATTCATAAGCTGCGGTAAGCGGCACTGGAGGATCGCCAAGACAGAACTGAAAGAATGTGGAGGACTGCGGCAAAAAATAGGATTACTGGCAGTGATGGGAAGACGCGTACAAACATTCGTCTGTGTGAGAGATTCAAAGAGGCGCACCTTTAAAAGCACGTCGTTATGTGCAGCAGCAATATGATAGAACGGGCGAAAAATGATTCGCAAGTACAACACAACTCCACTTATCCGAACTCTGGTTATCTCGTTCACCAATTACTCGGATAGGCTTGGCCCTTCTGGTAAATTTGTCGAGAATTCCACGAAACTAACTTGTCTTGAAATTACCTGTTATCTTATCAAGTACAGTACAGCGTTATGGTTTCTAGGACTTCAAATCAGGCGTGGTCGAAATGTTTAGACGCAGGTACATACTGTTAATAGTAACAGCCGAACTTCAAACTTCCAATGTAGCCTATTTTCAAAGAAAAATCCAATTATCCGGATTTTCTGTGTATACGGATGGCTCGCCGTCCAAGTTAATTCGGACAAGTGAAGTTGTACTGTATGTGAATATCCTGAAGATGAGCCAGAGAGAGGGTCATATTGCTACTGACGGCCAGTCGGGCGGTCAGTCTCTTCTGGTGTCGGGACATCTTCGGGCTGCCTAAGTAGATATTAGACCGAAGTTTAGATATTTAGAGTCATACTCTCTAACGTCGCTTTAGAAGTCGAGAAGTTGGTATGTCTTCTGTCAGAAATCACACTCTTTGTCAGCTTCTGGTAGTTCCGGCTTTGTTGTGTGTGTAGTACATACTTAAACGGTGTTTAATAAAGTTCACAGCATATAACACATACATGGTTTTCGTTAGTCATTCTAGGAATAATATAGCCAGATATTGCAATCGTACATAAGTTTTCATATAAAATAACCGTTAGTCCTGTCATATTTTAATAAAACACGGATTTACTCGAGAGATTTTCGAAAAATAATCAAGAATCAAACTTCATGGAAATCCGTCCAGTGGGGAGTCGAGGTGTTCCATGCGGACAGACGGACGGACAGACAGACATGATGAAGCTAAATGTCGTCTTTCGCGATATTGCGAAGGCGCCGAAAGAACACTGACGTAGTGTTTGTGCATCGTGAGCGAAAGAAACTGTCGAAGGTTCAGTGATTACCCGGGCGTTGGTAGCAACTTTGTTCGCCATAGATCTGCTGGCGGCTCACAGATCAGTGGCAGTGAACATGCAATTGTAGGCACAGTGCGTGGCGTAGTCTGGTGCAATGAAATTGGATACACAGTATACAGTTTGTGCCGATTTAGGTGTACTGTGAACGAAGACCTAACGTATGCATTCAACACTTTCATCACACACATATGGACTCCCTGCACCTCTCACGCAGAACTCTGTGGGTCTTCTTAAATTTTCTGCATCAGACACGTAATGATATTCTCAGTGCTGGCATTTTGTGATACTTCCTTTCTTATTATGATCTTTTTATGCCCACTCATTGTAGGTGTAGAGAGTTATTGTTTCACCTGATCATACTCAGTGGCACACACAGACTCGGTAGGAATCCTATGGACAAGTGATAGGCCCGCCCCAGAGACCTGTACCTGACAGCACACTACACTCACAAGAGACAGATATTCAAGCTCTCGGTGGGATTCGAATCCACAATCCCAGCATGCCAGTAGCCGTAGACCCGCGCCTTACAAATCGCCGCCACCGATATCAGTTATCTTTTGATACGTTGTCCAGACACGCCGATTCGTTTCGACCAACCACTTTGTCTCCGGTACCTTCTTTTGCGCATTCGTGGCTGCTGAGCTGATGTGTCACGCACTCACACGCACAAACACGGGTGCATTGTGGTGAAAAACACTACAGGGCAATCGGCGGGACTTGGACAGTTTCTCTCGCAGATTATCCACAAAGAGTTATGTTAACGTGTTTCCACATATTTCTAATTGGCGAGTAAAATTGTAAAGGATATTTACATATACCCTGTATTTTTTTTTATATCGGTCTTCGCCACGTCTAATGTTGCGAGAATGTTCATGCTCGTGATTTTGAATGGTTTCTGCTTGGTGCCTGAATAACTCTGTGATAAAATCATACTCGATTTGAATTTTGAAAGCCACACCCAAGTCTCGGAATGGTGTGCACTTTGGGAAGTTTCCAATCGCACGGAGAAGTTTATTTTGCGGACGCTGCCGTTTCGAAAGGTAGGTGGCTGGCGTAAATTGCCAGCCACTGGACGGTTAAGACGTTACAGCTCTACTGGGTGCCCCAAGGAGTGTTAACTTAACATTAACGGTTTATTACTCACTCCTGAAGAGGCGGTATAATCCAATACATTTTATAAAGGCCCTGAATTCGAGGGTTTTATTAGTTCAGGCAAGGTCGAATTGCCGCCACCTGTTCAAATTTTCTGCATTGTTTCACCGTGTCGAATGGCAAATAGTTACGGATTGTTCCAAGGTCAAGCTTGATCCTGAAACGTAGGTAACTGCTTACACTTGGACATGGCGTTAAATCCTCAGCGTTACGGCAGTGAGGACGTCATATCACATATAGAAGTTTGTTTTGACATTCCGTTTCCTTCCCATCATCAATTTCTGTACCAACTGCTAGAACCTTACACTGTAAGTAATCTTGTGTAGAATGCGTCATCGTTACACGCAATTGAATACTGAGTTACAATGTCTGCTCATCTACAGACAATATTCGTCGCAAGACTGCAGGAGAAATCACTCTAAAACGATTATTATATCAATTTAAAATCAAAATGCAGCTAACTTCTTGTTGTGGTCAAAAGCCACAGGCTCCTTAACTTTTTAAAGTCTAAAGATTAGGTTTCACATTCAAAAGTTCTATATTGTGTTCAAATAATGTATTTTTGCGTTTTATTTCTATCTCAGAACAAAGAGCGACATTCTTTCAGTAGAGAACATTAACCTGCTGAATTGTGTGCTATTCATACCGCCCGGTACGACACACGTCACACGCTCTACCTGGACGGGATCCCTTCGGATCACATAAGAATGCACCAGATGTTTGTATGCAAACTGCTGACAGAACGTAAACAAGTACGGACTGTACTTGGAACTGCTCACTATTGCATTATTTCAATATCGCAATGTTGCAATTTTTATGAGTATCAACTTGTTATGTATATTAGATTTTTAAAATTATAACCCTTATCCTGCTAATGTGAAGAATATGGTGAGCTCCTAATAATGCCAACAAATGGCAGATGGGATTTAACTCGGCATTTAACATCCCAATACTGACAGTGTAATACTTAGAATGGCAGTGTTTGGCTTATATTTCTTTGTTCTATAACTCCCTGGGGATGGCACCCCTGGTGCCGAAACATGCAGAAGTTTAAACTTGGTGTGCATTGAATTTTACAAGTGCACTTGTTGGCGGGCGTGTTTGATTAACTTGTTGGTTTTTACAACCGAGTTTGAGAGTATTTCCGGCGCCGTACAAACTGACCTTTAAATAAAATAGATTACGTTCCGTCCTTCAAGATTTACTGAGAGTAAGAAGTAAATCAGGGCGTTCTTCTTTAAACAACTTTACTGGGCAGTCAACTACGAGTTAAAAATACCCTACTGTGACCTACTAGTGCAAAAACTCACCGCTATACTACCGCGTACATTTTTTTTGCAGATTGCAAAATGAGCCGAAGTTTCCCGAGAATCCAAAAATCTTTGGAAGTAACATACATTATTGCTACATTTGCGAGAAAGTCAGTCAAAATCTAACACGGATGATAAGGTGGGGAAGGGTAGGCGCCGAAACATGACACTTGTTTGCTACATGTTGATCATTAATACAGGGCTAGAATAAACTACTGAGTCTATACATGAGGCTGACGCACAGTTACAAGGAAGGTGCGGTGTTTGTTTCTTTGGTTGTTCGAGGACATGATGTCGGTTACTCATGCTTTGTTGCAAAAATATATATAAGGTTATTGTAAACATGAATGCCGACGTGGAGAGAAAGGATAAAAGTGTTGGTTGAAAGCAGTAAAATGTTTCAGAACTCGATATCCGCACTCATCCATTCCTCGTAAGTGTAACGGTACAAAGCAGAAGAAATAACGTCTCAAAATTCAGTACCAAACACAGAAAAATGACGCTATATTGTTATCGTACAGATCGAGAGCTCCATCAGTACTTTCGCATAACATAACTTGCTGTAAGAACTCGCATAATCATAGAGTGAATGCAGGACTAAAATGGACTTGACTTATTCCGTAAATAGCGAAAGCAGTTTCTTTTTCAATTCCTCGCAGGAATACAAGAACATTGCACTGCAGACATAAGGCGCGTGCTGTTAGAGGAACTGTCATTCCGTACCTGCAGAACAATGTCATGTTCAGACCAGAATGGCTTGTACACAATTATTTGGTTAAACTTTGGGAGTCCTTCGAAACCGAGCATTCGTAACATTAATAACTCGATATTTCGTTCTCTCTCGGTGCATTTGATATTTGTGTTGAATTTCAAAGTAAACAACGACTCCTTTCATAAACCTCAGTAGACTTACGGCTATGCGTAGCACATCTCTCTCTCTCTCTTTTTTATTTTTTATTTATATATATATATATACAAATAAGAAGGGCGAGTTTTAAATACCGACCGCTACAAAAATCAGTAAGCCCATTTGTACAATCTATACTAAAATACAGTTTCCGGGTTACGTAATATAGGACTTGAAACACTTGGACTTAGGGAAAACTCTTGTCTATTATTATTATATAACATAAAAAACTAAACTAAACTCCGTGGCCTTAGTCCGCACGCGAATTATACCGACAGAGCGGCCGCCGCCGGTCGGCGAAGTTAGTGCCAACTTTTGCGGATAGAGGGGTGTCACGTGGTCAACGCAACGGGTCCCCACAGCCGTTAATCTCTGTTTTCTAGACCTGGA
>Ga0136643_10004462_pt1 | contig 19316 bp, 13 predicted proteins | sample TergutLab28metaG_FD_96883 | JGI IMG/M metagenome (GOLD analysis project Ga0136643, IMG submission 96883) | Labiotermes labralis P1 segment gut microbial communities from Petit-Saut dam, French Guiana - Lab288 P1 (version 3) (version 3) | ecosystem: Host-associated > Arthropoda: Insects >...
ACGTCACGCAGGCACGATTAACACTGCATTCCACTCTCAAGATCATCAACGCTCTCGCGTGACACATCAGCTGTGCAGGTTGCAGTATTTGGAACCGCAAGAACCCCCCACTTTTCTCTGGCCACTATCTCCGTAACCGTTCAACTTTGGATATAAGTGTTTTGGGTTATATCGGTATACTTTAACGTAAGGAACACTCTCCCGAAGTCTGGCACATTCCTCCTGGGACACCCTGTATAAGTGCATTAGTTGGTGTATTAATTGAGTAGTCCACTTCAGTATATTTTATTTCTCTGTTTCTCTCTAATTTTATATTAGTCTACGTCTTCTTTACCGTTTATATACAAATAAAATTACTTTATTATAGGATGTCATATATTTCTGTACGTAGGTGAGATTGTTTCGGAGAAAACTGCATCCTTCAATCTTCTGCGTGAGAGATGTATATTGACCGCTGCGAGAACCCAAAATAATCTTTGTTGAAGTTTTCAAGATGTTTTGCTACCAAATTACGTACAGATTCCGAACAATTTTACGAGAATACATGACATCTATTTAACGAAATTTGTTGTTGTGTGGCACTGGAAAAGACAGGTTCTTTGGCTGAGATATCTCCCTACTGTACGTCGATTTAAAATATATGTCCCTGAAAATGTCAATTCTTTACATTCTTAGCTGTTTTCTACCCTATCTGGGTCGATTTAAAATTATTATTTTTCCGCTCATGTTTAAATTCGGAAACCTTGAGAATACACCTTGAAAACACGATACGGAGCTGAGTTTTATCTTTGTTCTTTACAGATTCTGACGCCCCTCCCAGATTTCGCATATAGGGTAAAGAGAGAGCGGGAATTTTTCTGTCTTTCCATACTAATATCTTCCTCGTACTGTCCTGCAAATTTATAGCTAGAAGGAGTAAGTCTGCAAATAAAAATTGATGGGCAAGGGTTAAAATAAAAAGAATACGAAGTAGACGTATGAAATAAAACCACGAACAAACGCATACTATTTAGCATTCAGAACACGAAAACCCTTTACTTGTGAGTATAGTTACTCACTCTACCTAAGATCATACATAATCAGTATTTTTCTAGGGTATGTTTATTTCATAATTTGCAGTTGAACAGCATACTCTGAACCAGGAATGTGCTATAGAGGTGTAATCTTTTAAGTGCTATGTGTTTGACATGGATCAAAAATCTGCTTGGTTTTATTGCATGCTGCTACACCATCACAGAGAATAAATATGTGAATTAATCTTTCATGAAAGTGTATACGAATAGTGTCTCGTATTCTTTTATGCTCATGATAGTTTCATTGTTATTTTTCTAGAAAACGGAGACTAATGCTACGTATGAATGTAACGAATTATTTGGATGTGACACAGTTTCGTTTGGTAGACAGAAATATAGGGTTATTCAAAATGACTGTCGGGGTACAATTGTCCAGCGGCAATTCCGCACCAAATTCTGGAAACAACCACCGTCTGACAATTCCATTCGAAGGTAGTATGCACAGTTTCAAGAGACAGGGTGCATGTGTATCCCGGAAATGAATGTACGAATCAGAACCGCCATTGAAACCATCACCGCTGACATGCTACAAACAGTTTGGAACAAACTCGATTATCGTGTTGATGTTTGTGGAATCACAAAGGGTGCACATATAGAGCACCTGTAAGGTATGTAACAAAAACTTGGAGTGTTGTTCTATTAAAGAAAAGTACATATACTCCTATCTCAAGTGTATTGCTTATGACAAGTTGTTAAAACCCTGTCAATAATTTCGAATAACCCTGTACTTTGGTCATATTGTTGTCCGTATGTTGGTCGTAGAAGGAAAGAAACTCCCCTTAATCTCGCTACATATCCATCCAGCTAGACGGGGTCAGATCCTGAATATCGTAATGGTGATGTCACTGCGAGCACCTGCAATATGAATCTATGCCACGAGTTTCCTAAAAAACTGAAACCAAAATAAGAATAACTGACCGTGAATTGATTGTGATAACATACAGATCCTGATAAAGAATTTATCGAGTGCCAACTTTTAAGTCATACGTAAGATATGATTCCCTTTCTAATATTTAGATGAAAAGGAGTTACAATACATTTCTTACTAAATTTCATGAAAACCTATTTAACTCTAGGCAATGTAGGCTTATTTTATGAAGACCCATATAAATACATTTTTACATGCTGTGATGCTGGTAAGTGGGAGACCTCGAAATCACAGACGATTATCCTTCCTTTCCATTTCTTCTTTCGGTTATCATTCCGATGTTCGACGTTACTTGAACCTAGATAACTAAACCATTATTTTTATGAAATATGAATCAGTCGGTGTATTTCGCCGCGACAGGCAGTGCAGAGCTGATCAGATGGACTCCCTCTACCATTTAGTCATACCGAAAGTAGCAGTTTAGTCGCTGGCACTTCTCCTTTTTGTGTGGCACGGAAGGCAGATGTCTTGGCTTAAGACCGTCCTAATATTCTTAGTAATTTCAGGAGATTTCTGGGGTAGTGTCTCAAAATTAAATAACGACTGCTTCCTTCTGCACCCTTACAGAATTCTTTTATACCTTTTCTAACTCGAAGCCAAGTGAACTTACTTGTTCGCAACTTCGTTAAATAAACCATAAATTTCTGTATCAGTCTTTTTTAGTAATGATGGGCCATTCACCATTACCACAAGTTCTAAGGCATGTTTGTCGTCTGCTGATCGGACACTGGAAATATCGGTTAGTATTTGGTATTTTTTCTTTGCATATACTGTACAGTGCAAGTAGATGCCCTTACCCCCGTCCAGATGTCTGCAAACAGTATTCAGGTAGACTCCAGTTGATATGTTATGGCACATGGTGACGCACGGGAGGGGAAGTGAAGGGGAAACTGGCGAATGGATTGGGTAGCCAGTAACCTTCACAATACCTCGGAACATGGTGTATCCAGCATTACTACCACTGATGCGCACACCTCCGCTGCCAATAGTCGACTGAACTGACGTCCCCGCCGACTTAAATGGACTCGTCCATTTCGCCGAAAGACGAAATCTGGTTTCTGCGCGTGTGCCATCACATTTCAACTGGTATCTACCTAGAAGAATGTCCTGGTTGCCTGGTCCGTAAGAGCCATTTGATGGAATTACTTCTGACGGTGACACACGTGCTTGGAGTAATGGTAGAATATTGACTGGTGGCAGAAAACCTACGTACTGCGAGTTGAGCCTATCCAAGTGCATCTTGATATACCAGAAGTCTCACGGAGACATCTCTAGTATTTATGGCAGGCTTTTGCTTTGAGCTGTTATGAAATATGTGCCTAAAGAGTGACACGGTATTCTTTCACATAGGAAGTTATTTTGAAGTAAAAATTTTAATCCGTTTCCCTAGAACTGTGATACTGAGAAGTGGGGTTTTGTCAGGCGTCTAGGTAGACTAGTGCTCGAATTTACGCTTATATATATTAAAGTTAATAGGTGACGTTTGGTGAAGTTCCACTGCATCGACGATTAGTCATCGGAGGTTTACCGCGCAATTTTCCGCTTTAGAGATCATTTTGGTGTGCAGTAACGACATTATACATTGTTCAACGAAAGTCCGGAAGTCGGCCATGGGACTGCTGATGAAGCAAAACTGTGTCTTTGCCATGGCACAAGTGACGACGTCCAGGAGCTGCTGGAGACGGAAGTGATGAATGGTATATTTCAGTAATCACGAGCATTCGTGATGGTTCAAGAGTGCGTAACTAACATTTTTACATTTACATTAAAATTTCTTTATTCACAAATTTCCAGAAATAATTATGGTGTAATAAACTGTAACCACTCCGTGGAGCAAGATGTTTCTTTAAGAATGTAATGTAAGCAGTGCTGGTAAAGAAATTCCAGCCTGTTTTAGAATATAAAGCAGTATTACCATATTCACAGCTTTTACGTTTTTGATGAAACCGCAGCACAAAGGACCCATTTTAAACAAATGATTTACAAGATTCTCGTGGCAAAGTCTACACAGAAGACTGTCGTCTAAGGTGTGACGGCGTGCATTCTGGTACGAGTTTACCAAGTTTTAGGCTCTTCCAATATCCGCTCTTTTCTCCCCTTTACCCTAACTCCTGTTGGTTCGCAAGGCATATTGTCTTTCCTTCACTTCACCCCTCTACAGCGGTATTTCATATCACTTACAGTATATTTCTGTTATCCTTACTCGTCCCTTATTTGTACTCGTTTTCTCACAGCCGTGTTCCGATCCCTGTTCTCCCTAAATACATACAGCTTCCGCGGCTTAAAATTCAACCCTAAATACAGAAGGAGCATCTTAAGGTGTGTTATCCCCTTTGGGTTATGTCAACAATACATAGCTGTAGTGTGTATATATCTATATATACATACATTACGAATCCCACGATTTATGACGTAAGACGAGATCTCGTCCCGTGTCGAAAATTACATCACATACTGTACAGTCAATAATTTCTTTGGACAACCTGATGTTGGCCTATATACAGGGGCGAAACATGTAGTTGTATATTATATATTGATACTAATTGTAATATTGTTGTGTTCATGACTGTATGTATATATAGATATACACACACTACAGCTTTGTATTAAAGAAGGAGTATTTTAATCCTGTAAGTAAATATTTGAGACCAGTTGATGCTGGTTTATTAAGAGAACTGCATTTGTATTGTAGTGTCGGGCTTTTGAGTTTTGTTTTTATTTTATGGTCATGTCGACTTAATTGGCTTGAAGAATATTTTGTTGGTAAGGACCAAAGAAGTAAAATATCGCTCGAAATAATTGTAATCTATTGCCCACAGAAATGTTTCGGTGATGTAATAAAATTTCTTAAAAAATTTCTTGAGGTTCGGTATGAAGATTTCACGGAACTTGTATATACAGTGCCATGCATGCGCAGTACGTAACAGGCGCGGTGCGACTTTGATCGTTACAGCAATGGCAAGAATTTAATTAAAATGGTAATCCACAGTTTGTGTGTTTTGAATGTATTGTACATACACTGCACCGCAGATGGAATTCTACAGCAACGTGTCCTGTTAAATTTGAGAACGGAAACCTTAGGAACTCGAAAAACTTTTGTCGAGCCCTTGATGAATTTCCTTTACAAGAAGCTAAATTATGTTTCAAGGGTGAGTAAGGGTAAATAAAGAAGGGTAAAGTTGAGTTGTCCCTGTAAACGCCATGAAGTCATACAGAATAGTGTCAGTAAGTCTTAATCTGGTCGCTAGATGGAGGTTAGTGGTGAAAATCTCGCACAGGCCTCTTTACCCATGCTGAAGGTATCCACGGTGCTCATCGGGTAGAAGGCTGGGTGGGCCCCAGCGCCAGTTTGAATCTTTTGGAGATGAGAAAAATTTTGTGTCTGGAATCGAACCGCGTATTCTTCAGCGTAAATCTTACCCACTGCACAGACTACGTTATTCCGGCTCCTTAAGAATAAAAATAAATAGTTTTTAAACTAAGATGAACATATTTTTTCCTTAGTTTTACAAAAATTCCTTATTTTTTGTTTAAGAGAAACGAACCTTAAAAGTCGATATCCGGTTTCATAGAAACAATAATTATAAGAATTACGGCTATTAGTTTTCTGATATTTTAAAAATTAGAAACCTCTTAACCACTGTGTCAGTATTAAATAAAGATGGAAATTATTTGTGTGAAGTTTAGAATGGTACTTAAATTAACGTTAATTTATGCCGATATTGTCGCGAGTTTCCTCATAGATCCCTCACTTTTACACTGCAGTAAAGGAGACAGTGTTGACAGTAGGCTTGGTGGTCCGACACTGTAAAGAAGCGAGAATTATCAAATATGCAAGAAATTTTAGTTAAGAAATTTGAGGAGTTTTCGGCGTGGAAATATATATATATATAATGATCTACGGTTTGACATCATCCTATGTGATAGGTCGGTACATGAAATTGCCTGTACGATGTCTGAGGTTCTCGTGGCAGTGAATCTTCGATCCTGAAAGTGGAGTCATTGCTTTCTTCTCAAACGTTTGTACATATATACTTATCTATGTAGAGCGGTATAGCAACAAAACCCCAATCTTCATACTGTCGCCTCATTTACGGCTTCAATTTTGTAATATTTTCAAATGAGAGTTAGGTTGCTGTAGTTGTGTCCCCAAACGAAGAAGATAAATATCATGGTCTCAGAAAAATTTCATTCAAGACTCGTCCGTAACAGCAGTGTCCATTTTCCTATTCACTGAATCCGACGCAAGAAAACCTAATTCATTAAGAGTCTAAAATCTTGAATTGAAAGGAAAGGCACATGTAGCTACCATAATTACTGATTGGAAGAAATTTCTTCATCATCAACATTGCGGATTAAGTTCTTGGTCTCCTCCAATTACGATCGCTAGACTTTTCCTTTACTTCTTCTGACGTCTTTGATATCGTCCGTTCTCCGTTTATATTGTTAGACCAGCAGATAGAATGAGTTGGGATTACGTAGACCGTATTGTGACTAGGCTGTGAGCTGGATGATGCTGGGTTCGAATTCCGACGGGCATAATTTATCTTCATCTTCTACAAAACGTCCAGAACGTCTCTGTTAACTACTCTGCCTGCTATGAAATGGGCAACGTGGGATCCATTCCTGGAAGTAAAGAGGTTGGGGCGTGAGGCTGACCTCTTTCCTCTATCTCATGCCGAGCGTAAGAATGACTGTAACTACTTATCCACTCCCCCGTTATCTTCTTGTGGCTTTTGAAGGGATAAATTAACCTTTACCTATCACATTATAATTTCATAATGTCAAAAATTTCAACCTCATTTGTGTTGACCGAATCGAAAATTCCACCATTCACAAAAGCTGCTATTGCAGACGGCATGTCATGTCTATTGGCATTTTATCTGACATAAAGAACCAAAAATGTACAAAGGGATATTCTCCCTTCATTTAAATTATGACGAATCTCTAGTATATTATTTACAAACGATAAGTAATAAGGTTTAGGAGTGAAATTAATTTTAGAACGTATTTTATTGGCACGTGTGTATGTAAAATGTCTGCCTCTAACATTTATCTTTCTGCGTGTACAGCTGTGTTATCGTTCGCACTCATTTCCCTTCGACTGACAGCACTGTGAACCAACTCGTGACCTGAACAGTACGGATTTAGTGAGTGCTTCATTTGTTTCTGCATTTTGGTCTGTTTGTGCTCAACTATCCGTTATCACGCGGCAACACACCATGTTAGATTATTTACCTAATTGTGCCTCTCGTTTCCTCTAAGGGTTGTACAAATACAATCACAGTCAGCATAAACATAACACTACGAGGCGTGTACTGAGTCATTATTCACTGCTTTGGAAATGCATGGATAAAATTTTTAATCATAACTGTTTAGCGGAGTTGACCTTTTGTAATTCTTTCCAGAAGACATGAAGTTCGAACATCAGCTGTTCTCCAAATATTCTAACGCAAGTGCGATTATGGAACGGTGAAGTTACAATTGTCCCTGTGCACCCTACGATGGCACATAGCTCCACTTATTCCTAACCTCTACAATAGATGGCGGGGATTGGTCAGATTCACGCCGCAGCCGGATTGCCATCGGGGAAGACTGCCCTTTACGACCCGAATAATAGGCCGAGTGGGTCCTGGAGCCGGTCTGCACAATTTGGAAATTTTAGGAATGTGGAGCTGAAATAAAAATATCGCGTTGACACGACTGTACCCCAAGTATACAAGCTACATTCAGTTTTCTGTGCAATACTTATTGCTCTAATCACCGTAACCATTCCGTGATGATAATGATGATGATGATAATAATAATAATAATCATCATCGCAGAACCTTCATGTTCGTCCTACGTTGACGTAGGCATTATGTTGAATTACCCGGGGATGGACTGTGTAAGTTTAGATGGTACTTTGTGAGTGAGATTAGTCATGTTTTTTTTGTTTAAGTCTCTCCTCCTAATTGACAGAGGTGCAGATTGAGCATTTAACACGATTTCATACTTATCGCTGATGTATGTTTCAAAGAATAGGTCGATATTGATCGACCTCATTAGCATTCAGAACAAAGTTAAGAAGATTTGCACTGAAAGTAAGCTGGATCTTTTGGATGTGTCGCCACCTCTTGCTGTTTCCTTTCATTGAATTGCGCCATTTCCCTCGGCGACAAGAATTCAACACTTAACTCTTTAAAACTCGGCAGTTGCCATTTTTGCAAACTATTTTAGCAGAATAAAGACTAGAATTGCATATGTAGGCTTAATATTATTCTAAAAATAAACATAAATTACGTATTTCCCTACATAGCAGAATGTCATACGTATGGGACAGCTAAAATTTTAGTACTCTTTAAAGCAGTTTCGACCTAGAGTATAATTTTTTTTTCAGTTTTATGAACAAGGGAACTGATGTAGACTGCATCTTGTAGTTCTTTTTGTTTGTGCTCAGAATAAATGAACTCCAGTGGCTGATTGTCATATATTCATTCACCTTCGATAAGGGAGAGTCTTTAAGAATCACTGTGTCAACAGGCCGTACATGTAATCAGCAGTTTCAGGGAAAAGGATATGCCTGAGGAACGAACTGGAGGCCACCTTGATAAGAAGGAAGGATTTCTTGTCCCCACATCTCAACTTTTCGATTATGTATACGTCTGTTAGGGGAGGATTTATTGAAAATCATACTGCTGCGTTCCGTTTCCAACGAAGAGAAACAAATTCGTTGTTCCCACGTGACAGAACCTGAATGCAAGAGGACATCCGCTCTCAGCTACGAACGTGGAACTGAAACGAGTGATCCAAGGCCAACCTCACTGTGACTCTGAATACAGTTTCTTCCTTCCTGACATGTAGCTTTCTCCTTCCAGATTTCTCCTTCCTTCAGTTCTTCGTCTACGTAATTGTTTTTATCCTCGGCTTTTCTATCATTTTCTAAAACATATATTTTCTTAATTTATTTTCGAGTACCGTTCCATATTTCTTCCATATTGCCCTTTTCTTCAGCCTCTTATTCTTTCTTAAAAGGAAAAATAAAAATATTAGGACCCCCCCTTATGCTGTCTATGTGTATCCCTCATCATTTCAGCTGTCGACTATTTAATCAGTCGTTACAAACGTGGTACGAACATTTTGCAATTGGAGGGAACCCCACACGGCAATTTAGATTTTCCTGTAATCGGCAGTAACGAAGCTTCGCTTGCTGGAAATTTTGAAACGTGACACTAGCGTCACTTTCTGTATGGCCTTGAAATGATGTATGGCAACAGAGCGTGGAAATATGTGCAACGTTTACTGAGGTAATATTTGTGTAGAATATACAATAACATGGCCATCATGCAAAAATTGGTGTTATCTTCCTGTTTAATTGAGACAGCTAATTAACTACTGCCGCTAGGCATCCTACAATTAATAACAGAGAGCATAAACATAAGTGGAACTGAAAACTATGTAAAATGTAAAGCAGTCCCTTTACAGGCCTGGAGTGATCGAGAGGGCTCCGGGAAATTAAGGTTCCCAGATTTCATTACAACGTCACAGGATGGCAGTAAGTTTGTCAGCCTTACGCATCGGCCGCCTTTACCCCCAGGAAATGCTCCTAAATACTCATTTCTGTTCGAGGCTGAGTGGACCCCAGGGCCATAGTGCGATCGGAAGGATTTTATGTCAATGACACCAGCTGGGATCGAACCAACAACCTAACTGAAAACTATGTATGAAATATAATTTATAGGGTAACTGTCTCAAATATGGAGACGATGTGGAACTTTGAGATAGTGTCCAGACCTATGCAGCATTTGCATTTAAGTAATGTTCTTTACCAAAGGAAAGTAAAGTAAGTACGAGATCTGTTAAACTAGAAACCTTTGTAACCAGAAATTAGGCTTTATTCGTTTTGTTGGGAAAGCTTGTTTAGTTTTCTTTCTTTCCCTCGTATGTTTATTTCTGTGTGTTTTCCTTTATAAGTTCCTTTGTACGGTGCCTTCTACCTTCCTTTCTTGTTAAACTTTGACTCTCTACTTGCCCACACAAGGTCTCCCTCTGATCTCATCAGTGTAATTAAATATCTTTTAAGAGCCTTCTCTACCTGCAATATAAACATTTCTCCGCCTGCTCTCTTTGATTCCGTTTACTCTGGGCGAATCGGAATATCGACTGAGTTGAAGGGTATCCGTTTTAGAGATTCTACAGTCATGGGAACACGACTGAAATAGTCTGGTGTACAACAGGCAGCTTTACAACATTAATCTTTCGTGTAGTCTTATTCTGTACACAGGGAACCCAGTAGGCCTATATTAACACTAATATAAAACTTCTTGAAATTACTGTGAGAAAATTTGGGGCTCCAATTCGAAGGACTGATTTGACACTTCGTGCCTACGCACAACATGTTTGGCTATAAAATACGTATACTGTCTGAAAATACCTGCCACAATGAGGAAGTTTGTGATCCCGTTTGATAACAAATACACAATTCTGTCATTCTTTTGTGATTAATAACCGAACTTGCTACACCAACCAACAACTGAAATGCAGTTTACTGCGTTCATTTGTTTCTTTTCGCAGCTGCTACAAACGTTGCCATCTTCTGCTGCCTTTTCATAACTAACTGAAATAACTTCAGAATTTCAAATGTTTGCTCCCTTCTCCTGGTACTTTTTGTTGTCACTCGCCAACAAACCAGAAAACACGCCCACATTAAAGCTTCTAAAATTATTCCAGTTTAGTACGAACGTTGTAGTAATTAATATATTTTATTGGTATCTGAAACTGGACGCCAAATTTGCCTGAATTCTGGACGCAGAACCCCCCATTTCCCCATGGGGGGGGGGGGGTCTACCTGAAAAATCGTATAGTTCCGTGCGCGGTCCGCAAATTTGGAATAATTGAAAACTAGACTAAGAATGAGTTTGGTTTGTACCACCAGAGATGTTAGGAAGAGTAATGTATAATTTTACTCGATCTGACCTTAAAGAGCGGTTTAGTTACTAGACGCCACATTCCAGAATTGAATAGTACTGGCATTATGCTGCACTTTGGGCTTCAAGTTACAGTATTATACGGAATGTAGCATTTATGCATCCGACCCATTGATTGGGAAATTTCATCCCCCGCCCGCTGCAATAGTAGTCGAAATAGTACTTTAGATTAGGCCAAGCATATTGTGTACATGCTTTACAAATCATTTTGTATTAATTGCATACACTTCGACAGTATGCAGTTTTAAGCCAATGATAGTTAAACAGATTTTTAAGTTCTCACATCGGTATTTATGGTGAGTCATTCTTCTGGGATGCCACGTTGGTTTCAACGACGAATATTTACCGGTGTTTCCGATGAGCTTATTGCATCCATCTTCGGGGCCTAGCAATCCATGAAAAGGAATGCTTGACCCTAAAGTTGAGGGCAGAACACTCCTCTAAAACGTCCAAACCATTTACAAGTTCACGCGGAGAACCATCCCAGAAGACATGAATCTTAACTGAAGACGACTTTAAACAGATAAGTCATGCATTCAATAATTATCTTTTATCATATCAATACATATGCTAAATTTAACGTGCTCACCGCGAACTTGATGAAGATTAAAGTGTTCCTGAATATGGCGCCCTTTCGATTTTTGAATATTTTCCATCCTAAGAAACATATTCCAGGAGACTTGAATTTTCCGAAAAGAATTGTAATCACAGATTTCTACCCTTCGCGATATGCTAATTTACATGTTATAGTTAAATTGTTCTTGGCTTCGACTCACACAGACTGACCTAAAATGGAGTGTCAGAAGTGATGCTGTCTGAATCTCCTGTACAGTAAATCTAGCAGAACAGTTTTGGAAAACTAAATAGGATTGGAGCTTGAAAATCGTTTTTGCAGTCGGATTTATGACGTGTTACCCAAGTCTTCATAGTGTTGGGTTATTTCTTAAAGCTGCAGTACATTTACGATCATTTTCCAGCAGTAATTCGCCTAAAATCCTGGCTTTGTCTTCCCGTTCTCGATTCTTATTTTGGTTTCTCCCTTGATATTTTCTGTTTTATAGGGATAGGTAATTTGGCTTAAACAGTTCACATAAAATATTTGTGCCTAAGGTGGGGGAAGTAATAGGAGGAAAGAGAAAATTTGACATGGTAAACGTTTTTAAATTCCACGCTATACAAGACGCTGTTTCATTTTATACGAAGAAGGTTTAGGTGGATGTGGCACAAATCAAGAATGGGAGAGATAAAAAATTCATCCAGTAATTTAGCCGGAAGTTTGGAAGGGAAGAGATTAATTAATACTAAAGTGGATTTTAAGAAGTATGATATGCATGCGGACCGCGGTAGCACAGTGGTTAAGGCCCTGTGCTACAAATCGGAAGGTCGCTGTTTCCATTCCAGATGGTGTCATTGGAATTTTTAATTGACCTAATCCTTCCGATCGCACTATGGCCCTGGTTTCGACTCAGCCTGTAACAGAAATGAGTATTTCCTGGGGCTAAAAACGGCCGGTGCGTAAGACTTACTACCATCCTGAGCCATTGTCACGTCTGGGAACCCTATCTTCCTGGAACCCTCTGGTCACCTTGGGCCTGTAATATGACTGATTTACCCTTTACCTTTATGATATGCATGCCTAGACTTCATGTGGCTCAGGGTAGGTTTAAGCGTGTGAATGTTGTGAAATTACTGTTCAAACTTTCAGTTTCATAAAAATCATAATAACTTTTTAAAAAGCCTTGCCACATATATTCCAGTGTCTTTACCCCAGGTACATCCTTTGTGTTCCTGCACGTATCATGTTTAGATCAAAATATATTCCACGTGTTTTGTACTTGTTTCTTCAACAGCGCGGATTAAAATAATTTCATTAAAAATTTCACCGATACTTGCAGAAATGTCTGAAGAGAAAGACTGTGTAAAATGTGGAATACTGTATTAAGAAAAGAGATTTTTAGAGGATATGTGCTAATTCTCTTATAAATTACAAAATCTCTTTCTGGCTTTACGTTCCGTCGTTTCACCAGAAGGTTTTCAATATTTTTTGAGGCCCAAAATTAATTAAATGCCTTACTGTTTAAATATTCACAACCTGCGACACAGAAACCACACTGCATCTCCATGACCAAAGAACTTATATTAAGTGGTGTTTAGCTAAATATTCGCTGTTTATTAAGAAAATTATGTAATACTCATAAATACAGTGTGGACAGAATTGCTCGTGTCTGATTTTTAAAACAGGCTGTGCGTACTGTGATCACTTGTATTTGAAGGAACTAATTAGCCAATTGTTTTCACGCAAATGGAGGTAAATGCTGAAGTGAAAGAGAACTTCTTGCTTTGAAGTGAGGACTGTCCACTCCGCTGCATCCTCCACGACATTTCATTATTTTTTTAAAATATACTCACTGATCGATTTTCTTAAATTAATTTAGTGTTATGGCATCATGTCATATTGTACAAGTCGTACGCCACTGAGAGTGCGCCTGGCGCACTCTCAGTGGCGTACGACTTATGCAATATGACATGCTGCCACAACACTAAATTAATTTAAGAAAATCGATCAGTGAGTGTATTTTAAAAGTGTGACTTTAGCAAGGAACAGCGTAGCTCTTTGAAGATGAAATTAGGATCGAAACATGTTGGAGCGATTTTAAATGTTTTAATGTAAAATATTTTATGTATGTGCATTAGTTGGTGTGCTAATTAAATAATTCTACGAAATGTACGGTGCAACGATAAAGAACGGTAATGAAACTTTTACCTTTCTGGGCCAGGCCTTGAAGAAGTGGGGCGTGGAGGTAAAGCTCCACGCACCTGTGTGTATGTAGCTAAGTTGTCACTCTCAGGTCACCTTGGCTGTCGATGGACAGCCCACTCGACCAATGGTGTGTTAGGCTGGGCGGGCCTCAGAGCCTGTCCGGAAGCTTTGGAACACAGAATAATGTGCTGCGCCTACCGCAAATCGAATTCCAATTCTCCGCTCCGTTCCGTTCCGTTCCTTCATCTTGCACTCTACTCTCTATAACGACCGTGCTACGTGAGATTCTTCTTCTTCTTCTTTTTCTTCTTCTTCTTCGTGGAATAATTAATTTATGTTACGTTGAATGTAACGGACGTTTTGAAATATAAAAGAAGCCGCAGCCTCCTGGAGGCGGTGTTTAAACTGTCACATCTGATCATCCTTGCGGAGTGCTCTGTACTTTACAATAACAGTTCCCCATTAGTTCAGTGTTTATCCAACAGAAGTACCTGTACGCTCTGTTCTCGGTACAGTCCGTGAACTGAAACACGATTATGTTGTCCTTGCAGCATGTGATATTTCAACTCAATATTAAGATTAGTAGTAGTAGTAGTAGTAACAGTAGCAGCGGTAGTACCAGTAGCAGAAGCAGTAGTAGCAGTTTTTTGTACTAGCAGTACCAGTAGTAGTAACAGTAGTAGTAGTAGCAGTAGCAGCAGTAGTCGTTGTTGTTTTTGTAGTACCAGCAGTAGTAGTAACACTTGTAGTGGTAGTAGTAGTAGTAGTAGTAGTAGTAGTAGTAGTAGCAGCAGCAGCAATAGTAGTAGTTTTTGTAGTAGCAGCAGTAGTAGTAACAGTAGTAGTAGTAGTAGTAGCAGTACTAGCAGTAGCGGTAGTAACAGTAGTAACAGTAGTAGTAGTAGTATTTTGCACCTCAATGATTACGCAATGTAAACACCTGAGGAGTAGGCAGCGTCCGCCTTTCTGTGCTTCTTTCGCTATTTTATTGTTTTTAAAACTCAGTTAATGTCAGTGAAATTTCGTAGTGCCTGCCTACTCAAAATGCCATCCCCTAGAGAGCACTCCGTCTGTAGGCGCGGTACTTCGGACACTATATTTGGTAATTTAATAAATAAATGATTAAGAAAGGCATTTGATAATAACTCGACTTTAGACAACTGCTCAATATATTTCCCACATTTTGTGGGACCTGAAGTTTCAGTACAGTGCACACCAGAGGGCACAATTAGTTCAATCCCTGAGACCATATATAAGTTTCATTTTAATATTGTCCTAGTTACACTTGTGATTCTATGTAGTGGTTTCTATTCAGATTTCCTCATCAAACATCTACACAGTTGTGAATCTCAGCATGGCTAGTACACCTCTTAGGCATCTGTAGGGTGTTTGTAAATAATAAAGAGTAGCATTTACATAAGTTCACTTATTTTTTCTGTTCCGATATGAGTATATTGCCATGCCATTTTATATTCTTCCTATTGTTGAATCCCTTCTTCTTTATTGAATGCATAAAGCGATCTCATTTCAGTATGTAACCAACTTAATGCACAAAATTTGCTTCACAATAAGTTTTATTTCATGCCTCTACATGTTTCGAGCACATGTACTCATCATCAGGAGGTTAAAATTATATTACACAGCCTCTGGTATCATCACACCTATAGGTGTTAGTATCAAGTTTGTTAAATACTGAGATAAATATAGTGCACGGTCAGCAAAACGTCAAAATAAAGCGACCTGTTTGGTAGTTAGAAGACTCTCACCATAGGACGACATGGCACCGAATAATATGACGTGTGATATCATGATTTAATTTTGTAACACAAATTAAACATAACTAAGGATAGGGTACACACATTTCCAAAAATATAAGGGGCACCTAAAAATTCCAGGCACCAGAATGACGTCATGAAGTAAGATACGTACTGAAGGCCCGCATGTATTGGACACCGCCCTATGAAATTTATTCGCCCTGAGTACGTGGCGCTTGGGATATTTGCGACCCTGAATAAGAATAACTAATTTTTGTTTCCAGCAGTGTTTTGGTTAACTGTGATTGTCTGCACAGAGTGCGAAATGCGCGGGTTCTTGCAGTTGGGTAATAATTGTGGCCTGCGCAAATATGACATCACGTAGTTGGGCAGAATTGTAAAAAGGTTCTGGTGGAACGTTCTGCCTCTATGATCATCGTAGAGTTGCTGTAGGTACCCCTAATAAGTTTCTGCATATGTACAAAAAACATGGTTTCTAGTCCCAGAAGACCGCAAAATTGGTGCTGTTTATTGGACATGCGTGTGCAAGATTCATAGATTTCTTTGACACACACATTCAGGTACACATAAGCGTAGTACCAAGTGCAAGCATCAAAAAAGAATCCATGAAACCTTATGGTCAAATTGTCCATTCCTTTCATTTTTATCAGCGTACAAAATTTATTGTACCAATTAAATGCACATTCTTATTAAGTACCAACATTAAATGATCTTTTCCAACGTGTTTCGGTACATATGTATAATATTCGGGGAGAACAAAATGCCAATTCTTAAAAATCAAATTCTAGAACTATGCTGTTATTTATAGGCTCCTTGGTTTGTACCATCTTCGTATTTGGCGGTGACTGTGTGTAAAACATACAACTGAACACATTTTAAAACTTATGGTTACGCTAGGGTAAAAAACATGTCTTATCGTCAAAAGAGAATGTGCATTTAACTGGTAAATAAATAGTGTATGCTGATAAAATAAAATGTTGCTTTCGTGTTATTTATGGCCGCTGTGATCAGTGAGTGATTGTGAATATGAATTGCAAGGCATTTGAAAGGAAATGGTAGTGGCCTAATTATTTATACCAGATTAGGGAACTGTCCTGGTGGACTGAGGAAAACCATAAAACATTGCACTCGTTATAGCTGGTATCCTCCCCCGAGATTCGAATGTGGTGCGTCCCGTGTACATATCAAAGAACGTACCGCAGGCAAACTCGTGCATGATGTAAGAATTAAAGCAATTTCATTGTCACTAGGGTTTATTTATGGAAGACCTTTGTAGAGGGCGTCTGTATTTATTCACCTGTAAATTTGTGTTTGCTTTCGTAAAGACTTTGAACAGAGATTCATACTGAAAATCTGTGAGCTAATGGAACTCTTTAACCTCATCAGAAGCATAAGAGGAAAGGAAACCTTTACTGTCCCGAAGGGATTTCAAAACCGCAGAATTCTGTCGGTCCTCTGAAACATATGAACCTTGCCACTAATATGATTAGAGAAACAGGCGAGTGGCTTTGACGTTGGAAGGGTGAGCCATAGTTACACACGAACGTTCATTCTATTAATCATGAGTTGAACATAAACTCTGCAAAACAAAGTGTTCTGGTGATATCTTGACGGGTAGGACTATTTGATGTAGGCCTGTCATCTGGAAAATTGTAAGCTGTACTTGGAATGCTGTTGTGTTTTTGTAAATGTACTTTAAAGTGGTTAGTTTGGATTAAATTTGTTGGCCATAAAAGGGAATATGTACCCTTTCCAGCCAATGAAAACGTTCTCTTTTCGAAGTGATTAATCGAGGGACATATCCTTCATAGAAGAAGTGTAAGAGCGACTGTTCGCAGCCCAGAGGACCTGAAATTATATTCGGAACAGGGCACCACATCTGGTGTAATCTGGGACCCATCCAGTGGGAACTGATAGCTGTAGCGTGGACAGAGACTAGAAATGATACGAACTTCGTCTAATTTTTACATTAAGGATTCGGAATTAGAACCCAAGATTTCCGGTGTCTGAATCAGCACTGACAGACGCCGTCAGAATTTGAGGTTACTCAGTAGTTGTGGCCAACTGGCAATCAGATTTGCCGGATTTATTACTCGCCTTAAATTTTTATGGCATGTTGCCTGGTTCGCCGATCCTGGTGGTCGTGCTGTCTGAGGCTCAGGTCTGTGGCATCTCGATTACTTGAATCGCGGCTTCGAATTCCGCTGGAGGCATGGAACTTGGTTTTTTGTGCTCTGTGTGTCTTGTGTATGTAGCGGTCTCTGAGATCAGCTGATCACTCGTTCAGAAGAGTCCTACCGTGTGTGTGTGTGTGTGTCTAATTATGTGTGACCCAGAAACCTGAACATTAGGCCAGCGTACGCTCAATTCGGACTGTTGTATCAATGAAAATATAGTATTGCCTGTTTCAATGTTTGTTTGGCTTCACTGAACATTGTAGTTAATTACTGTGTTGAAATAAAACCCTCTGTTATGTTTGTAACCAGCAAAATGGAAGTATTGAACTAGGTTCGGAACTAAATGGAATATCGGAGGTGGATTTCTTATAATAAAACGAACTAGATCCACTAATTTCTCAAATTTATTTTTAGAATAAAACTCTACATATTTCGAACAGTTCCTCTGTCCATCATAGTTCTTCACCTTACACAGAGCAATGGTATGTGTCATACAGGTTTGCTGACAGCTTACGAGCAGGATCAGGACGGTATTGCAGTTCCGTCCTGATCCTGTATGACACATACCATTGCTCTGTGAAGAACTATGATGGACAGAGGAACTGTCCGAAACATGTAGAGTTTTATTCCAAAAATAAATTTGAGAAATTAGTGCATCTAGTTGGTTTTATTGTAAGAATTTTTCACGATGCACGGTCACCTGAACGTCAAAATCAGAGGTTGGTAGTAAATATAATATTGTTTTAGCGAATTTATTTGCAATTACTAAATCGCCCTTTGACATACAGCATTCTTCAAATTAACATTACTTTTACGAGCAGAATTATTTCAAATACGTGAGACTCGATAATCTTGCTGCTCTGAATACGGTACGTATTGTCTGCTGCCGGAACACGAAGCCGCGTGGTGTCACATAGAGGGACCAGATATTCGGAGGAAGCTCTTTTATCTATGTTAGGTGTGCAAGATAGAGGCAGCATTTTCATCCAAAACGTTGACACTTCTGTAAAAAATGCATGCCATACCTTCCGGAACATTTTAATTTTCCAATCATTTTAGCCACTTTTTCAAATTTGCGCACAGCAGCTATTAACTTCGACGCGTCTGTCTGTCCGGACGCATGGAACAACTCGAGTTCCACTGGATGTATTTCATAAAGCTGGATGTTTGTGTATTTTCGAAAAGTATATGCAGAAATAAAGTCCATACACCAACAAATGCACTTTTTATCAGACTTGACTAAGTTTTAAAATTTACATTAAAACTCACTTTGACTTGCCCCTACATGTTTCGGTCTACGACCATCATCAGTGTGCCTTCACTAGATCCTAGCTAAAGTTATATTTAGGTTAGGATTCGGTAAAAACTACGTAGTTTATGTTGTGCGGTGGTGTGGCAGCATGTCATAGGTATGGTGTGTGTGTACTGTTCGCTGTGTTGAGTACGAGTACACTCAACACAGGGAGCAGTACACATACCATACCTATGACACGCTGCCACCCCATGCACTCAACACAGCGAACAGTACACATACCATACATATGACATGCTGCCACACCACCGCATAACATATAACGACGTAGTTTTTACCGAATCTTAACCTAAATATAACTTTAGCTAGGCTCTAGTGAAGGCT
>Ga0136643_10004466_pt1 | contig 19313 bp, 17 predicted proteins | sample TergutLab28metaG_FD_96883 | JGI IMG/M metagenome (GOLD analysis project Ga0136643, IMG submission 96883) | Labiotermes labralis P1 segment gut microbial communities from Petit-Saut dam, French Guiana - Lab288 P1 (version 3) (version 3) | ecosystem: Host-associated > Arthropoda: Insects >...
ATCTTTTTGTCACAGAAACACTCAAGTTCAAGGTCATATCTACAGGCAAGTGATTTGAACTGTAGTCTACAAGTCTGTGTGTTTGTACACAGGTGTGCTAAATTATGGAACTGTTAAACATATGTTGAGTTTATTGGTGTGTAATACACACACCTATTGAGATATGAAGTAATTCCTGTGTATGTTAGACTTTCAGATGGTGATTGAAATATTGGTACATGTAGGTTGTTCTATAGCTTGTGACTTCAAGCTACATAAATCTACACCCGCACACACATAATATTTCTCAACTCTGCAAAAATTCAATCACCTTCAAGGCGCAATTTCTACAATAGCCCAACTTGCATTTGTCAAACACCGACAAAAACATGAATAATTCAATCATTTCATTTCCTCTTTCATAATTAAAGTGACCACACACTTGTTCCTGTTTCATTCACAGTTACGGCAAATGTTTCACATTAATGGATGTACTGAACTAGCAATAGGATGGAATTCAACACAGCTTGGGGATTTATTTTTGAAAGCAAAATTTCTTAGCTCTCAGACAACGTAAAATATGCAACTAGTTTTGCAAGTGTACTGATGTAAATTTCTTATGGCACTCTTTTCACACTCTGCAGTATGCAGAGTTCTGATTTGTGTTTTGTTTCTGCATAACACGACAATAAATCTTCCCCTCCCTTCTGCTTATACACCAAAATTCACACAGCTGCAAGATAGTAAAATTCTCTGCATATTTGAAAGCTGTACCCAGTGCATGTTGTAGTGTACCTAGCAAGTTGATGGACAGACCTAATCTTTTAATTAGTCACTTAATGTTCTGTCTGTTTTCCATGACACAATTTTATTTTCTTCTTCATTACTGCTTACATAATATACTGTTTATATAACCTCACCAAAAAACAAAAATGTAAATATTTCACTTCTTTAATCATCATGCACACAGCAGTGCTGCTGGTTCATGGTATCAGGCATACAACAGAATTGTTTATTGCATGGTGGAAAGGTGGGCAACTAACCGTGAGGCAATGTTTAACTTATGTTTGATTTAAAACTGGTTTGCAAATCATGTAAGTGTAATTACAAGATAACAGTTTGCAAATAGATTTATGTACATACAAATATAACTGCATGTTCCACAACTCACTTCCCTAATTTAAATTTCTATGTCTTATTTTCTCAGTTATTTCATCTATACTTTTGATAGTTTTTACTTTATTTTTAAAAGTCCTAATATGCTACTCATCAGATAATTTCAGTGGCTCATTTCAGCTGAAGTGTAAATCACATAAAATGTTTGATAACATCATATCTACAAGGTCTTTTTTTTTTTCTTCTTCTTTCTGGAGAGGGTAATGTTAGCCCAACACACTCTGCCTGATATTTGAGTGAGAATCTGGATGGCATAGTGAAATGTAACAAGCCTCTTAATCAATATCCACATTAATAGTGCTCTTTGGATTACCCACTGCCAGATATCACCATATTTACTCTATCACGAAATACAGCAACTTTTAATTCAGATATAAAAGAATAACTTTCCTATTCCTGCTTGCTTAAACTGATTCCTTTTAACAGATACAAAATTTGCCAACATATGCAGGTTTTACCTTACAAGCAAAATCTCAACTGTGCATTCCTGAAGGGACTATTTAAAATTAATGTAGAATCAGGATAATGGAAATTTATGTAGCTCTTAAAATTGAATGTGGTAGATAATAGTGTATTTCACTATTCCACTTCTTTCACATGTCTATTAAGGAAATGTTCCACCTCTTGGCTATTTGCTGACCCCTGTACACTTGCTTCTCAATACTGTGGAGGGCAGCTCTTTTTTGTATTCATACAGTATTGGAATTAGCAAACTATAAACAAATTTAACTAATTTAACAGCACAATTATAATTGTAAATGTAGAAAGGAAACTGAAAGTCTTTGACACAATACAAGTACAACATATGCGCTGGATCCAGTTATTCCACGCTGATGTAAGTTTTGAAAGATCCATATTAACTTACATACCTATACATAATTAAATACTAATGTCAGTATTATTAACATTGGCATGAAATTCATTCAATTGTTGTGTGACAACAATAACAACACTAAACATGTATGTGTAGAGACAAAACACATGTCAAGGGTGTATGGTGTTATTTCAGCATTGAGCATATTCTGCGTATTTACAGTCAGTGTGCTGCAGTACCCAGTATTTACTTTCAAACAACAGCCAGCCAAACAGCACCAACTAACTGCTTAACTCTAGGAGCAAAGTCCTTCCTGAAAAAATAACAGGTCCTCATTTAGTCAAGAAATTCCCCACATTTTATGGACTCTGAAGGTTTATTACTGCATTCACAACATCCCACCAACTGTTCCTATTGTAGGCCAGATAAATCCAGTCTCTGTCTCCCCATCCCACATCTTGAAGATCCATTTTAATATCATTCTCCCACCCCTCATTCTTTAACACTGGTGCTAGATGGATGTGGATGATTAATGCCACGTACCAGCCTCTTTACCCCCAGCAAAGAGATCCCTTCCCAATTGTACAGGATGCTGGGTCGGCACAAGGAAAGCTCTGGACAACACGTTAAATTTCATCCCCAATGGGGTTCGATCTCTGCACCTTCCAGTCCATAATGTATTGCTATACCGACTATGAAAACCTGGCCCCAGTCTCCATACTGGCGACTACAGAAGTTTTTGCCCCATCAGTGTAAAAAAGGCCCTGTATCATTAATTCTATTCAGTTTTTTTTAATTCTGACGATCTCCCAAACATCTCCATCCATCAGACCCTTTACCTTAATTCAAGACAGTAACAAATAAATGTTATATTTTACTGAGTACGTATGTTGGTTGATGTACTGAATGCAACAAAGCGTATGGCATGAGTAACATAACTTTCCTGTATTTTAATGCTGAAGTCAAACTTTTTCTTAGTTTTCTATGGGAACGTTATCCAAGAAGAACTAACGTATTCTCTTGAACAAGTAATCATGAAAACAATCATCATGCAAAATTACAGTTCTGGATATTCTCATAAGTAGTATCCATGGAGGTTTGGCCCACATTATTAAAAAGGATCGGCGTTCGACTTTTTTCCTAGGTATTTTATCAGGGTGGAAGCCGCCGTCCAGCTTGGAATCGCGGTCCCTCCGTTGCCCTCCCTACGCCCCGGCTCTTCCGGGGTCCGTGCAATAAGGTCGCAAGTCCCACCTGGTGGGCAAGAAAGTCCTAAGTACAGTCTAGGCACTACTCTTTCTTTAGCAACTATAGCCCACATTATTAAAAAGGATCGGGATTTCGACTTTTTTCCTACGTATTTTATCAGGGTGGAATCCGCCGTCCAGCTTGGTATCTCAGTCCCTCCTTTGCCTACGTATGGATGGCCTGATCAAATGATCGATCGTTCCACCATAGATGTTTTATCACCCCGTCTTCCCATTCAGATGTAATAAGAAGCTCATGTTTTGCCTATGTAGAACGTGCGTCCTCACCTCCTCCTCCTCCTCAAGTGGGGAATGTGTACATACCCGAGATTTGGATCGTGCCCTCACCGGTACGTAGGTAATGGACGAGGTGTGGTTGGGCGTTGAAAATGGGTACCGGTCCTCGAGATATATAAGGCGTACGAGTATCAGGTGACCCAGTATAATCCCGAAACAGGCGAGGGCGGACTTTTCGTCGACTATATAGACACGTTTTTGAAACTGAAAGTGGAGGCTAGCGGTTATCCCGGCTGGGTCCACAGTCCCGAAGGCGAGGACCGGTATTTGGAATCTTTTTGGCAGAGTGAAGGGATACGGCTAGAGAAGGAAGCGATCAGGTATAACGCTGCCAAACGGGCTCTGACCAAACTCTGTGTCAACTCTATGTGGGGGAAATTGACGGAGGGGAACGATCGGACAATGACGAAAGTGATCACGGAGCCCAAACAACTGTATGGATTCCTAGGCACGCCCGGCATGGAGTTGAAGGGGCACCTTGTGATTGCCAACGATGACGTAGTCTGAATCTCGTGGAAGTATAGGGCAAAGGAACGCGTGCCTTGTCTACGTCATACGAACGAGATAATAGGAGCTTACGTCACCGCCGGGGCAAGAATGCATATCTATCGCTATCTGGACAGGCTGCAACAGAACGCGATGTATTGTGACACGGACCCTGCGATATACATTTAGCCGAGGGACGAACCCCAACTGATTGAAACAGGCGACAAATTGGGGACATGACCTCCGAGTTGCGCCCCTCAGAAACCATAACGGAATTTGTGAGTGGTGGAACAAAGAACTACGCGTACAGGGTGCTCGATACTGTGACCGGGGATGGCCGAACTGTCTGTAAAGTCAGGGGCATAAACTCGAATTAAAACGCCTCGCGAACGGTTAATTTCGAAGTAATAAGGGATATGATTTTGAGAGGGACGGGGCATGAACCTACCACTGTGAATGTACACACCGAGAAGGAGATTAAACGTAAGAAGAAGGGGGGTTGTAACCGTATCGATTGTCACCAAACCCGAAGATAAACTATACAGAATTTCATTTTTCAAGAGGCGGCGATTAGGTATAAATACGTCCGTCCCGTTTGGGTATAAATAGGGGAGGGTGGCTAGCGGAGAGAGTCGTGTCATAGCCTGACCATACATGAGTGATGATCTTAAATTGAAGCATCCGTTCTCATGTATAGTGAGCGGACCTAGCGGTTCGGGCAAAACGTTTTTTTGCATACGTCTGCTACAGAACTTCGACGTCCTCTGCACCGAACGCGAATTTGGCGGCGGTATAATCTGGTGTTACAGCGGGAAGACAGCTGTTCCGTCGCGTCAGCAGTTGCCCTCAAACACCACATATTACAAGGGCGTACCGGAGAATTTTGGTAGCGGCGGCAAACCATGCCTCGTGATCATAGACGATCTGTTAAACGACGTTTATTCTAAGCAAGTTTGTGACTTGTTTACGAGAGGCAGCCATCAAACAAATATCAGCGTTATTTTGTTTACGCAAAATCTGTTCCATCATGGACGCTATTGTAGAGATATTTCGCTCAATGCCAAATATTTGGTCGCGTTGAAAAACGTCAGAAATAAGAAGCAGTTCACGTATTTGGCCCAACAAGTGTATCCCGAAGGTAGTCTTGGGTTGTATAACGCCTACCTGTATGCCACACAACGACCCCACGCTTACCTCATCTTGGATCTGACACAAGACACGAATGACGGTCTACGGTTTCGAACCAACATATTCCCGAAAGAATATCCTGCGGTCTTCTACTCCGATATTGGCGATGAAGCGTGTGAGATAGAAATATGACGCCCTTTACGTGCTCAAGACAGCCGAACCGAGAGTGCGTCAATCTCTAATAACCAATTGTAACAAGGAACTCGTGAATTGTATAAGCGAGTGTGTATTGAATGTACTGAACGGTAATATAAAATTGTCAGGTTGTAACACACGCAAGCTCAAAAAATACAGTCCGCTCTTCGCAAGGTCGCAGATAGAAACGAGTGACTCTCGGGAAAGAAGAGACTCATAGTTCAGCGCGGGGGAATTCTACTGCCCCTACTGGGCGCCATTCTACCAACGATCGCCAGCCTCATTTTTAGAGGCGCACGATAAAACATGTAACGTAAGTTGTACCTCGTCCCGGCCGATCATTACCATAGGGACAAACGAAGCCGCTTTCGCCCCTCGCCTCGCGAGAGGAAGAAACGTTGTAGAGGTAGCAAACAACATGCGTATGAAGAGTGGGTTAAAATGCGTCACAACATTCGCGAGTTCGATATCAGACGGAAGACGCAGACGAAAGCGATCTCTGATTTTTTAAGACGAGTAATGCCTGACACGACGTCAACTTCTAACAGGGTGCCCTCCCCTTCCGCTAAGCCCGAGCCAGCAAAACAGTTGATTGTCCCTAAAACTGAGACGGCGAAAACTCCTAAGACGCGACGCGGACCTCCAAAAGAGATCCAGACCCCTAAACAAGTATTTATTCCAAGATTCGAAGAAGAAGAAGATGATGATCCTGTCAAGCAGTAAGAGGAGACGTACGGTAGAGAAGAAGAAGAAGAAGAAGTAGACGAAAAAGAAGAATAATAATAAGAAAAATGTCGAAACCGTAGATAGTCCCCCCTACATGGGGAGGGGGAGGCGTTTCCTCGACACACAATACGGTATCCGCAAGGATGGCGAGCAATTAATGATAGGTGATTATCCGGGATTTATAGATACCGATGACAATTTCACAATTAAGGGCACAGCGTTCAGAGGCACGGAGGGGTTGTGGGACGTCGACGTCATCAGAGCCTGGTTAGAGAGACAGGATTCCTATACGCTTCTTAGACCGGTGATGAAACGATTCGCAAGTAATCCCTATGCAGTGACTAACGTTATGGACGTGTGGGAACGCGATTTGCTGGATGTACAGGCCTACGCAAAATACAACGATAATCACAGATACATTCTATCGGTTATAGTTGTATTCTCCAAATTTGTACATATCATCCCAGTGAAGACAAAGAGCGGGCCTACCGTCACCTCGCATTTCGGTCCATATTCGATGACCCTAAATATTCGATTGGGCGTAAATAACATTTTCAGGACATGTTACGGGACGAGGGTGGCATTTAGTTTCAGATGTGTCGAAACCCCGATCTGAAATGTGCGGTCGTGGAACGTGTGCATCGCACGATTCGCGATAGACTCTACAAATATTTTACTTACAAAAGTACCTACAATTATATCGATGTTCTGCCTAAATTTGTCAAGGCCTACAATAACACGGTTCACTCGACGACAGGCATGGCTCACACGCGAGTCACCGATTCGGACGTGCTCGCGAATGGAAGAGGATGGAGGCTCGCAGAGAGAGACGCCTTCGCGTCTCGAAACCGACGTTTCGCGTGGGGCAGCACGTGCGCCTCAGGAGGGAGAAGATGCGGTTTGCCAAGGCTGTCGAACAGAATTTCAGCACCGAGATGTTCAGGGTCGCGAAAGTAATCGAGAGGCGGCCGCGAACCGTCTACGAGCTCGAGGATTTAAACGGCACGCCCATAGACGGCCAGTTTTATCTGGAGGAACTTACCCCCGTACGAATAACGGACCAGACCTCATATAAGATAGATAAAATACTCGACAAGAGAGTTAGAGGAGGCATTCGTGAACATGTCGTCCGCTGGCGAGGTTACAATAAGGACTTCGCCTTTTGGGTGCCTGCGACAAGTGTGAAGAATATATGAAAGTATGGCGACGACTACCCATTTTTACGTCACTCTGTTCAGCAACGCCTCGCGAGAAATCTATGAACAGAATACGCACGCCGATTTCACGGTAAAAGTGGCGCAACACATAGAACTGGGTTCGACCTCCAATTGAGAAGTGGGGCTGTGTGAAATTTCGTGTTCTTGCTCGCCGCACATGGGGAAGACGCCATCGCTCTAATGTACTGTAACCTGATATAACTGCAATTTTTGGGCGACAGCACCGTCCGCAGCATGCGGACGTTCGTCTTCCCATCAACATCATTATTTCTGCACGAATTTTGAAACGTGTATTATGTGCCCGTCGAGTAACGGAGATTTGAGGACAATCGGATTGAGTTCCTGACGACCGAGGGGCTGCAAATACCTTTAGAGGACAGCACGACGCCTACAAAGTGGTGCTTCATTTTCGTATTACAAATGGTAACAAGTGTATAAAACGCGGCGTCGCCATCTCTAATAAGACATTTATAACAATGCATCCATTAGTAGTGTACTACCTAAATCAGGCGGGTCGAGGGCTTACTAATCCTGGGATCGGACCCGTCTACTCCGCCCCGCTCTCCCTTTAGTGAGGACACGGTATAGGCAAATTTTTCGGTAGTCTCTTCCGCAGGGTACGCCCACTCCTGTGGAGTGGAGCCAAGACAGTGGGCAGCGAGACGTTGCGTACCGTTGGCAAGATCCTGACCGATATTGTGGAACGCAAAGCAACCGACGTCGACGCACCGAGTGCTGGAGATATAGTGTCTAAACACGAGATTGAATCCGCCCAAAATTTGATTAGCAAAGTACGAGGTCGTGGACGCAAACGCGCCCACGTTCAGGCGCGGGGGTGTAAAAGGGCAAATTCTCGAAACATCAAAACAATCAAGCGTGCAAGAGAAAAATAATAAAAAGGGAAATCTTTTCCTAGTTTACTTCAGTCACACTTCAGCAGTCGGCATCAGCATCTCTGTGGCGGCGACGGAGATAGCGTCCGTTAGTAGCGAACTTGGCATCTTCGCACACACGGCCATAAACACGTCTGTGCTCGGGACGATATAGACCGCGTACAAACCCATCACCCCCGTCCGTCAAAAGGATCTGGCAAATTTTTATACCAGCCTATAAAGATACGTACATTAATCTCGATATCAAACTCTACGTCCGAGATAAATTGATCTCGACCACGGGAAAGGATGTGGACTTTACGGTCCACACGGGCGTAATAAATAATCTCCTCCACTCCCTGTTCAGTCAATGTAACGTCATTCTCAATGGCGTCACAATAACGCAGGCGAGCGAGCGCTATCATTATCGCTCGTTTCTCGAGACTATGATTACCTACGTCACGGATGCTGCAGCCACACATCTGTCAAACGCGTACTGGTATCTAGACACGTGCGACATGCAGCCTAGCGACCCCTCGGCCGAGACTCTGACCGCCACGACGAGCCGGGGATTCATCACTCGGTGGAGCAGACACAGACGAGTAGGGAAATCCAGCTCTTTCGTCGATTACATAGTGACATATGGAACGTGTCCCTATACTTAATGCCAGGTGTCAGGTTGCAGATCAGATTGACGAAAGCCCGACCGAGCTTCTCTCCGATGAATAAGAGTGTCGATTCGAACACCGTATTTCAAATTTTTGGACGCCCAATTACTGGTCTGACGGGTCAGGCCAAAGTCCGCTATATTGGTGGCTCACAATTCGACATTGAGAAAGGGGAGTCCCTCGCTCTAAAACCTGAAGAGAATCGAACTCAAGACGTTCGCATTCTCGGCCGGATCTAAATCATTGTCAATCGACAACGCCGTACAAGGTCCCATTCCGAAACGTCTCTTGTTCACCATGGTTAAGAACACCGATTTTATCGGTTCGTTGGACAGCAACCCGTACAAATTTCAACATTACGACATCAGCGATTTTTCTCTGTTTGTGAACGGTAATCAGTTCCATAACGAGTGCGTATCTCTGGGCATGGATCATGAAAAGATTTCCGTGATGGGCTACAGGACGCTTTTCGAGGCGTCCGGCATACATCACACGAACTCGGGACTGCAGATAACACACGATATGCATATAAACGTTTATTTCATGTTACTCTTTGATCTCACACCTGATAGGGGCGCGTATGAGGTTCATTCGTCCCACCCCGTGAACGGCAATATCAGAATCGAGTTGAAATTCAATAAGCCATTGCTCGAGGCGATCACGTGTCTGCTGTACCCAGAATTCGACAATTCGTTCCTCGTAGATTTGCACGTACCGTCACGACCGACTCTAAAAAAATGGACTTTGTGCAAATACTTTGTACACTGCGTGACGTCAGCTCATTCCTCGACGTTTTACCCTCCGATCTCCTACCACAATCAATCGCGCATACCTCCACTGTTATTATCAATGCCCACATAGAGAGAGATTCACACTTGCTAGCCGTGCACATCCGACCCAAATCTTAGAGTGCATATTACTTCGATTCGTATGGCATCGTACCGCTCATACCGGCCATCCAAGCGTTCATTAAACGCAACTGCAAGGCCTGAGATTATAACAGGCGACAGCTGTAAGATCTGACGAGTGACGTCTGCGGCAAGTACTGCTGTCTACTCGCCCTCTACATGGATCGGCGCTACACCCCGCAACAATTCATCTCGCTCTACGATTATTCCAACAACGCAGACCGGCAGTTGGAGCGAATGTTCAGTACCGAAATCATGGCCCAGATGTCGCGTGGCGGCAGGGGTCAATGCTGCCACAGCTGCCTATAAAAGGTAGGTACTTTACCGATTCTTATCATTCCTACTCTAACATGGCTGGAGGAGGAAGTAGGGAGGTCATGATTGATTACGAGTTCTTGCGGATGCGGCAGAATGAGACGGTCGTCAAGGAGCTGTAAGTGGCCAGCGCCGCCGCCGCCGAGACGTTCCGCTTCAAGAGCCCCTACAAGATGTAAGGTCATGGTTCGTCAGAGAATGGCTTAAATTTTGGCCGAAGGACATATCGAATATAAAGAATGACACACGGTCATTACCGAAGACGTGGCAGGGTTCGCACATCTCTACGTCTTAGGCGTCTCGAAATGTACATTCGTCGTGTTCCTGACCGGACGACCATCCATAACCTAGAGAATCTCGAGTGCCCCCAACTGCTTCTTTCAATCAGAGCCACTAGTGTACATTGCCATGTCACAAGGTTCCCAGATTTGCTTGCGCAACCAAAACCGCGCATTTTCTCTAAGTTTGGTTAACGTACTATCTGCAGAAGAAAGATTTTGTCCAATGTCCCAATGACATGACCCGTCTTACTGCCGAAATTGTTGCAGCCCTATAAAAATCGATCGAGCACGCCCCACATCAGTCTGCTCCCTGCTGCTGCTGCTGCTGCTGCTACTGCTGCGAAGAGGAGGCGGCCCCTGGAGAACCAGCAGAGGCTCCCCGACGTCTCGTCCGACATCTGCCCCTACTGGCCTGCCAGTCCCGCATTCGATCCCCAGAGAGTGCTGCTCTGGAGCCTTTTTTTCATCAACTCGGACAGGACCAAGGACGTGTCTGTCGGTTTCTACCCCGCTCGCGACTATCAGCCGCTGATGGAATTCAGCGCCATACGGAGATGCGGGTCGAAATCGATCCTTCTTACACACAAGCATATCGACACGCTGGCGGACTGTCTACCCAAGCTGCTCGTTTCAATCTGCAATGGAGGACCAGTGCAGCGGCGGCGTTAGGATGCGAGAGCGGTGCCTTTTTTCCTATCACCCCCGAAGAACTACGGATCGGCATGACTGTATTTCGGCACACAGTATATAAGCCTGACGATACTGGACCTGCAATATCTTGCCCGAATGTTTCACATCGTACAGCAGCAATTGCGCTATTACACACTCGCTTAGCCGGACGCAGTCTTGTATATGGCATCGTCCTTAAATTCAGTGACGTATGTCGAACAGGTGCCTAACGCCAGTGACCACATAGACTATCTTCATCTGTTTGAGGAACTCGTTACAGCTGTATAAACATGTATCATTACTGCTAATCTGAATAAACGTCTAATTTAACTGAATGTTGTTGTTGTTGTTGTGTGTTTTCTTTCGCGACCACGGATCACGTTATATATTAGTAACACAAAACATTCACTGCACCTACCTGTGTTTCTTCTTCTCGACACAACCCTGCGGAACGCCTCTTCACAACGGAGCAGCAGCAACAGCCACCGGCACGGATGCAGCAGCAACGAGCAAATAGATGAAGCCTTACATTAATTCTCTCAAGGGTTACGCACATATTCCAGGATGATGATCTGTGGAATGTAAATGCGTAAAATCGCTTACGTTCACATACTGAACTGTGTTTGAGGTGCTCTTCTCGTGGTTGTCTTATGCAAGGGGACAGAGGAAAACTGTTTAGCTCAGGCTCTAATAATAGCGATCGCCTCGAGTAACGTTTGGACCACGTGACGATACGTCTTATAATTCGGATCATTATCTACTCTCGCGATCGCTATTATTAGAGACGGTGCTAAACAGTTTTTTCTCTGCCCACGCATTCGGCAACCACAAGCAGAAGCACCTCAAACACAAAAGTCGTGTATGTTAACGAAGGCGATGTTGCGCAAGTGCACTAGTGATGATCATGCTGGAACATGTGCGCGGCCTTTAAATTCAACTCATTGCAATGATATTTCATGTACAAATTAAGCCTACCTCCAACACACTTCTTCTTCACAGCTTCTAACACACCTCCTATCCTAACAGTAGCAGCTCCCTTCCTTTTTCTTCACGAAGCAACAAGTGCGCGCCTACAACAATGCTATGAGGAGGAGGGGTCCCATAGGTCTACGTCTTATACACAACTAGACGTATGTTCCCTCCACCCTTCTTACCCCCCACTTAACATATCCATAAATGCGAGACCCTGATAGTTCTATGTTTCATTCGATGGCTTAAGGATGTCTGCGTCAGCATGTAATATCATTTTCGTACCTGCAGCACCGTCTCCCTCCCACCAACGATGATGATGATGACTGCTGTTGCTGCTTGACAGGTGACTTGCTGCTGCTATGGCAGAAAATATCACGTTTTTGCGCGTGTTCAATTACACTTCGATAGGTGCCAAGGAAAACATCACGTTCTTGCACATGTTCAATTACTCTTCTATCATCACGCTCATGGGCGTGACATTTTGCACTTTTGAGAAAGACGGGTTATCATGCGCTAGCGACAGCGATGCGTTACACTACTCACGGGGCACAGCGCAGGGGTGACCAACACACTTGCCTTCTGCCCGCGCATCGTCTCGACGTGCATATACTAGGGAACCTCACGAAAATATGACATGCCACTTTTTTGGGGGAAAACTTAACTTTTTTATTTTCACGCGGTCTATCACGTCAGCATTCGAAATTATCATGCACTCAAATTTGGTTTCATCCTATTTTACTATCAATTGTGACGATGTCACAATAACTTTTCCTGCCATCACGCATTACAAGCACGCGGGGCTTCTCCTCACCACATACGTTGCGGTACGTCACAGTCACCATCTCTACGGCGGCACTTACTAATCCACACGACGGCAAATAACCCTACGTTCAGGCAGGTCACTTTTACTGGCGTAGCCATTCAGTACACGTTCCCATAGCGTAGGGCGGGCTGTGGAGGATTCCTTTACCAATCCCTACGGCGCCCGTTGTTCCCCCACACACACACCTACAGGTTCAGACGGACGGAGCCTCAGACTACATTACGTACGTCTGTATGACGTATGTGGGATCACGGGCCCCCAGACTTAGGTCACGCGCTTGGCGTAGGGGTGGCTATTGAGGAACCGCTATACCAGACTGTACGGGGGCCGAAACGCCAACCGCACGGGGCGTAGCTAAAGAAAGAATAGTGCATGGACTGTATTTAGGACCTTCTTGCCCACCAGGCAGGACTTACGACCTTCTTGCACGGACCCCGGACTGGTCAGGGCGTAGGGCAGGCAACGGAGGGACCGAGATACCAAGCTGGACGGTGGCTTCCGCCCTGATAAAATACCTACGAAAAAAGTCGAAAGCCCGATTCTTTTTAATAATGTGGGCTATAGTAACTAAAGAAAGAGTAGTGCCTGGACTGTACTTAGGACCTTCTTGCCCACCAGGTAGGACTTGCGACCTTATTGCACGGACCCCCGCACGGTCCGGGGCGTAGGGAGGGCAAAGGAGGGACCGAGATACCTAGCTCGACGGCGGCTCCACCCTGATAAAATACCTAGGAAAAAAGTCGAAAGCCGATCCTTTTTAATAATGTGGGCCAAACGTCCGTGGATTCTACTCTCATATATGTGTTTTTGGATATCAAACTAAAAGACAATAAATTCCTGACCAAAGGTAGCCTGCATTCTCTGCTTTCAACCAGCTCTTTAATTATTCTTAAAGGCAATCCTGATATGTTATTGTTGTTCATAGGTATACCAGATTCAAACCTCACTCTCAACTGAATCAATGGTCTTCTTGAAGTCTACAAATAGCTGATAAACTGACAGACTTTACTCCCATTGATTCTCAAGTATGTAATCAATGCAGAACATAGTCAGTGGTTGACACCTTCCATTATAAACCACACTGATAATATCAAATAAGGTTGTCTGCATATAGATTTAACCTTGATAGATGGATACTGAACAAAATTTTGTATGTGGGTGACAAAAGTGATATCCCTTGATAATTACTATACCTGTCCATTACCATTCTCATAAATCAATATGATAACTGAACATATCCACTGTTGGCAATTCTGACCTAGAACAAACAGGATACATTAGTTTACAGACTACACAATGCCTTGCCTATCTCCTGCTAGAATTTTTCTATTGGAGTGACATAATTTTTCTGCTTTTCAATAATCTTTTTAAATCAACAGCAATGGCCTCAGGCACTAATGGTTCTGCTGCATCTATTTCAGTCTGTCTAACATCATTAATTCTATATATGTACATCAAATGACTCAAATGATACACTGTGTGACTAAAAGCATAAAGTTTAAGTATTATATAATATGATTTATTTAGCAAGGTTGTGAGCAACGCAATGTTTAGTATCGAACAGTAAGTTTATTAGTGAAGAATGTACTCGAAAGGATGCGGAAGGAATCAGACACATTACAGTTTCGAATAAGACTGCTGTTTTGACATTAACAGTAATGACTTCTGGGCAGATATTTGAATATGGGTAATCTCAAAAACAAATTTGAAGTGATTACTGTCTCACTCATGTGCTACTTATTTGAATATACATACATACATTTATATATATATGGAACTAGGATAGTGCAGTCAGTATACTGACTAGGCTACGAACTGGGGTAAGCGAGGTTGTAAACCCAATAGGGGCAAGAGAACTTTCCCCAGAACATGCAGACCTGCTCCAACACCCCTCTGTTCAAAGGGCATCATGGTCTATTTCCCTCAGATAAAGCGGCTGAGACGTGAGACTGCCAGGGTTTCAAATCCCAGCTCTATAATTATTTTAAAATATGTATTATGTGTGACAAAATAGTATGGATTACCAAGCTAAGAATTTTGTCTGTCTTTCAAAAAAAGAATGCAGGATCTTATAAAAATTGTAAGATGTAGCAACTTCCTACAAATATTCACATTCTTAAACAGGCCAGCTTTAAATTACCAAATTCAATCTATGCATTTGATTGGAATATTGTTGCATTTCAAGCTTTTGTCATGTCCTGCTTTGGCCAGTGAAAGATGTCATTTCATGTGGACAATGTTCACAGAGAAATTAATCTTACATTTCTTGTCCCAGATACATGGCAATCCTATAGTAGTTTATGACTCAGTTACACTGTAATTGTTAATTGATTGGCTGACCAATTACTATAAAGTTTTAAGACAAGTTTGTACATCAATATAGTGGGTTGTAATGTGTTTTAACAAACATATAACTAGTAAATGTGTGAAATACAAGAAGAAATTTTAACTTATTTCACCACTTAGTAATGTATATTCAAATTGCCAGCTTAAAATTATGCAGTCTTCCTACAAGCACTTGAAATATTTCCCTCATACCTACAACATGTCCACACAGAAGCAGGCACCATTCCCTGTTACACCCCCTCGCCACGATGAGGCACAAGACTGGAAGGGGGATATGTAACCCTCGCACTTGTGCAGGATTTCGTATCCACATCCGAGACACTAGTCCAGATAGGGATGTGAGCTATCTGGAATCTGTGTTTTCTAGCTATGTATAATATCATAGCGATGGACCACCCAAATTTAAAAATTGATAACAGTGTACCGTTTAAAAGTTCCTTTTTTAAGAACAGTAAAATATAATAATTTCATACCTTAGACCTTTCTCTTTATAATTGTGGCCATGAAATAGGCAGTATTACCCTGAAAGAGAAAAGATTTGCACTGAAAAGGAACAGTGTGGCCCTGAAAAGCGCCTGTTGTGGAGAAGAGGAAGGAAAGTACTACTGCTGCTGCTGCCATGGTGCTCAAAACATTTCTGTAACACACAAGAGTGAAGAGATTTGTGTTCAAATATGCATACGTATATAATTATATGATTACATTTATCTGAGTGTAGGTCTATACATCTTCTACAGTAACAGTATACTGGTAACAATAGGTAGGAGGAATCTATAAAAATGTGCAATTCATCACGTATGGTAGGATGTTACAATTTTTTAACAAATTATTACACTCTGAATTATTATTGTATGTCTCCATAAATAAAAGACTTACAAGTTTTCAAAATTCAACAATTCAAATACCATATCAGGAAGCTGTCGTGAGTAAACCATTATGCAATTACTTCAGCTAAAATCATGCATTGATGTAGAGCACTTTATCTGTTGCTCTGAACATCCCATGAGTTCCATAAAACCAAAACACTTCTTTACCAACTAAAAGCTGCACAGGATATATTGATTTATGGTGTTGGGACATCCTAATGTGTATTTCAGAATTTGCAGCATCACAGGATTTTTGTATAAGCTTCAACATCATTCACCAACCCCCAACCTGTAGGACCAGGGTATCCCTTTTAGTCAGGGTCATCACCTTCAACATGTCTGGCAAGTGAGGCCCTACCAGTAGCTACACTACCACCAGCATAGGTCTCTGGATCATTTGACCACACATCCCCCATCACTACATCAAAGTAGAGACACTTTCGGTGCGGTCACATAAGATTCAAATACTCTTTGTATTTGAATCTTATGTAATCTTGAATTTCGATGGATTCTACATGCTTTATATTCATATGTATTGTGATTTGAATACTATTTCTGTCTACAAGGTTACTTTGTTAAACGTGAGTCATTCCGGTTAGTTTTGGCCCAAGGCCGTCTCCAGGCGGAAGCCAATTATCTAGAACTTTCCGTACCCGTTATACGTGTCTCAAGATTACCAGCGGCGATTGGCTGCCGCGAAAGGGTGAGGGAGAAGGGAGGTTTAAGGGGGGATTCACGTGAGTCTTGACTGAGGGCGTGTGTGTGTGCCCCGTGGTCACTCTCTCTTGGACTCCGGCTAGGGTGGAAGCGAGGTGAACTGACGGACAGCGTGTTTTGGGAGAAGAGTTTTTACAGTCAATCAAACAAAAATCCATCGGCGTGATATTTTCTACGTCACGCGCAGGCAGTGACGTGCGGTACAGTTGCCATCATAATTCGAGTCGTTTTTCTTTCCACATATTTGCGCTTTCGTGGCGTTTCTCTGTCTTCCATTCATTACAATCAATCACACCACGTTTATATTAACCGAAAACAAAAATACATTTGCATAATTTCAAATTAAAACATTGATTATACTACATTAACTTTCCCACGCGCGAGGCTAGCTAGCTAGCTTTGCTGCTAAGGATGGATGAGTCAACCGGACCCTTCGTTCTTATTGTCAGCAGGCGCAGCGCAGACAGTTCAACGCGTGCTAGCAGTAGCCTTTGGAAAAAAACTATGTTGGTTCGAGTCCCACTATTGGCATATTTCTTTATGTAGCCCAGGCAGTTGAAAGCGTGCTAGCAGTAGCCTTTGGAAACAAACTATGTTGGTTCGAGTCCCACTATTGGCATATTTCTTTATGTAACCCAGACAGTTCAACGCGTGCTAGCAGTAGCCTTTGGAAATAAGCTATGTTGGTTCGAGTCCCACTATCGGCATATTTCTTTATGTAGCCCAGGCAATTGAAGGCGTGCTAGCAGTAGCCTTTGGAAACAAGCTATGTTGGTTCGAGTCCCACTATCGGCATATGTCTTTATGTAGCGCAGGCAGTTGAAAGCGTGCTAGCAGTAGCCTTTGGAAACAAGCTATGTTGGTTCGAGTCCCACTATCGGCATATTTCTTTATGTAGCCCAGGCAATTGAAGGCGTGCTAGCAGTAGCCTTTGGAAACAAACTATGTTGGTTCGAGTCCCACTATCGGCTTATTTCTTTATGTAGCCCAGGCAGTTGAAAGCGTGCTAGCAGTAGCCTTTGAAAACAAGCTATGTTGGTTCGAGTCCTACTATCGGCATATTTCTTTATGTTGCCCAGGCAATTGAAGGCGTGCTAGCAGTAGCCTTTGGAAACAAACTATGTTGGTTTTGGTCCCAGTATTGGCACATTTCTTTATGTAGCCCAGGCAGTTGAAAGCGTGCTAGCAGTAGCCTTTGGAAATAAGCTATGTTGGTTCGAGTCCCACTATCGGCATATTTCTTTGTATACCCCAGGCAGTTGAACGCGTGTTAGCACAAGCCTTCGGAAACAAACTATTTTGGTTCGAGTCCCACTATCGGCATATTTCTTTATGTATCCGTACGATTGAAAACATTTACTGATGGAAATTGTTGAACGTGCAAGTATGATGGGTGTGCATGGGACCCATCGTGGGTTTGCTCACGCCTTGTTTCGGGGGTGGCGTGGGGGACTAAAATGTTGTTGGAAAATGTGCCACTCTAATTTCAGCTTTTAGAACAAGTTCAAAATTTTTCTTTCTTGTGGTCTTTTAGTAGACATTTTAGGAGCTGTGCGTATTTAAAAGTCTGTCTACAGATGATGGTGGTTACGAAAACCGAAATGTTTATGTTTTGCTAATAATAAAATCAAGGACAATGAAGAACTGCAATCATTAAATTTAGTCAAGTTTCTTTCAATTTTCTGCCAAATGAAGGGAATATCTTCTGCAACTGCATTGTGGTATTTGACAGTTTTATAACCGTGGACGGAACAGGATATCTGCTGCTGGACATGTTAGAAAAAGGAGTGTAGGGCATTACCAAAAGCTGAATACTGATCTGTCTGTCACAATACAGGCATTAACCCTGAGTTCATTGTAAGCCGCGTCCCTGTACAAGACGAATACTGTCATAAAACTGAAAGTGAAAACAAATGAGGTGCTGGGTTTAGTTTACAGACCGCAGGGAGTGCGCTACAACCCACAATATAACTGCAAACGCAGTTGTCGTGTGTCTGCCCAGGTCTGAATTATCAGCACATTTTGCAGAACGTAACGGTGCCTTCTGTATGGATACTTTATCTCGAAAGTATGATCCATTTACAGCAAGACCAGTCCTCCATTCATGACTGTTGTGTGGTTCAAGAATGGCTATCGCGGCAGACCGACGTCGAACTCCTTGACTGGCCACCGCGAGCGCCTGATATGAACCCCATCGAGAAAACGTGGAGTGAGGTGAAAAGGACAACGCAGGAAACCTGACCTGCCCTCCCTCCCAGAAATAGTGATTAGCTATGGGCCGTTGTGTCAGACGCGTGAGATGAAGTTGCTGCGTCTACGCGTTACATTCGATCCATGACATGACAAATGAAATCAGAGGTCGAAACAGAAGGGTTCTGGAATTCTTATTAAATGGGTAAATTTCTGCAAAAAGTCCTTTTAAGGGCTAAAGTATTAATTTTTATTTTCTATGAATAAGTGCGATACTTCGCCGGTCCCAGTGGCCGGGCCTTCTACGGCCCCTCGCCTGCTGAGATTGTGGGTTCGAATCCCACCGGGGGCATGGATGTCTGTCTTTTGTGACTGTTGTGTGTTCCGAAGGCTACTGCTAGCACGCGTTCAACAGCCTGGG
>Ga0136643_10004468_pt1 | contig 19309 bp, 12 predicted proteins | sample TergutLab28metaG_FD_96883 | JGI IMG/M metagenome (GOLD analysis project Ga0136643, IMG submission 96883) | Labiotermes labralis P1 segment gut microbial communities from Petit-Saut dam, French Guiana - Lab288 P1 (version 3) (version 3) | ecosystem: Host-associated > Arthropoda: Insects >...
ACGCCGAGAACATGTAACCCCGATACTCAGCCTAACAACCAAGAAGACGTGAGTGCTCGACATCAGAGCTGTAGAAACCTCAAATCTCGCATGCTGTCACATTATTCTTTAGATATTAATAAGAATGAGATCGAGATTCGCGGGATATATAGCCCTCTCTTGTTAAATAGTAATGGAGAGGAAGAACCTATTGGATTGACTGAGATATGAGATAGTGATAATATTAAACAGGTTTCAACAAAATAGGTTTTATGTGAAGTGGTTCAGAACATAGTTCAGTAAAGGTTAAAATGTGAGATCGTATTGCTTAATTAATTGAGCAGCACACCATAAAACGTATTGGAGAGTGAAGGTGTAGCTCCATGCATTCATAAATTGAACAACTGTTAATTGGTCAGCTTCGCGCACCGGCCGCTTTGTTCCCAGCGGAATAGCCTACAGTATCCATTGAATTGGAGGCTGGGTGGGCCCCAGAACCTATATGATCGCTGTCTTGAAGAGGAAAAAGCTATGTCCCCGTCGAGAATCGTCCAGCCCTTAGCTGAATGACTGTACAGACTGAGCTGGGCCTGTAGGGTTTTGTGGCAAATGTGGTGAACCTTCGAAAGCGAGCGACGAAGACATCCGTGCTAACGGTAGCGTAGTAACATATTAATATCGATAACACTGGTCAACAAAATTAAACTTTTTTTTGTCCCACGAACTTCAATAGATAAACTTAGCAGTACTTTTTATGCTGAATTCAGATATGTATACAGAATTTTTTTTATCAGGCAGCGTTTCAAAGATACAGAGGAATTTAAATGTGCAAAATAGTACTTTATGTGCTCATGAAACAGGCAGAAATTTTCTTCTAAAATGTACAGGCGTATGACTTTCGCCGGTATTTGGCGTCAGGTACATCCCTCTTCAGTGCTCAGCAATAGTCTGCCAAAATACTTGAGGTCCAATTGCCTTGGTACCGCTTTTCCATAGCCATAATATCTTGGTGAAATCTTTCACCGTGTTCGTCACTGACTTCGCTGAGATTTTCTGAGAAAAAAATCCAAATGTGAATCCAGAAAGTGGATTTTCAGATTCGTATTGCATCCCATAGCTTTGCACGAAGTCAACAGGTCCTGCACAACATCCGGATATTTCGCTGCCTTGTGATTTCCTAAGAAGTCCTTGCAAATCTTAAATGACAACCATGCATTCCTTTCAGTCTCATTCTGGTCTTTATCGAACTCTTTGTCATGCGTCAGTTCACTGCTCTGGGGTCCTATAAATATACCCGCTTTGATTTTTGCGTCACTCACATTTGGGAAATTGTTCCTCACATATTCGAATCCACGGCTGGTTTTATCCACACATTTCGCAGAGTTTTTCATGACGCCCAGCTTTATGTGCAAAGGCGGCAGATAATTTTCTCCGGGAGAGCAAGAGGAGAATGGAGGACTTTTTTTTCCCTGGCTTCAGTGATGTTCGTTTATTCCACAATTTGTTTACATAGTGATTTTTCTTGTTCCGGCTGTCCCACTCGCACAGGAAACAGCAGTATTTTGTGTACTCGAGTTGCATTCCGAGTAACAGTGCCACAACACTGAGATCACCAAATAACTTCCACTTAAATTCGTCATACTTAATTTTTCCCAACAGCAGCTTCATGCTTTCATAACTTTCCCTCATGTTGGCTGCATGAGCCAAAGAAACGGAGGGGAATCTACTTCCGTTGTGGAGTAGAACCACCTTCAAGCTCACTTTTGACGAGTCAATGAACAAGCGCCATTGATCTGGGTTATATCTATGGACAAGAACGTCCAAAACGGAACAAACATCACGTCGTGCTTTAGCCTGCAGCCCGGACACTACTCCAGCCTAACCGCACCTAACCTCCAACTACACCAAACCAAGAACGAAAAGACCAATGTGGTAATCAACATTATAGTCGCGAGCTCCTGATGATGGGCATAATAGTGCCCGAAACACGTTGAGCCTATAAGAAGTACAATAAAATAAGTGGCATCTAGTTGTTTTTTATTCTTCAGTTCAACCATCTCTTGTTTTCTGTATACGGGATTCTTGTGTTGCAGACCCGCGTACCCTTTATATATTTATTTATTTATTTATTCACTCATCCATACATTCATTTAAATGGCGGGTATGTACAAAGCGTTATTCACACAGACTTACCTCCATGTAGTGCACCCTGGACAGCGTCTTTTACGGCCAACAGTATGTAACCCTTGGCATATGAATAGGACTTCGGTAGGTCTCAATAGATTCTCTGGTCAAGGTAGATGCGGAGGCGTGAAATTTGGTGACATTCTCAAACCTCAGCACTATTTGGTCACTAATTTTATAGTATGTGTACTTTCACGATATAATGGCCTATTTCTGAAACACCCATTCCTCTTTCGTACCTTAAAATCAAATACGACATTTTAGTAAATTATGCGATTTCATTGCCCGCATTGTATTACGCAGTTTCCGAGGTTTGACTTTAAAACCTTGTGTCAGGATATTTTTCATGGTGTACCAACCACTTGCAGGCTAAATATGTAGCAAACTGAATTAATAATCTCACGATTACGAATTTGTGATCGATTATTCCAGCAATGTCATTGGTAATAAATTGTTCAGGAGTGAGAAATTTGTGGGACACTACTCTCGCTACTGTCATCTTATAAAATGCCAATAAACAAGTGACAAGAATTGTACCGTTCACACCGTCTAACGATATAACCGCTATCAAAATGAATTTTCAGTGATAGTTAATTGGCCAATTTGCAACTGTATATTTTAATATTACACTGGTCAACAAAGATTTTGTCCCACGAGGAAAAAGTCTGTTTCTGATGTATTTTTGGACGCTGAATTCAAATAGGTTTCCAGAATTTCTCTATCACCCACACCTTTCGCTCCAGGTTAAAGGGCTGGAATCTTCTGCGCCAGGACACTAAGGCGTGTTTTTACCGTGGTTGCCTCGAAGAATTCAAGGATTTCTTCTCCCTGGAAGATGGTGTTGTGTTTTGCAATGATGTTTGTTCCGTTATGGACGTTCTTGGCCATGAATATAACCCAGGTCAGTGGCGCTTGTTAATTGGTTCGTCAAAAGTGAGCTTGAAGGAGGTTCTACTCCACAACGGAAATAGATTCCCCTCCGTTCCCTTGGCTCATGCAGCCAACATGAAGGAAAGTTATGAAAGCATGAAGCTGCTGTTGGGAAAGATTAAGTATGACGTATTTAAGTGGAAGTTGTTTGTTGATCTCAAGGTTGTGGCACTGTTACTCGGAATGCAACTTGAGTACACAAAATACTACTGTTTCTTGTGCGAGTGGGACAGCCCGAACAAGAAAATCACTATCTAAACAAACGGTGGAATAAACGAACATCACTGACGCCAGGGGGAAAAATGTCATCAATCCTCCTCTTGCTCTTCCGGAGAAAATTTATCTGTCGCCTTTGTACATAAAGCTGGGCGTCATGAAAAACTTTGTGAACGTATGCATAAAACCAGCCGTGGATTCGAATATGTGAGGAACAATTTCCCAAATGTGAGTGACGCAAAAATCAAAGAGGTTGTATTTATAGGACCCCTGATCAGTGAGCTGATGAAAAACAAAAAGTTCGATGAAGACCTGAATGATACTGAAAGAAATACATGGTTGTCATTTAAGAGGATTTGCAAGGACTTCTTAGGAAATCACAAGGCAGCGAAATATCCGGATGTTGTGCAGGACCTGTTGACTTCGTGCAAAGCTATGGGATGCAATATGAGTTTGAAAATCCACTTTCTGGAGTCACACTTGGATTTGTTTCTCAGAAAATCTCAGCGAAGTCAGTGACGAACACGGTGAAAGATTTCACCAAGATATTATGGCTATGGAAAAGCGGTACCAAGGCAACTGGACCTCAAGTATTTTGGCAGACTATTGCTGGACACTGAAGAGGATGTACCTGACACCAAATACCGGCGCAAGTCATAAGCCTGTACATTTTAGAGGAAAATTTCTGCCTGTTTCATGAGCACGTAAAGTACCATATTGCACATTTAAATTCCTCTGTATCTTTGAAACGCTGCCTGATAGAAAAATTCTGTATACGTATCTGAATTCAGCATAAAATGTACTGCTAAATTCATCTAATGAAGTTCGTGGGACCAAAAAGAAGTTAAATTTTGTTGACCCGTGTTTTTGGTCACTTGTCAAAAATGCGTAGACCTAAATGTCATTCACATGAATTAAAGCAATGAATAATAAATCTTTGTGAAAAGGGACAGATTTGGAGATGTAGACCTAATTAGGAGGATGTTATGTAAAAGGGTGTTGGCAAAGTAGGTGTTCAACTAAACTGAGAGTGTCCGAGTAGTTGAGTTCTCCAGTGAGACGCTTCTCTTTGCATGAAGACGGTGATAATTCCGTATTAAGCCTGACAAGTGATTTGACATTGTCCATATTCGAGGGCTTTTCGGTAACAGTCTTTCGACAACTAGGTCTGTTTTATGTATATTGTTTTTAAAAAAGCCCACAGTGATGCGTAATGCCAAGTTGGTTGCATTTTGCAATCGCCAGAATATATGAATCTTGATACTTGTCCTTTTTTGCTTTATTTAACAACGCTGTGAATGATTCTGTGTAGCGCTAAATGATTTAATGAAGAATGAATAATGGATTAAAAAGAATCTGCAATGAAGCGGTCGTGGCCAAATTTAAGGTACTATTCCGACATTTTTCTAGAGGGACTGAGGGAAACCACAAAATATCTGTCGTTACATTTGCCGTCCCGCTTGGCATTTTAACCGGGTACGTTTCAAATACAAACCGGCAATATTTAATTTGCCTTCGTTAAACCGATACGTAATGCCCTATCTTTCATACACCAAGTCACGCTGTTTGACAAATATTCCAAAGCGTTTCGGTGCTCGTCGGCGCCATATTCAGGGAGTACCATCTCAACTGCTAACTTTTAAACACGTAAAATGGCTTCAAACAACGGTATGAACATAATACACGGCCTGCACGTACTATAATATTAAGCGGCAGTGTTACCTCTGGAGGCAGTTTGGTCAGGAGTGCTTTTGCTGCTGCTGATGGTGATTATGTCATAACAGCAAGTTATTTACTGATTAGTTTTTGCGCTATCGACTGCGTAAGGAAGGATGTTTTAATATAAGTTTGTTTCGTCAGCTCCTAACTATAATATTTTTTGTTCTTGTGGAGGAATTATGAATGCGTCCTGCTCCCTGAAGTAAAACAATTGTCCATTATTTGGTACCGTCACACAGTACGTAATGGCTTTAAATTATCCGTATCACTATAACTTAACGCGTTAACACGCCTAAGTAAGTGTTATTTCAGGTTATTATCCTGAGTGATATGACATTGTGTAGTCTGATGTAGAACACGGGTGGACGAATTATGACGGGAATACCAAAGACCTGACTCAGACTCGCGGAAAAAGCACTGTACGACTCTGTCGTGGTGAATAACCTTCACGTGGGACTGTCCAGAAGCATGAAATCAACAGCAGTTTTCGTAACTTCAATTAAAGATTATGGAATGTCGTTATCTGGGCGATATTTTTATCGGATGATAAAGAATCAAGGTGCTCTCACAAAGTGTGAAGTTTGTTGGAAGGAAAACTTACTGATGTAATGTTAGATCACCCGCGGGTCCATTACTACAGCTAGATTTTTGTATTTGTACAGTGTAAGTAAACAAATATTGACATAACCGCTCTTTCTATTCAACAGAAACGACATTCATTCATAAGGTTAAACATGAAAGGCCCTGTCTACCGTAACGCGCACCTGTAAGGTGGTTACATTAAATTGTCATCTGGCAAAAAAACGTTAGGTCCAAACCCAAACTTTTTGTCTAATGTCAGTTCTAAAATTATAGAACACAAGACAGGCAATGTACGTATCACGTAACAGTGAGGCGCGTTCTTGCAACCATTGTTGCAGTGGAAAAGCAATAGATATTACATGATGTGAGTGTGTATGTAACCTTAGTTATCCAGCATGCACTGCGCACTGTAAAACTTTTTTCCCCATTCTCATAAACGGCCCGATTATAGGGGGGGGGGGGAGACGACATTGAAAATAAAATGTGTGTTTTGATTTCCTCTACGACTTTTGTCTGAAACATTTCTCATTCTAAAAAGAATTGAGCGATATATGATTAAAAATGTATAGTGGTATTCTTGTAAAGTACCTGCTATTGTTGTTGGATGCTAATGCAACTTGAATTGTCTAAAAAGATTATTCGACAAATATTCATATATCAAATTTCTTGAAAATTATTCCAGTGGGAGTCGAATTGTCCCATGCGGACAGACATGACGAAGGGAATGGTCGCTTTTCGCAATTTTGCGAACGCGCCTGAAAATGGGCGTAGGAGGTCACCATCTGTTCTTGTGTACGTGTCCTTCGTGTCGTCTTCTGAACCACTTGACCTATTTTTACGCAATTATGCGTCAACATTATGCATTGGAAGATACCGAAACGTGATGATTTTAAATATATTGCGCTCAGTAATAGTGGCATGGCGGACACGCGAACCCATAAGGCGGGAGCGACACCAGCGACACTCACGTTTGGATCCTGAAATGGTATACAGTAGCTGCTCAGAGAAGTATGTAGCTGACTTTTTTACGGTAATATTTTTGTGAAATAAAAATTAGTAGTATTCTATATGGACTGGATTGGGCTGGCCCAAGATAGAGAAAGGTGGCGGGCGCTAGTGAGTGCGGTAATGAACCTTCGGGTTCCTTGAAATGCGGGGAATTTCTTGACTAGCTGCAAACCAGTTAGCTTCTCAAAAAGGACTCTGCACCATGGAGTAAGTAAGTAAGTAAGTATACTAATTTCGCAACGTCAAAGCAATCCAGCTGCTCGACAATCGTGAGCTACAAAGCAGACTTAAAAGAACAAAACCCTTGAGTTGGTATCATGAACACTAACCCCTAAAATAAGACAGGTTAACACAACCACACAACCGCCAATAGTGTCTGGTAAACTAACCTACAGTGAAGGTGCAGTTATTACCGTCAACAATGGCCCAATGCAGCGTAAGCATACAAACTGGACAGGCTGAACCTCTGGGCGACGCCTGCAGCAAGACACCCTATCAACTTAGGACAGAATAAAATAACTTGTTAGTCTTTAGACTATGTGTTATTGGGAGTATAAAAAATATTCTAATTTCACAGAGGACATCCCGCTGTGTTTAAAAGATTTTAAAGGAAATTTGTCACAATCCGTCAAACACAACATTTATTTTTACTTAGGCATGACTACGTAGACCATCATCAGGTCACTATTACAAAAAAAAAAACTGTTACCTTATTTTGTGAATTTTTTTTTTGTAATAGCAGCCTGACGATAGTCTATTGAAACCGAAACAGGCAGTCATGTTTAACCCTTTGGCGCCGGAATTATTTTTTTAATTTTAGCACATTCTGTATATAAAATGTGAATAATACAGGAACCAAATAAATTAAAATTATGAAACAAACTGCATTTTGAAGAGAAAAAAAAGGAGAGTATATACATTGTTTAAAATATTCAGTACCTATATTTGTTGAATAAATATATAAAATGCAACTTTAGAGGTTAGCGGTGCGGTACGACCTCTATAGTTGACATTAGGCGTCAAAAGGTAAAGTAAAAATAAATGTGGTTGTGTCTGACGCATTGTGATAGATTGCCTTTAAATCCTTGGGATTTCTTGGAGCCTTTATTTACGATCCACTTGAAAGAATTATGGCAAAGTTTGGGTTTTTTATTCTGCTCTCGGAGGCTACGAAAATCATTGACCTTCCATCGGAAGTTCTGATTGTACTTTGTCACGGATAAATGGACAGAGGCAGTGTGCCGGATTCTCATGTGCTTAAGGAGAGCCGGAATACAAGTCGAATTGTCCAGTAACGGTCTTCAGAATATTCGAAAGAAAGTCTCAAGGCGCGGCAATGCGTGTTCTCGGACTGAGGATTGAATAGCCTACCTTCGTACTCGGAAGGTATGTGCTAATATATTGATAAACAGTAGTGGATAGCCTAAAACGAGTGGTCCTTCCGCTTGGAAGTTTGGCAGGGGACTAACAATACCTTGCCATAAAAATCAGCGTGCTACCAACTGCCACGTGCACGTTGGCTGACCTACTCCGTGATGGGATTTCTTGAAGATGGTAATTATCAAGATCTGAATCTTCTTGGACATGACGTCATGTCGTTTAGTATTTGCTGACGTGTGGGAGGTGTCAGCTGTCTTTTTTTTCCACTTGGACTACCCTGAAGAAGGAGACAGAAAGCTCCTTGTAAACGTCGGTGAGTATATTTACAAAATCGACCGGTGTCATAGACCAGAATACGTGAATCGTTAACACTGCTGAAAAAATCTCAAATCGCGCACAGTAATGACTTTGCGGGTCTTACAAACATAGGAAACGTCATGACTGCTAGCTTCTGAGGAAGGATTATGCACCTTGGAGTTAGTCTTAAGGCACAAGCTCATTAATTAGGAAGAGGTGGAGTGAAGTCACGGTTTTGACGAAGTGCTTTATTTTTCTGTGACATGTGTGCACGTGAAGGTAGCAGACGAGCCTTCCACAGACTGCTTACGATGCATGCGTGCAAACTTCAAGTGCATTTTTTTTTTATGAAGGTCGATAATGAGATACGTGCTTAAATGAACCGGAGTTTAGCATTGCACAACGACACGGTGGTACTATGCTCAGCTGCTTCTTGATATAACGCCTCACTAAAGAGTTGTGTGGAAGGACTGGAAAGATTTGCTGTGTGACCACCATAACGAAAAATGGAGAAAGTTTTCGCGCGGCCGCCGTATTGTTGTTTTACATTCTAAAACATAGTCGTAATCACGAGTTTGTCTGACGACAGGCCCGTAGTTCCTTCCAAAGCGAATTCTTCAAAGATTGCGATCTAATGGTTCATGTTTCAATTTCTACTATCTTCGCGTTTACTTAAGGTCATCTAGTAGGTGCTTACGTCTTCTTCCTCGTGTTCCCGTCCATTCTATCTTTCCTTCTGTGACATGTTTTAGAAGCCACTTCCCACTCAAGATGTGAACAATCCAGTTAGCATCTTTTTTTTTTTTTGTAGGATGTTTCTATCCTCCCTGACCCTTTGTAAAGGTAAGGTAAAGTACACCCTTGTACAGGCACTGAGGCTCTGTACAGGCTGTGCGGCCCATAGGGTGAGTAGAGGTATAGCTCTACTCTTTCTTGACCACGGCACTAGAAGGGGTGAGGGGTCAGCGTCACGCCCCGGCCGCTCTTTACCCCCAGGAAAGATCCGGTACCTATTGTACAGGGGGCTGGGTAGGCCCCAGGACCGGTTTGGACAGGTGTGGAAAATCTCGCCCCCACCGGGATTCGATCCACAGACCAGACCGTCCAGCCCGTAGCCAGTCGCTATACCGACTACTCTACCCGGCTCACTCTGACCTTTTGTAAAACTACTTATTTTTTCACACGATCGGTCCAGCTGATAGTATCGTAACAAAAATACGTATATTTCCAAGAGTTGTTACCGCACATGATATGAAGCCGCCTCAAGTCGATGATTTCTTTGTGATTTGATTACTAATTGTAGGAAATTTAAAAGTACGATGCTGGGGTGCCCCCAGTAGCTTAATGCTCGAACTTTTTTTTTATCAGCTTCTCCAACATTTGTTGGTAAATGTGTACCATTTTCAAGGAGAATGCAATTCCATTTCTTATAACCAAATGCAGTGTTCTCCCTGAAGATGGTGCACATATACCGAAACGTTTTGGATTATCTCATTTAATGTTTGTACTAATTAAGAATGTACATTTATTTGGTATAATAAATGGTGTACGCTGATATAAAAAATGTATGAAATGAAAAACTTAAAAAAAAAAGACACGCGTTGCCTTCCGTCCGCGGTGTTACGCGAAACACTTTGTTAATAAGTATCTTTCTGTTTTGGTGTTGTGTGATATTCAACTATATGTATATTTGTATTTTTTATAGCTCAACCGCCCCTAGTAGACCAAGGCATTCTTAGGGTTGAGGTTCCTCGATCACACTGTCTTAGATACACCACAATCGGTAGGACTCCTCTGGACGACTGATCGGCCCGTCGCAAAGACCTCTACCTAACAATACACAGTACTTACAAGAGACAGACTTCCGTGCCTCCGGCGGGATTCCAACCCGCAATCCCAGCAAGCAAGCGGCCCCAGACCCACTCTGTAGACCACGCGGCCAGTGGGACCGGCTGTTGTTTTTCATAGACCGATTTTTTTTTCACATGCAAAGTGAAGCAATCAAGTAAGGGTGTCAAAATTAGGCACATATGAAGAACAAACGGCGTAAATGAACATTGATACTGGATACGAAAGTCCTCGTTAGGGTCCGATGCAACACTTTGCAGTGACTTTGAGGGTCTTCATGATTCTGCAATAACAAGCAGTCTTTTGAATATCAGCTGCTGTGCAATGGCTTCTTTGCGTAGAATTCTTTTCTCTTTGAGGCACGATGGTGTATAGAGCAGTTTAAAAATAATTTCTTCACAGGCTTTGAAGGGATAATAATCTTCGTTTTCTGCAAGAGAACTGTTCAATTGGAATGAGAATATAATAAAAATTAAAACCAAATTGACGGAGAAGAGTAAAGTAACAGTTGACAATAACCCCATGAAATATATTCACCGCAGGTTATGGCGTTCTCTCTTCGTTTTCCAAGAAGTTTTGTGTTAAGATATCTTGGCCCGTTGTTTTATGTGGATTCGTAGCTTAATGTGCTACTGCAGTATGATTTGGTTTCTTAGTTTGTTTCACAAAATTTTATCACTGAATAAATCTCATTTTTTTGAAGTTGGATTATGACTGATGATCTTAGAATAATTGGAAGAGTAGAGTTTTGTTTTAAAGTTACTGTTCCAGAATGTGCGTGGAAGGTGTGGAAAGTCTCGAATATCCTCTCTCTGGATAGTCAATCTCAGGAGAGAGGGTCGAATCTGGGATTCCAAAATTCGATGCAGAAATTCAAACTACTACACCGTGCGACAACTTCTGGGGCAAGACGCAACGCTGAAAGTATTTGATATCAAGTGTTGTCCTAAGGAAACTGCATCTAACAGAAATGAAATAAATTTGCAATGCAGAGAAGTTCAGAACGAAGATATTTGTAATGTCTAGATGGACACTTCGTCCAAGTTTACGACAAAAATTACGACAATTAATGCGTCATGTAAGTCACGTGAGAAACCACGCGGTTTGGAAATTTCATTGAGATCGTAAGGTCGTAGAAGAGTGGCGTTAATTTTCCTTAAGGAAACAGGAGATATACCATGTGGTAGCACTGACGAGTTTTGATATTACGTAACCAGAGGTTTCTTAAAAAGCCACTGTAAAGCCCCTTGATATTTCAACGGGAAAATTTGAACGCTTCCATATCCAACTGTGGGTTCCATAACAACCGTTATTTGATACACCAATATATATATATATATATAGCCCTTAATGAACACTGTGAAGTGAGTTTCATTCCATAACTTCATACCATAATGAAGCACGATGTGACAGCATACGCGATGCTGATACAGGGAAATTATTTTATCTGAGAGCTCGTCGCTCACACCGTTTCGCGCGATGGTAGGCAGTGTAGCGCTCGCTGTTATTCCGCTTTGCGATCAGTCATGGTCCGCATATTTTTGTGTACATACAATGATTTGTTGCTAGTATTGTGTTGTGTTTCCTCGCAGTATTTAAAGAAGGCCCAGTAAATGTTTGCCCCATGTGCGTCACGTCCAACAAACACTTTTTGAAGTAAGTTATGGTTAATTTATTTTTATAGGGTTCTGTGGACGGTATATCACGTTTAACGCCTTTCAGGTTTTGGACTCCATTCGTTATTCATTGTTTAAAAAAGCATAAAATATCGAAACAAGGGACGGTGGAGAAAATAAAAGAACTGAGTGATACTAGAAGTTATTTTTACGAATCTCATTTTCAAATTGTAACCGCTTTTTCTCAGACATGTTTCACGTCAACCTGAACGGATTAGTTCCTAATTTGACTTTCAGGCGACCGTGCATCGTGATAAATTCTTATAATAAAGTCAACTAGATGCTCTAATTTCTCAAATTTATTTTTGGAATAAAACTCTACATGTTTCGGACAGTTCCTGTGTCCGAAACATGTAGAGTTTTATTCCAAAAATAAATTTGAGAAATTATTGCATCTAGTTTATTTTATTATAAGGATTATTTCCTGTTAAATTTACATCTCATGTTGATGTTAACCGAACTGAGCCATCTATTGAAAGCGGAAGTAGTATGTTTTTGTTCGCGAACTTAACTACGAGGACCAGGATTGACAAATGTTTGTATTGCGGTACAGTGTTTTTGGAATCCACATGTGCATGGATGGAAATAATTAAGTCGTCATTAAGTTGTAATCCATAAATTGTATCTTTGGGTGCACAGAATAATGTGGCCAAGGTGTTAAATGTGTTGCAGAGTAAGTTACGAGCAGCGAGTGTCTTGTAAATACTCCCTCACGACTGGACAATTTACTATTTCACAACTGGTGTCTTTTCCCTTTCCGTTTATCTACTCTATCAAGAAAGGAGCACGTGAGTTAAGAATAGGGTTTGCTTAGATCTTCGCTCTTCTGGGATGTTACAGAGCATGGACTGGTAGTTAGTTACCGACCTTTCGGTTCAACCTATCTGTCCCAACGTCAGGGGTCAAGCAGTCCTAGACCCTTGAAGTTGGGACCTATAGGTTGCCCCGAAACGTCCGTAAATAAATACCAATCCATGCTGCGTAACATCCAGGAGAGTGAATATCTCATTTACACCGCGGCGAAGGCCTGAGATCACGAATCGAGTTTGCTGTTCTTCGAGCTGCCAGTGCGAGAGGCTCTGACACATTTCTAGCGTTCTTTGTAATTTCATATGAATACTAAATTTGAAAGATATAGGCGCTTTTCATTCTAATAACACTTATAAATGATCTTTTATGTTATACATACGTTTAGATTAAAAATAAATCTTAAGATTCTAGCTTGTCTTATGTAAGCGTATATTACTCTGACGTGTGAGACGGTCAGAATACCGGTCTTAGAAATCGACTTCTGTTGTACCTGTCCGCCAGTAAGAAGAGTGGAATATGGCCAGAAGCAATTTCTTTTACAGATGAAAGTACCTACCATTATATACAGGGTGTCCCAAGAGTTAAGGTCACTACTTCGGTATTTAATTCCAGAACTGATTCTGAGTCAAAAACGTCATATACACGTGGGTCCAATTCGCAACGGTTCAGGAGTTATGAGTTTTTAAAGCACATAAAATAAATTAGAAAGGAAAGAGGAGAATTGTGCATTTATTGAGTTATGTTGTTAAATATACAGTAACAGAGTCGCCATTCAACACTCAAGCAAATTGTTCGAAGTGTCCTCCGTCTGCTTGGATGCATATTCTGACTCGTGTGACCAGAGAACTTGCTATCTTACGAAGCACTGCAGCGTTGTTGATGCTTCTTGCAGCGCTGAGTATTCGCTGGAGTAGTAGTTCTCTCTTGTTCACCTTTTATGCATACACCATAGCTTTCATGTAACCCCATACATGGTAATCTAATGCGTTCAGATCCGGTGACCGTGGTGACCAATTCTGTGTACCGCCACTACCAATCCATCGATTTGGGAATTTATGATTCAGATACTGCCTTACGACCTGACTGAAATGATGCGGCCGTCCATCTTGCTGGTAGTACATCTGTCGTCGTGTTTGCACAGGAGCATTCTGTAAGAGTGCTGGCAGTTCATCTTGCAAAAAGGTGGGGTAAATATCACCTGTCAGACGTTGCGGGAAATTATACGGACCAATCAGTTACCAATGACACCACACCACACGTTTACGGAAAAGCGATGTTAGTAGTTGCTTTCGACAGTTCCATGAGGATTATCACGATCCCATAAATGGGAGTTTCTTGTACTCTTGACTCCATCGCGCGTAAAATGGGCCTCGTCGGTGAACAAAATGTTACGAATCAGATGGGAGTTAGAATTAATCCAACGGCACAATTCCAACCGGCTATGCATGTATTACGTGTATTGCCAGCATGATGGAGCGGCGCCTCATTTCAGTCAGGTCGTAAGGCAATATCTGAATCATAAATTCCCAAATCGATGGATTGGTCGTGGCGGTGCACAGAATTGGCCACCACGGTCACCGGATCTGAACCCATCGGTTTGCCATGTGTGGGGTTACATGAAAACTATGTTGTATGCACACAAGTTGAACACGATAGAAGAACTATTCCAGCGAATACTCAGCGATGCAAGAAGCATCAACAACGCTGCAGTGCTTCGTAAGATTACAAGTTCTCTGGTCACACGAGTCAGAAAATACATCCAAGCAGACGGAGGACACTTCGAACAACTTGTTTGATTTTTCAACGGCGAATCTGTAACTGTATATTTAACAACATAACTCAATAAATGCACAATGCTCCTCTTTCCTTTCTAATTTATTTACTGTACTTTAAAAACTCATAACTCCTGAACCGTTGCGAATTAGACCCACGTGTATATGATGTTTCTGATTCAGAATCAGTTCTGGAATTAAATCCCGAAATAGTGACTTTAACTCCTGTGGCACCCTGTATATAATAAGTTAAGGGACTTCTCGTGCTATAAGTTTTGCTGGTTCAAAAATACGCATAGGCGAATGTAAACTCTGAGTTAATATGTGCGCGTGGGTGTAGGTATGTACAAATATGTGTGGGGTTGGAGATGTGTCCGGCTACTGGGCTTGTAGGAAACTTCGGAATTAATTCCCATGCAGAAATTGTGTCGGTGGGTGGGTGAATGGTGTATTTTGGACTGTAAATGGGTGAAACGGTGGAGTTCGGGTGAAACTCTTAACTTATTTACAATGCTGTAAGGTTAAATGTGATACGGACTGTTCTGAACAGAACCTTACTTTATCCTTTCTTCTTTATGCTTATCATTGTTCTACATATCTGTTTGCATTATTGAAAGGAGAATTGAGACAGTTGAGGTGATAACTCTTCAGGCCAGCTGAAAGATATACTTTAGGCTATATGGCCGCGGAACAAATTCAGAAATAAAAATTAAGTACACAAAATTTAAACTACGTTTTTGTGGACTGTTGATGTAAATGGACGTAGTGTTTATGAAGAATGAGCGATTCACGCATCACTTAGCTACAGGAAGAGATGAACAGACCAACACACATGAAGACAGAACAAGTATGGATGCCTTGCTCACTATGATGATTACTATTAATTTTGTGAAGAACGTATTTTACAGATTTTGTTTGTGTTAATTTTGTCCGTTGTAACCTCAACATTTTGCGTCGCCTCTGCGTTCATAATTTACTCACAAATAATGCCTTATTCGGAATGTTTAGGGGGGCTTTATGTTGTATCTCCGTGTTAAATTTTATATTGGGCTTTCTTAATATTAATAGACTTCCCTAGCTCGACTGATGTACTAGTTATCACAGTAAAACCTAAAAAAGGGGGGGGGGGTGAAATTTCACACGTCTTCCATTTTGTTGTTTTATATTCAACAAAGATATTACCGTAACAAACGTTGCGTATTTTGTTCAAGATCTGCTCTACAGCATTTCAGGATCTTCAAATGTGCTCTAGTTATGTCGCCTCGCCTAAAAATTTCGCGCTTCTTCCATTATGCTACAGTGGAGAAAATCGAAACTATGTTACGGGGGTGTTTTTAATTTGCATAGTGTTCACAGACGTTGTCTAAACATTTTCGCTGGTACATACATAGAATAGGTGACGATTCCGGTAACCAATAATGTAGCTTGAATTTGAATGACGCCATCCCATTGTGCAGTAATCTTGAACCATAAAATGTTAAGAAACTAACCAAGATCCATTAATCTAGTGTGAATGATCGCCCTAACTACGCTGTATAAATTCTGCGCAACTAAGTGGTACCAAGGCTACTTACATCCACCCCGACAAGGAAAGTTAAAAAATATATATAATTTTATACCTGTTTTTATATCCAATTATATTTTAACCGCTAACGTAAGCTTTTAAATGCACTTAAAAGTCCATTGTAAACAATGGGATCCCATTGATAGAGTTAACGAATGTACCTTAATTGACAGTATTATTCTGTAGGCCTGATGATGGCCGGACAGAATGGCCGAAACATGTAGCCTGATTAACCAGTTGTAAAACTACAATTGATATTCAGTTTTGTGTATGACGGTACTGTGCAATAACATTCAATAATGTAGCGTTTGACAATTCAGTATCAGTCTCCAATAAATTATTAAAATGTTTATACTTGTAAATAACATTGTTAGACCCTGTTTATCGGGAGGGGAGGGGGTGACACAAAGACCGTCTGTTGTGGGCCTAAATAATCATGGGTAAATTAACCAAATGTGTGTTGCTTTGTTAATCTCTCATGTATACAGCTCGCTTCTGTGTCCGTCTTTTCCCTGAGATTTGCGCGCTTCTGGTATATTACGCAGCGTGGAGTGTTAACTCATTACCGAAGTTTCGGGAAAACCGATCTGTCCCATCTTCAAGGGGCAAGAAATCCAGGAAGAATTTCTTGAGCGATAGGTTGTCCTGAAACGTCGGTAAGCAATTGCGACTCTACGTTGCGTAATATCCCAGAAGAACGCATATCTTATCTAAATCTTGGCGAGAGCCTGATATCCTTTCCCTTTTGTTGTGGTGGCAGTACATGGTATGGTGGGTTGAGGCTAGCCACCTTAATGGCACCTTGTGGGAATTCAGAAAGGCGCGTAGTTACGCTGTAGGAAGTAATTACTTCTGGCGTATTAACCCAGGATATTTGGTTTCCCACCAGGGTACGAATACCGGAAGTGTGCTGAAAATAAAATCTAACAAGTTTACGTGATGACGTAACAATAACTACATAACTTACGGGGTGGCAACTACCCTGAAGGTGGTTTTACACAAGATGTACCAAGTGTCGGGAAAATCATGTCTTTTTCGAAATTTGAAATGGAGAAGCCCATACGTACAGATAAAATAGTGATATCATAAGAATACTTTTATTTTCTTTTTATGAAGAAAAGTAGTCTAAAACTTGCAAGCGGACACTTTACTGTAGTCCTAAAACCTATGCAAAGTACACTCAACAGAAAAACCATAAACGATTAAATTTGGAAACTTGAGGGTTGTTTGACCGTGCATTTTCCTCATGAAATAACTTGAAATGCCAACTTGATGCAACAAGGTAATTTTATTAACGTATTTTTAGCTCGACATGTTTCGGGTACATACGCCCATCATCAGGAGCATTAGATGTTGAGTTGCAGCATATGGTTTTCTGCACCGAGTTTTTGGGTGGGTGGTGGTCTTGAGAGCCGCTGCGTAGGTCGTGTGTACGCAGCGGCTCTCAAAACCACCACCCACCCAAAAACTCGGTGCAGAAAACCATATGCTGCAACTCAACATCTAATGCTCCTGATGATGGGCGTATGTACCCGAAACATGTCGAGCTAAGAATACGTTAATAAAATTACCTCGTTGCATCAAGTTGGCATTTCAAGATTAAATTTGGACTTAGGTATAAAGAATCAGTCCATAGTCTGAAAGCCTTATGGACGCTAGCGTTAAGAATACTGAAACATCAGACCCGGTACAACGGCAACTTACAGAATATAAACGTGTAGTCGGTCAAAAAGCAGCCAGTAAAGAGGGTGCTTTTAATAAAATTTAAGTAAAAATTAATTTATGAATACAATGGCTAAGATCTGCCACATATTAAAGTCGTATAGTTCAACATAGGATCAGCTGCAGCTGTTCTGCGCAGGTGGCAAACGTGCTGCGTTATTCGACGTGTACACAGTATACAGATTGTATAAATAAATGTTTGTTATACTGTTTGCAACTGAAATGGTACGGTGACGTACTGTACATGTGTACGTTGTTGGAGTGTTTGGGAAACTGGGAACAACAATTAGTGAAGTTGCCAAACTCATCCATGTGAGTTATGAAGGAGTCTATGATGTGACGCTTTATGGCGGGAATTTTAACGCAGTTCAGCCTTTCTCGGGTTCTAAAAAAGTAGCGCTTTCGTCTTGTCGGGTAGAGGTTTTCTAGACCATGGGTGCCCAACCTTCCTCCCCCTCTCGAAAGTGCCACGGCCCCTTTTGCGGGCTGGTTTGCGAGCCGCACGTGTACAAATCACATTACGTCTTATACATAACCACCCAAGTTATTGTGCAATCCTGTAGTACATGAAGTGGTAGTATGAGGCCTTCGCTCTTCTGCGATGTTATGCACCGTATGTTAGTTGTTTACCGACGTTTCGGGACAGCATATCGACCCCATTTTCGTGTGTCAAGCAGTCCAAGGAAAATCGGTGATTTGTTTATGGAGCGTTAGGAACATATAATTCAAGTTGATGCGAGTGTTTAAGGGATTAGTGAGAGTCGAGTTCCCTCTGCTCTTCAATGGAAAGTTTATAAATCTACTAAATATAAACGTACATCTTACCCATTACAATCGTACTGTCTGCAAGAAATTCACCATCATATTTTTCGCTACGAACCTTGTTATGAGATTATTGCAATCATTACTTGAGGCTGGTAGTTCTACGATCTACTCAAAACTGGTATGAATATCTGAGATTCATGGTAACTCGAATTTTAACCGAAAAAGAAGCAGAAATAAATGCATAAGATATAGAATATTTGGCCATTTATGACAGGTGGATCCCACCAAAATGTTTGACACTACCTGTACCCCTATTTTTACAGTGACTTGTTCAGAGATCTAACGCGAGTTCGGTTAAACGCTTCAAGTGTTTTGTACTTGCATTTTGCACATTAAATTAACATAACGGATTATGGTGATCGTGCCCGCTTTCCGACTTGATACGGCCTCAAATCCCATGGTATTGTTTTTCGAATTCCATATAAGGTGTCGATGTCATGTGCACTGTTTCTTGCTGCCTCTCACAGTATTATTTACCACGATTCCTTAATCCTAGAGTTAAGTCGCGGACGGTCATACAGTTCATGCAAAATACATCCCGCTGGTGATTTTTGCAAGGTGATTTCCAGGACCCAGAAAATCAAGCAAATAGAGTCCCGAAAACAATTAAAAATCATAAATGTCTTTTGTTTATTTTTCTGAACATGATATCCCTAATAATAATAATAATAAGGGCTCAATGGGCATGGGAGAGGTAGTACCTTTGTAAGGGGTTGACCCTGCACTGGTCCTCACCAGCCCAAGTGTGCAGCAGTGCAACTTGAGGCACCAGCCACTCACTTCCCTGCACACAAGAC
>Ga0136643_10004470_pt1 | contig 19303 bp, 11 predicted proteins | sample TergutLab28metaG_FD_96883 | JGI IMG/M metagenome (GOLD analysis project Ga0136643, IMG submission 96883) | Labiotermes labralis P1 segment gut microbial communities from Petit-Saut dam, French Guiana - Lab288 P1 (version 3) (version 3) | ecosystem: Host-associated > Arthropoda: Insects >...
AGGGTGGCGCGGAGCCGACTGTCACACTTCAAATTTGAATATTTCGCCGGCGCGATAGCTTGTGGTGGTTGGCGGGAAGAGGAACGGTAGAGGAGAGGACGCCATTTGATATGGTCAGTCGCAATGGAGCGTTGGAACGTGCAACAACGTGTTACCTGTGTTCGTAGTTTCGGCGACACCGCTTGGCCTGCTCGGTCGCCCGAACTTACAGTACCAGATTCTTTCCCGTGAGGGTTCCTGAAAGACCGTGTGTTCCGGAGGCGTATCATGACTATTCAAGAACTCCAACAAACCATTATTGACGAAGTTGCGGCTATTGATGAGGACCTACGGAGGCGCGTGTACGGCAACTTCCAGACACGCTTGCAACATTGCATTGATGTAAACGGAGGCCTTCTGCCTGATGTTCAGAAAATAAGCTTGTAATCTGTGGGTAATAAATAGCATACTTGGACGTATTTATAGACGGTTTCTCTTATTTTTCCCTATTTCCATATATTATCTATGACCACGCGCCACTCTGTATTTCATTTCTACTGACGTGGGTTTCAAAATAAATGCTGCAATATTTTAAGAAAATTAAATATTAAATACCTTAAAATTCGATACTGAAGTAATGAAACGATATTAACAACCAATTACAGTGTGTTTTGCGGTACAGGTGCTGACGATTTCATGTTCGAGTAGTTGGCACTCCTGCATCGTATCTTGAAGATTCAGGGTTAAACATTACTGTGCCTGCCCTGGCTTTGTTTCACCAACTTTTTCCAGGTAAATGCCGTAAGTGAACCTAAAATTTAAGCCACGACTTTTGCTTCCCAAATTCCAAGAAATTGTATCCATTCGTACATAAAAATGAATTGTAGACAGGCACACTTTCTATGCACGTACTAACATCACAAGTGTTCAAAACTGATACCTAGAAAAACATTTGGAAAAGTGTGGTACAAAGAAAGAGAGCAACTTAGAATATTACTTGTATATAAAGTCATGCTGGTATTGCGAGAAGCATGAATTAATCATAGCGAGGAATGTAAAGTTTTAGGTTTTCCTGATACACATGACATTGTGTTGTCTGTTAAAACACGTCTAATTTTCCTTACAGACACGAAGGCAATAAACTCCTCAGAAAAATTGCTAATTTTCTAACAGAATACACGCTGTTACGCACTAAAAGCAGTGATCTTCAGAAAGTTAGTGATCTATAGATGTCACCTGACGTTCTCGGCGTGCTGCCGTCTAACAACCTAATAGAGGCCTAAGTGTGAGTAAAGTAGGCTTTTAATAAACTCTTCGAAGTCTGTCTCTGGAAATCAGAGAATAAAATGGTTGGGAGACAACTGAAACTAAACTCGGATTGGCTGCACTATTAGCATTTGCATTCTGCTAACATAAGGTTAATTAGTTCTGTATGTGTCAATTCGTTTAAAAGTTATGCAACATGTGAGACTAACACTGTGAGGTTTACAGAGAAACTGGAGAGGATCTTGCAGATTCCACAGTCGAAGCTATCTTAGACCGTTCCACCTTTGACGGTAAAACCGCTTACCTGCAGATTGTAGTTTGCCTGTTCGTGGGATCATATTTTATTCAGTGATACCAACTTGTGACAGTGATTTGCAGATTAGCGACAGAATTACACAGACAAACATGTTCCAAGACAAGTTGCACCTTGTTAATAGCAGAGTAAGGTATTCCGCAGGTTACAGGGATTTGTGACTTAACGTTAAATATTACTGCTTAGGTCTATTGAGAACAGACGAAATTAATTATTATGTAGAGTTGGCGAGACGAGAGCGCGTGTCTGTTGAACACACAAAGGTGGACAACAGCACTGACTGTTTGACACCGACGTCCCAAATGGCATGTCTGCTTTTGGAATGTTTCACGTACCTAAATAATATCGTGATACTTCGAATTTCAGGCGCCTTATTTGAAAAGGGACCTTCGGGAAAAATTGCAATAAATAAATTTCGCACTCCGTAAAGTTTACTTCACTTTTATCAAGGCAACTCGTTCTTTGAGGAACATAATACTTTCTGGACTTCCGAGTAGTGAAATATAACACATTGAATTTAAGAATAGGCCGAATTTTCAATATGGAGAAAAAGGAGACATGTGCATCTTAAATTCCTAATAATGAGGTATATCCAAAATTCATTTCTTCCACACAGGGAACAGATTGCACTTGTGTGAGTTTTAAGGTTCTTGCAGTATTCGTAGATGTGATGTCGTGTAGTTTGGTAGAAAGCTAGTACAGGTTTGGAGAAAACAGGTTCTTCTGCTTTCAGGGAAGCTAGCCATTGCAAATAGGATTTTAATGAATTGCATCCGATAGTACACTTTTCCTCAGACAATTTCAAGGTGTTCGTCTCTCCGAGAATATTGGAAGGAGGAGGACATTTCCATAAATATGGATGTCATTGTTCATTCCGTCAGTGATGTCGAGGGTGCATTCGTCGGTTCTGCACGGTCTGACACCAAAATCTTGCTCGATATTCACAGTTTCGGGATATTCGATTAAAATTCTAGGTAAAATTTATCGCTTTCTCAGAACTACAGGCGAAGTGAAGGAGGAAAATAAGGCACAGAACAGACTGGGCAGTAGCTAAAGGTTGTTGGAAATAGAAACCCTTTTGATTCACGTCTATATCTATAGCGTACTGGAAAGACAGATGTTCTGTACTGGGATAATGAAAGAAGGATGGATAGCACCTAAACAAGTATGAACATAGAGATGGATGGATAAATTGCAGAATTAACACGTAATGTAAGATGGCTGAACATCTTACCATAAGGTTAGGTACAAATCTCGTAACATTTCAAGGGTAACACTCTACTAGGATTTACTGCCAGATTTAAACATAGGCTCCCGCATATTACAATCACTTCAGGTACCTGAAGCCACAGACGCAACACATCCCCTTACAACATGAACAGCAATAGTGTCAGAGTATCTAAATTTGATATTCTATTTATCAACTATGAAAGATTTTCTGTTTGGCCCACCACCAAAGAGGTAAATGACGCGGAGACCATTCTATTGTTCTTCGACCCCCAAGGCGTCAGTCGAGCCCATCATGAAGGGGAAGCTCAGAATGTGGCGGTGCTCCATCCTGCTTAAAGTACACCTCTTCATATTTGTGCCGCTGAGGAACAAAGGGGAACAGTAAGCTGCACAGCACAAGTGCCGATCAGTGTCCACTGCGTTAAGTTGCTACTTTAAAATTGGATGGCTGGACGATGGATAAAATATAAATAAATATAGCCAGGCAAGTACACAGATAGCTAGGTACATTGCAGGTGAGCAGAAGAAATAAAATTACATTTTAAATCTACTTGCAATGTAAGGCAGAGCGCTGGGGTAAGCCTAATGCCTGTCAGCGGTAGTGCTGCTGTAATGAAATGAAAAAATATGAAATGTACTTGTGACGTAGTACTGAGGCACATCAGAATGCTTTCACCCTGGATCCTTTTCATATGGTCATACAATTTAATACACGAGGGGGCGTGTGGGGGGGGGGGGGGGTTCACCACATTTTGTTGTTAAGAACTACGCACATACATACTACATATATATATGAAAGAAAATTACAAATATTGTTAAAGCTACAATTTTAATACCTTGTTACTTATATACCTGTGTTAATGTCGTTCTTATCAAGTTTATCGGTCACACATAACTTAAAATATTTCGGCCTTATCTAAATATTTTGTTAAAATTCTGGATTACAAACAATATTGCTTTCGTAATTTATAATCACTTTCATAATCTATTTATGTACGAAATGTCAAATTCCTAGCTACAAGCAATAAATATTAAATATTACATTTGAACTGTATCTTTATATAATTATGCGTCATATAAATGGCAAGAATAAAATTTCGATAAGCGGCCAGGAACGTAGCAGCACGCAGTTCGCTTCGCTGGCCATTAATCAACCACATTTGGCGCCACTTTATTATGAAACTACAATCAGGCCTACAGCAGTCAGTGTTAGACATTACGACTATTTGTGTTTTGGGTTTAAATCTCCTATAAAAAAAATTGTATCTTAACCTCCTATTTTCACTCATTCGAAAGTAAAGTAACATTAAATATTAGACCAAATCTGTAGTTCTGCAGACATTACCCCGCATGCAATTACATTTTTGCACCACGTGATGTCATATAATGTGCAGTCTGTCCGGCTCTACATTGTTTTTCGTAATTATTTTCTAAACGGCCCGATTTTCATAAATAATATATTGGATATAGTTACTTAAAACTTACCCCAGTGCAGGAAGAATTCAGCGACAGATTTTATAAGCACATTTATGTCGTCATACAAGGCACATAACTGAATTTTCTCGTTAAACTTTAATAAAAGCCATCAATATAAATCTTCTCGACACTCCGTCCGGTGGCCCTTGACTTGTTCTACTCGGGCAGACGTGATGAAGTCAATGCTTGTTTTTCGCAAATTTGTTAATGCGCCTAAAATTATGTATATCATGAAAACAGGGCAGAATATCTGCAAAATACTCTTAAGAGTGTAGGGGAGCGAATTAAAATAAATCAGGCTTGCACAGGTAATGGACGTCGCTCTGGTAATTTTGCCCAGGGAGACATCTGGCGGGGGCGTCCACTGCCCTACTGCAGTGATTTTTTCTTGTTTTCTACCTTATCTCTGGAATTCTAATTCCAGTGCCGGTAAGCGTAGCAATTCTGCTCATGCACGTATCCTTCCCTTCCTCTCCCCTCCAACCCACATTAGTCTCCCTCGTCCTCATATGCTCGCTCTTGTGTGTTGTAGATCGTTCTTTGATGCAAGAAGGTGCTATGTCCCCAGTTATCGCACATTGCAACATTACTCGCATGAAATGCTTGTTCCTCTCAGCTCCAATGAACTCGCAGTTTATGGTTTTCGAATCGTTGGTTCGAGTCCCCAAGAGACACAAAGTAATATATGCAGTTTTCATTTTGTTTGTCATGATATACAGTCACAACACACCTCCATCATGAATTTGGGTCTCATCGCAATATGTGACACTGTGCGTATTTTTTGTCGCTACGCCGTGGTGATCATACACACTTTCCATCATCCAGAGTATTTCTGAAAGTGACAGTCTACACACTGGTCATTATCTGAGTCGTATCCATGAGTGACAGGTTAAAACAAGTCGGTATTTGAGGGACTTCTCCAAGTGATAGCGTTAGGCTGTCCATTATCTGAAGAACATGTGTACGAGACTATGCATTGTCCTTTGTCTGAGGAATGCCTTGTATACGTTGTTATATTCATGTATAATGTTTATTATCTGAGATATTTCCGCATGCGATGTTCTGCACATTCGTCTGCGATGGTCAACGAATGTCTTTTCAAAAGTTTGCTTCACCCTATTATTCAGTTAATAAGTTCAGTGATGGATGTACAGTCCATTGGATCACACGTACAAAACAAAACCACAAGAATTAAGGCAGCGGACGCCATTCCATATGCTGTTCAAACAGCTACACGCGTCACAATCCTGAACACAGCAAACTTTACATTAATCGCTGTAAGAAGCTCAAATCTCACACATGTTAATATTTGATACGTGGGATGTTCCGGTCTGTAGACGTTTGTTCAAATGTTAGGACTGGCACCGCAACAACCCTTGCATCTCGACCTTTTGCACAGCCCAGTTCGCTTAAGCACTCAGCAGAGCCACTTGGTTTCAGAAGTGCGGTCACACATTACAGTACGAACCGCACAAAATGTTGCTTAACTGTGATGTTCCAGCAGGAAACGGATGTTGTCCACCTTGCACGGCCATTGGAAATGTTGCGTGTGGGTTGCTGTTCTGTGAAATTCGGTTAATCATCATCCTATACTTTACACTGAAGCTCGTAATTTATTTGTTGTTTCTGTGTTTTCTTAACAAAGCCTCATGCAGTTCACTAGTTAAGTACAGTACTAACAGAAATGCGACTTCTAACGATCCGTTAGGAAGCAAACTTAAAGCTGCTATTTGCATTAGGCACTATTCCAACTGTTGTCTGAGGCGGAATGAATGAATGAATGAAGTTAGGATGGCCTTTAGTCGGTGTACCCACTACTCATAAGTTTCAAAATCTTTACGCTCTGAAGCCGAAGCACTAGACAATATAATGCGAAGCACAATATATTGCTAGAAAGAAGCAATTACGTGATTGGGCCATACATGTTATGCAGTCCGCAGACTGCCTAATGACACCGGCTGTGAAAAATTACGGTTGCTACTCTTACGTAAAACTGATCCGAGAAGGGGAGTAGAAACTGCGAATCATTCGCCTCTCTATTACTGCCAGCTTTCCCCAATTTCTTGCTGCTCCTCAGCCGAAATTTTGTTGCTCCCCCCACCCACCCCATTACCATAGCAACACTCTCCAGCGACTGGTGTCAGATAGAAAGCTGCGTAATTAAGAAACTCTGATTTAAATTATTCTGCCGAGCGAGAGGATCGCTCGTACACCGTTCGATAAAGGAAAACAGTGACACCAGCAGGAAGGTAACACTTGCAAGCAGCTATATCTGGCAAACAGCGTTGACTCGGTTAGTTAGGAGACTCACTGAATGGCTACGTGGATCGAGAGTGTGGATGATTGGTCAACTGGCTGACAGTGCTTGCGTCAGTGGCTGCCCAGATAACTAGCCATCTGCCTGTCTAGTTGACCGGATGCTTGTCTGCCGGATAACGAGGTAGTTAACTGATTAGGAACAAAGCAAACACTTACATGGTTTAGTCCGACCCAACTGTTTTTACTCAGTAGTTACACATTTTAGTGAAATTCGACAATCATCGGATTGTAAATACAAAAATTTGGTAGAAATTGTGATATGTTACATCGTATTATGTTTTGGGAATCACACGACTTTCCAATTTTTTATTTTGTACAACATATTGCTGCATAAACTGGAAATTTGTAGGACACCGCCATATATATATATATATATATATGGTGTCTTAGTTTTAACTAACAAATAGAACACAATTATGTTGTACCGAACAATTTAAGTGTTTGTTTTGAATATTTAAACAAACGAAATAAACTCTATCAAGTTAGCTGTTCAGGTGCTTGTTCGGTTACATTTCAAAATATACTGTCCAGTGGGAGTAGAGTTAAAAGGTAAAGATAAAGGTAAAGTGATCCCGTTACAAGCCCGGTGTGGCCCAGAGGGTGGGTAGATGTATAACTCTACTCTTCCATGACAGCGGCACTAGAAGGGGGTGAGTGGTCAGCAGCACGTCCCGGCCGCACTTTACCTCCGGGAAAGACCCGGTACCCATTGTACAGGAGGCTGCGTGAGCCCCAGGGCCGGTCTGGGCGGGCGGAAAATCTCGTCCCCACCGGGATTCTATGCCGAACCGTCCAGCCGGTCGTCAGTCGCTATACCGGCTGAGCTAACCGGCCCACAGTGGGAGTAGAGTTATTCCAAGTGAATGGACGGACAAACGGATGGATAGAGATGACGAAGCTCAAGTCGCTTTGGAAAGTCTGCAGACGCGCCTAAGGCAGTACTTTTTGAAAGGCCCTTGTGCCTACCACCGCTGAATACTGAGACAGAGACAGATCCCCCGCGATTAAAGGATAAAACAGTGGCCTTGGAGGAGTTGACACACCGGGGAAAATTTTGTTCTAGTTACGGGCGATTTGAGGCAACCTGTGCAGGGAAAGTAAACATTTCGAAGCATGCTGCTTTATGGACATCGAGGATTGTGGTGTGCTGTGGGCCGACACATATTGTGGTGTGCTGTGTGGGCTGACACATATTGTAGTGTGCTGTGGGCCGACACACACTGTGGTGTGCTGTGGGCTGACATAGATTGTGGTGTGCTGTGAGTTGACACAGATTGTGGTGTGCTGTGGGTTGACACAAATTATGGTGTGCTGTGGTGTGACACAGATTGTGGTGTGCTGTGGAATGACACAGATTCAAGACTTCACTTGTGTTCCATCCTTCAACGACGGATTCAGTTCGTTATAATTTACGATATCAAACTGAAAGATGTTTATTGAATATGACACTGGAGAAGTACACAAAAAAAATCGGTTAACCCGTAATTTAACGCCCTGTTTCCACATAAATTTGCGGACACTCAGCGAATAAAGAAGAAGCGGTCAGCACGGCCGTTCTGTCAGTCGAGTTTCCAAACAGGCAGCCCTCAGACCAGGCTGCTTGCTCTCCAAATAACAGAGTGTTGGCTTTACATTCGGCATAACATCTGTGGGACGAAGCGACGGCAAATATATGCAGGAATTTAAATAAAATTACAGTACTTAACTGTAAAATATCGGAGTGCTTAGATTGTGATGAAATACTTCATTTGTCACGGGATACTTTAAAAAAATATTTATGAAAGAAGGCAAAGTTCAGTGGGATCTGAAGTCCTTAGTGCAGTGGCTGATCAGATAACAGCCTCCTGTCATGGCCATCAATAAACCGAAACGATTCCTGCTGTAACTTTTACATTTCACTACATATAAATCATCCTATCTTTTTATCACACTTGAACGTTGAAACCCGTATATAATAAGCCAAATGTACGGTATAAACACTGAATAATGAACACATTTGCCATAAACAGTTTCACTCCAACTAACGGACTTCACACTGCCTACAAACTGCAGGTAGTCAGAAATGAGAGTGACACCGAACACATCTGGGGATGCTGAGTGTTCAAGAAGAGTGTTCAGTCGCTAGCACTCGTAAGGAGTGTATATTTCCTCGTCTGTAATTGGCTGCTTTACAAAAGCATAGATGAGAAATTCGAGTCGACCCAAAGCTTAAATTACATCGTTTAATTTGGCGTTAAATTGCTATATACTGATGGTGTGAGAGCTTACAGTGACTTGACTGGTCTCTGCTTACTTTGAATTAATCTATGCAAATTAGTGTATGTGTGTGTGTGCGTGTGTGTGCGCACGTAATGTCACACAGACGGCTAAATAAGATCAGATGTGTGCAGTAACCTACAGTTAACTAATCATATGACAGACTGACTCTCATTCTAATGATATCTACATTGAACTATCGAGCCTCTCTACACCAAATATTGAAGTAGTAGATATTGGAAAACACAAACAGGCACAGGGTGTTCCTGTTCCTTACTGAACATGTTTGGCCCATACTTTTCTTTCCATTTATTATTAGTCGATAAATTTTCACTCCATTAGCATTTCTGATAAACTATAATGAATATTACAAAAACCGCGATCCAAGGAGATAGTGTGAGGATAAAGCTTTCTAAATGTCATCGTGTCGTATCCAGGGCAAATATTTGGGAACAAATTTAACCATTCAAAATTCTATTCAGGAAGAAATTAAGAGCAGATTAAGTCAGGAAATGCTTGCTATCACTCGGTGCAGAATATGTGTCTTCTAGTTTGCTATCCAAAAATATAAAGATTAAGATAGAACTGTAATTTTGCCTGTTATTTTGTATGGGTATGAAACTTGGTCGCTCACATAGAGGGAGAAACGTAGACTAAGGGCGTTTGAGAGTAGGGTGTTGAGGAGAATATTTGGGTCTAAGAGGGACGAAGTAACAAGCGGAGTGGAGAAAACTACATAAGGAGGAGCTTGATGATCTGTACTTCTCAACCAATAATGTTCGGGTGACCAAATCGAGAATGAGATGGGCGGGGCATGTAGCATGTATGGGGGATAGGAAAAGCGTATACAGGGTTTTTGTGGGAAAACCTGAGGAAAAGAAACCATTTGGGAGACCCCGCTAGATGGGAGGATAATATCATGATGGATATTCAGGAAGTGTGATTTGGGGGTCCGGACTGGATCGAGCTGGCTCAGGATAGGGACAGGTGGCGGGCACTTGTGAATATAGTAATGAACCTTCGAGTTCTATAAGACGCGGGGAATTTCTTGACTAGCTAAGAACCGGTTAGCTTCTCAAGAAGGACTCTGCTACATGAAGTAAGTCAGTAGTTTCCAGTTAGTCTATTGGTTATTCTGACTGAAGATTTTCTTAATTTATCCCGAACCCCCAGCAAAACGTCACGATCACACACCGACTAAGTCACGAACGCTTCATTCCTTCATTGATATACACCACGATTCGACGCTGTAGCTTCTGAATCACTGAAAGCGTCGTAAAATAAAAAACAAGCGAGCAAATCAGTGAAAATGCATACACAACCGTGCACGGTGATATAGCTAATGTGTATGCACAAGTATAGCTTGTAGTTTTATATATATATATATATATAATGAGCTCAAAAGACTCATCCTCTTGCACGTGACTGATGAGAAATCAAAAGGGATAAGTGGAAAAATACACTAATTTGTTAATATTTTTTTCCTTTTTTTTCCCATGGATGCCTAACAGTGAATATCTTTTGTGCGTAGTATGGGGTATGATAGAATCATGAAAGATAATAAAATGTCACGTGGCACAAAGAAGGAAGTTGAGTGGCAATTGTACCGCCGTTATTACGTTCATTAGTTTGTGTGAGGCCGGTGAAGAGTTAGCGGATGAGACTGATTTTTGTGTGAGGTTTCCAGTGCAGGGAATTTGTTGTCTTTCTACTGCCAATCAGCCAAAGCTATCGCTGTGAAAGAAATTCGCTCGAAGTTTTGGTTTCTAAATTTCACATATAAAACCAGCACGCTTCGCCGACATATTGGAAAACTTCGTCCGCTTGGTTTTCTCTCATCTGCTGTCCCAGCCTCTTCAGTATCTGTTGGGTCCGACGTCCTTCGATTTCCCGAGCTGATCGGACACTATCCTGGGTTTGCAACTCTATCCGTCCTTCCTTCTTTCCTCGAAGGCTCTTGACAGCAGCTTTGTTTAACAAGTATCTCTTGGCCTAAATCAAGAATTACTATGCTGAAATTTGTCGTCTCCTTGCTCCGACAGACTCCCGAGTTCATCGCTTTGACCTCTACCAGGTCGTTCTGGATAAAGAAGGGCTGTGCCAGAAGTCACTGTCGCCCACCACTGTCCGAGAACCAAAACCACTCATTTTCACATAGAGTTTGGGAATCTTTGGTTTTCTCATTCCGTACACTAAATCTTCCTGGAACACGCAAGCCCACATTTTTTAAAGTAATTTCGAATTGTCTGTCGAAAATGAATGGAGACTTGGCGTTTAAACGAGCAAAATGTCGGTACATGTATGAAAGTGTGTGACTGTTCGCGAAATATTTAACATTTTTCGAGATTTAAAATGTGGTAAAATGTGCTGCAGTGTTAAAAAATTTAATTTTTCGTAATCTACTGTGTTGGTTCTATGAAAAAAATCAGGCATTGATTTTACCTGCACTATAAAGTCTCACTGTGAATAATAAAGGGTGGAAATACGAGTTGAAAAACAATAACGGAGCAACGCTGGAATGCTGTAAGGAACAGAGATATGCTGCTGCTGCTGCTAGTATTCTCTTCAGCTCCAATGCAGTAACATACCTGCAAAACAATTACGTCACAAGAACTGCAAGAGAAAGGACGCAGGTTTTTAAGTCTCGTCATGACCTTGTTGAAGCGACAGTGAGCAGCGACGCCATTTAAGGCTCAAAAACAGCAAGTGGGGGCAAGGTGTTTGGGAAGAGTGTTTAATGTCGCAGGCTTGTAGGCACGTACAGTGCAGGTGGAAATGGACTGGTTTGCAACATGACGCAACAAGCGAGGAAATGTAAGCAAAACGTAACACAGAGGTGCGTTCGTGCAACCATTGTTGTAGTGGAGAAACGATAAGTATTACATACTGTGAGTGTGTGTTTGTAGCCTTAGGTATCCATCATGCGATGCGCGTGCGCCATATTGCCATCTGTGGTCTGTCCCGTTGTACCATATTTTTCCATGTTATCTTATAAACGGCACGATTTTCGGAAAAATGTTATTGAGAAGAAAATGTGTGGTTTGATTTTCTGTACAAATCTGTCTGAAATATTTCTCATTCCAAGAAGAACTGTGCGAGATATTATCATAAATTTACATAGCTCTTTATCTAAAGTAACCCATATGTTTGCCAGATTTTCATGAAAATTTAATCTTCTCAAAAAAATTGAAAAGCACATATGTCAAATTTCATGAAAATCCGTCCAGTGGGATCCGAGTTGTTCTACGCGGTCTGAGAGGTGTACGGACATGCCGAGGCTAATAATCGCTTTTCGCAGTTTTGCTAAAAGCGCCTTGAAAGAATCGCCTCTAATATGTAGTTTGCAAATAACAAGGTCTTGAGAATTCGAATATTTTTCAAGAATTCAAACGTTACATTACAGTTTTACTTTCACTGTACATGACATGCGGGTTCCAGTGTTCAAAACTGTTACCTGTAACACCTCTATCAAGCAGAATTGTGTTTGTATGTCTGTATGTGACTCAAAGACATAACGAAGAATGTGGAGAATAATGCAAATAAATTAATGTATTTAACGAATGCACACACACACACATATATATATATATATATATATATATATATATATATATATGCATACATAAACGTATACAGCTTATCATTGTAAGACGAAACATCTCAGCTTCACGTCTCACCCCACATACTGCCACAGATAACTTACACATAATTACGGCGGAATTAATCTTATTTCCTGGGCAATAAACCTCATATGTAGCAAGGATTGTTCTAAAAGAATAAGACTCTACATGTGATTATCTCTCTAAACAGGATTCCAATCAATCAATCCGTTTGGTAGGCCTACTTCGTAGAGGCAGATTCTCTTGTTGCACCGCCTGTAAGCTATAAGTGAGCACTTATGCTTAGTGTTCAAGGCAACACAGTGTGTTCTGTGTGGTTACGGAGCCCCTCGTTATCGCCTCCACACTATGGATTCCAATTATATGTCGGAACTGAAGGAAGATAAACTAATACACAACTGATGGTATTAAACCTGATTAATTTCCTGAAACAACCAGTTCTGCTGCAAGTCCATGTGCCGTGACAGGTAGGCCTAACATGGAGAGATATTCAGTTCTGAACACTGGGCAATATCAGTACATGGGAGTTCACACATGTCGTAAATAAAGGAATGTGTCACTTCAGGGTCGTGGACGTGAGGACTATTAAAGTGTTGACACCTATTTTCTAGCAGATGTTTACACACGTTGCAGGAATACCTGCTACTTTCCATGGCACTATTCATCTTCGAACTCGAGAATTTGGAGATATATCAGTTCATATGACACATTTCCTTATTGTCCATAATTATTTAAGCCCAAGTTCGCTAATTTTGGTACTCGCATACCTTAGCAAATTCACGCGTCTCTCCCAGTCCAATAAACACATTTACTGCATTAGTATACCCAGTGTCCAGCCGTCCGTTACGCAACATAAATTTATTCTTTGCAATAACTTAAAGATGCTCTACGCTTGGCTTATATTTTCGTCATTCCTAATTGTGGGGCAATTGGTTGAGGCACTGCACTACAAGGCGGATGGTCGCGGGTTTGATTCTCGAAGGTGTCATTGGAATTTTTCATTGACGTAATCCTTCCGACCGCACTGTGGCCCTAGGGTCGACTCAGCCTATGACAGAAATGTGTACCAGGAGGTAAAGTCGGCTGGTGCGTAGGGCTGACAACCTTGCCACCTTCATTTGCCGATTGTCTTGAAATATGGCAGCCTCAACCTCCTGGAACACTCAGGGCCTGTCCCGGCCTGTAATGGGATTGCTTTACCTTTCACTCAGATATGTAATTCATAAATCACCCATTACATTTATCAGGACTGTTCACACATTTCGGGTAAGTTTAGCACGTGTGACACCTGGTGTCCATCAAGTGCATTAATTTAAATGCGGTCGGGTTTAACGCTGATCTCACCCGAAGTGATTTTCGTCTCATGGCCAAACTGGCTTAATGGATTAAAACAAGTTTTTCATGACGTAGATACGACGCCGTCTTACAGCTACTTATTCAGAAGCTGCCACGTTCGGATGCGCGAAACATACTACAGTCTGCTCAGACTGTAATCCGCGCAATTCAGCAACCAGTTCATGACAACTTAACAACCCCACAATCGGCGGACCATAAATTCCGCGTGTTGCCTTTTCTGTCACAACAAAATTTTCACTCCAACTCAGAAAGCGCAAGTTTTTTTCCAGAGTCATAAAGCCGACTGCGCTGTAAAACGGAACATTTTACGATGCGCATTTTCGCTTAATTTCACTGCAGTATATCACGGGATAAGAGGCCATACTTTCACAGGGCTGCCAACTGCAAGACAGGTCCGAGGCATACTAATTCTAACACCACCACCACCACTATTTATACAATATTATTAGGTGCAATAATAATGATGATGATGATGATGATGATGATGATAATAATAATAATAATAATAACTTACTCACCAGATATGAGAAGAACAAAGCTGCGTACCAACACCAGAATCTATCCTGCATCAGTTCAGTCCAACTCCTCTCATAATTTCGAATCTGGAATGAAATAACAGTGTTTACTTTACAAATTCTTTACAGCAGTCTCCTCTAAGGTAAAAAAATTGTCAAAATTTAAAAATATTATTATATTTTGTGTGGTTTTAAAGTTAGTCCCTTATTTTGATGATGGAACAAAAGAAGAACGCTTTTTAAATCGAAATAAAAAGGATTAGCCTAAAATTGAGAATTATGGAAATAATGAAAAAAAAATCCGAACTTTCACCTTTCTTAGCCTGACCCCTTCCACCTACTCACTGTAGGTGTAGAGGGTTATCGTTGCACCTGATCACACTCAATGACACCCACACAATTCAAACGGCAGGGCTACTCTGGATGAGGGATCGGTCCGTAGCAGAGATCTCTAATTGAAAAGATACAACATTCACAAGCGAGAGATATCCGTGCTCCGGTGGGATCCAAACCCGCAGACCCAGCAAGCGAACGGCCGCAGACCCAAGCCTAAGGCCACTAGGCCACCGGGATCGGCTATGCGAATCTTGTAGCCTAGTAACAGTTCTGGACAGCCTACCAACATTAGACCACACAACGCTCTTATCGACTGTAAAGTACAAACACTGGACGTAGGTAATGATTGACATACCCGCTGATCGATAATTCTCGTCCCTGACTACACATATATATGACCCTTACCCGTATCTACTGCTATAAACTATAGCCCTTGAGGGACAGTTCAGATCGAAAGTTCGCCGAGTACGCATACTGTGCAACTCTTGTCGGTAAAGACACAGAGTGCAAGACTGATTGAAGCGTTGGTTCCCCTTACTGCAGTACGCTGCTGCCATCTTGAGGTGCTGTGCTAAAGTACGAGTAGCCTGGTACAGGCTACACTCCGTTTACGTTAGTGAAAAGATTGTCTCCCATAAACTTCAGAAAGTTTCTGGCCCTCCGACTTTGGAAATCTTGACAGATATGTTAATTACTATGGCGATGACACTAAAAACGTAGATTTGGCGCGAAAGACGAGTTTTGAGGGCGGCTTAACAGAGGGGTGATGTGAGCGAATGTCGTCTAGCAACGAATACCGGGACACGTGGCTCAATTTGCAACTAAATTAATGAAAAAGCGAATATTTTAGATTTAATTCAATTCGCAATTCATTCACCCCTGTGTTTGTAGCAAAAAGCAGTGCATTGGTGGAATTTTTTGTTTAACCACAGATCCCACCAAAACCCACTCCCCTCCCCAATATCAGGCGAACTTCGATTGGTGGGGGACACATAATTCCTCTGACAGAGTGTCTAAAAACACAGGCCTCATTCCACCAGAGAGCAAAGTTCTATTGGTGAGCAATGCGTCATTTTACCAACAGGGTGTCTAATAAAGCAGTTCCCTCTTCATTATCAGAAGTATAGCTAGCGGGAACGATTGCATTCTGAACGGTTTATCTAAAAACAGACGTTTCTTTTAGATGCAGCGTCAAGATAACTCTAATGGAGGCTGAATTATAAGAAAAGGGTGTCTAAACAACAGGTTTCTCACACAAGCAAGCGAAATTCGATGGATGGCGGAGAGTTCATTTTAGTAACCGGGTGATTAGATCCCTGTGGTCGCGCGGTCTAAGGTGTCGGTCTGTGGCCGCTCGCCTGCTGAGATTGTGGGTTCGAATTCCAACGGGGGCATGAATATCTGTTGTGAGTGTTGTGTGTTGTCAGGTAGAGGTGTGGGCAATGAGCTGATCACTCGTCCAGAGGAGTCCTACCGATTGTGGTGCGTCATTGTGTGTGATCTAGAAACCTCGTGAATGGGGAGGCCATGGACAACTGGGGGCTGTTGCGCCAAAAACAGAAAAAACCGGGTGACAAATTTCAGGTACCTTGTCGCTATGAGATGAATACCGATGGGTGATGAACTTTTCATTTTGCAAAGAGTGGGAAGGCAGATCCCTCTCCAAAATCAGACGAATACTGCTAATTGGGATTTATTCAAATGCGCGGTCCGTACACATTAGGTCCTTTTTATTGCAAGCATAAGCTTTAAATATTTCACAAGTAGATATTTTTTTTCCAATGTCAGATACACAAAACAATGTTAAAATTTATTTACTGGCGATAAATTTAGACTGATGATGGCTCACAACCAGAATCGAAAATAATCGTCCGTATAATAGACTTTAACATTGTTGTGTGTGGCTGACATTGAATAAATATATATTTGTGATCTGAAACACAAACTGGATGTCTCGTGTCAAGATTCATAACATTCAGTTGCCAAACATCACGTTGGATTAACAAGCAGCACAGTTGTCTCTGTCAAATAAATAAGCAGATATATTTCGATAATCCTTATTTATTTGTTTGTCGTCTATCATAATTATTATGTTTTATACTTTAGTCAAAATATTAACATAAAAATAGTCCTATATATAAAATTCGTAAGTGACAAATTGCAAAAGGTCACTTAACTACGGTAAAACTTGTGACCCTCAAGTCCTCGTGTCTCTCCTTACAGTTGCAATACACATTCACACCGCAGCCGGTACAAACACCATCATTACGCTCACCCACCTAAAAACAAAAGTTTTTGAGACTGTACAGAATTTCTCCAAATTGGAAAGGAACCTAAACGGAACAGCCACTTGGCAGAATAAGGTGTAGTTTGGATGACAATATTACACTATTACGATATTACAATATTACGATATTGCAATATTACGATATTACTATATTACGATATTGCAATATTACGATATTAAAATATTACGATATTACAATATTACGATATTGCAATATTACGATATTACAATATTACGATATTAAAATATTACAATATTGCAATATTACGATATTACGATATTGCAATATTACGATATTGCAATATTACGATATTATGATATTACGATATTACGGTATTACAATATTACGATATTGCAATATTACGATATTAAAATATTACGATATTGCAATATTATGACATTATGATATTACGATATTATGATATTATAATATTACGATATTACAATATTACGATATTGGAATATTACGATATTACGATATTAAATATTACTATATTAAATATTAAAAATTAAAATATTACGATATTACGATATTACAATATTACAATAAATCTCGAAGGAACTAGAATGAGAGTGTATGGACTTGATTCGTATCGCTCAATGTCGAGATTTTGTTGACACGATAATGATAGCACTGGTTCCATAAACAGTGGAAAATTTCTTAACCATCCGAGTAACGATCAGGTTATCGAGTTCTCCAATACTTCGAATTATCTAATTAACAGAAGGCGTATTAACCTAAACGTGGGCCGGGATAGTGCAGTTGGTATAGCGACTTGCTACAGGCTGGACGATCCAGGAATCAAATCCCAGTGGGGGCGAGTTTGTCCGCACCTGTCCAGACTGACCCTGGGGCCCAACCAGGTTCCTATACAATGGGTACCGGGTCTTTCCCGGAGGTAAAGCGACCGGGACGTGTCGTTGACCACCCAACCCCATCTAGCGCCGAGGTTAAAGAAACAGTAGAGCTATATATCTACTGCCCCTCTGGACCTTCCTGGCCTGTTATAGGGTGGGTTTTATTAACACAAATGTAGACTCACAAAGTAGCAAAGGAAGTACAAGCGAGCCAAATAGCTGAAATCTGTGTTCTTCTGGGGTATTACGCAGCGTATAGTGGTAATTATTGCCGACGTTTCGGGACAATATACGCCGCGTAATATGCCGAAAGAGCACAGATAAAAACTGAAATACAGTTTGAAAGTATACGTTCAGACATGAAAGATGCTTTTGTATTGTTTGGATCATTCTGTCTTGCACGAGCGGAATTATTCACAAGCACGTTGTACCGTATGAAGTGCAGGGCAATGAGGGCGGTTTATTGAGCGTAACTTTTTATATAAGTGATGTGTAAAACTGTGACGGGATCACTGATATTAAAAATGCTAAATCAAAGCGCCTTCGCTATTGTTCTCAGCTGTAATTACTGTCACACAAGTGGTGCTGGCCGAAATGTACCTGTGCACAGAACATGGCCATGAGTGGCAGATAGCCAGTCACATCAGCTGCATTCCTGGACGCGTTGACCCGGAGTCCTTTGGGGGGTGGGAAACGCGGTATTGCACAAATCTATTGTGTTGTGGGGTGGCCATATTGCATAGAGGTGACAAAAAGAAGACTGTAAAGAATTCGTTTCCCTTCTTTCTCTAGTCTCAACAGAAATATCGTCTCCATTCGATTCCTAGCCCACCCATTCAGTCGTTCGCATGGAAAATATAAGGCACTCCGGTAGCAGATACAGAAAAATACCTGTGAGGACTTTAATGAACTTCTAGTGCGGAATTCATGGGTTGTGCGGAAAATCGAAGGTAGAATTATATGAAAAGGCGCTGCAATAAGAGTGCCAAGTTTTTCATGGAAAATTTGTCATTGCACAAAAGAATTGAATTCTGTAGCAATCTCCGTGGAAACGAATGTATATGTGTGTATGTGCGTGTGTGTGTGCGTGTGTGTGTGTGTGTTTGTGTGTGTGTGTGTGTGAAGCTTAATGCAGGAATGGCTCCTCTGAATCTTGTCGTATTCTTGCAGTCACTGTTCACGTTAAACTGCAGCAAATGTACCTAATCTAATCAATATTCGTTCATGGAGAGCAACGCTATTGCTTAGTCGCTAAAGATAAAAGCGGATTACAGCATGGACAGAGAGACAAACAAATTTATATGCGAGATTTAACGTCCTCATGACGGTGAGGAGTTTCAAGGTTACGATCTTCAAGGCTGTTACACCGCGGAGTGCAGTGGGTGGGTACTGATGTGACGGAGTGCAGTGGGTGGGTACTGATGTGACGGAGTGCAGTGGGTGGGTACTGATGTGACGGAGTGCAGTGGGTGGGTACTGATGTGACGGAGTG
>Ga0136643_10004471_pt1 | contig 19300 bp, 5 predicted proteins | sample TergutLab28metaG_FD_96883 | JGI IMG/M metagenome (GOLD analysis project Ga0136643, IMG submission 96883) | Labiotermes labralis P1 segment gut microbial communities from Petit-Saut dam, French Guiana - Lab288 P1 (version 3) (version 3) | ecosystem: Host-associated > Arthropoda: Insects >...
ACGTCTTCTCATGCAAGGGATCGTCGGAAAGTAAATCTGTTTCAGTTTGCGTCAACAATGATGGTGTCAGTTCGTAAACATACACGTCTTTCATCTTACTTAATTTTATGCCTCTCTCTCTCTGTCTGTCTGTCTGTCTGTCTCTCTCTGTCTCTCTCTCTCTCTCTCTATATATATATATATATATGTGTGTGTGTGTGTGTGTTTGTGTGTGTGTGTGTGTGTGTGTGTTGCACCCTAATCCCGTCCAAACCAAATGACGATTTTTTTTAATACAAAATACCGTGTTAAGCATCGCGCCGTAATAGACAATACAATTTCTCTAAATTTCTGTTCCCTGCTATCAACAAGGAGGCGGTGCAAACTTCAGAAATTAAAGAGACACTGTACCCTGTATCACCACGTACTATAAGGTCCTGAGATCTGGTGTAATTATAGATCATCAAACAACAAACTCTAGAATTTTTGACACAGTGCTGATTTTCTGTAGGATGTGATGAAACAAAATGGTTCCCTCCCTAAATATAGACGAATAATAGCGATAAGTGCTGAACCACTAACACAGTAATCATATTAAGACACATGTAATACACACTTAAAAAATTCGGCCCTGGAGGAAGGGGCAGTTCTGCAAATCCACGGGTCATGTGAATTCTGATCACAAAATCTACATTTACGTAGGTGTAGTTTTATGTGCTGCCCGGAAGGGATTCAACACACAAAATCACTTCGCCTGTACTGGGCTCTAATTTCAATGCCTTATACAGCACTGATTGGCTAATATGATATGTTATCCTTCTTAGGCCTTTCTTTATTGAAGAAGCGCGTTTGAAATAATTACAAAAAACAAGCAGAGTATTTGTCTAAATCTTTTTAAGATAATTCTGTTTATTGTTTACCGCAGCTTTTGAGTGTTAAGGACGACTGGAGGGCGAGTGATAGTCACATCAAGTTGCACATTGTAACAAACGTGAGACTTTCGACGTGAGATTATTGTGAATGTTACGTCATAGTGATTAGAGGCTTCCGCCGCCAAGTAGATAAGAACCGCGCTCTTCTGGGTTATTACTCAGCTAGTAGTGGTAATTTCTTACCGACGTTTCGGGACAACGTATCGGTCCCATCGCTGCGTACTAGCCCAGAAGAGCGCAGTTCTCAATAGCATATCTATGATGTTGGAAAGGCTGAGGAGGTGGGCGCTGAAGGTTTTGTGAACACACTAATGGTACTTTGGTTTCCATAAAACGCTTATTATGTTGAGGTCACGTGGAGAATTTCAATAAAGGACAACAGGACTAATCAACAGTTAAAACGCACTTATATTTACGTAGTTCACTCACCAACAAATGCACTATTTATTAACTTGGTTAAAGGTTTTAAATTTACATTAAATACACAATAATATCGCTCCTACATGTTTTGGTCTTTAATGACCGTCATCAGAGAGCTTTATCTGTACCTGACTAAAGTTATATTTATGTTAAAACACTCGGTACCGATGATGGTCACTAAAGACCGAAACATGTAGTAGCGATATTATTGTGTATTTTAATGTAAATTTAAAACTTTTAACCAAGTTAATAGATAGTGCATTTGTTGATGAGTGAACTACGTAGATTTCAAAATGCACGGTGCAACGATAAAAATCACACTTATATTTGCTTCAATAAGCTTTGGATACGTGTTTCGGAGAACACAACTTGTGTTTTGACTGATTATTTTTGTTATTTTATTGTGTTTATGACATAACGGTTTGTGTTCTTTTAACTAAAAGAATTTCTATAGATGCTGGGTTGGCTGCAGTCAATGCTTGCCCCCCTATTACTTCTTGTCCATGCCCCCTCTCGTGTGTGGCAACAAGCCCAAAGTCCTTGTCGTCGGAGAAGTTTATCACATGGTTGTCAGCAGCAATATTCGTGTGAACAGAAAGGCTATACTACTAGAGGAGAATATACAAATTTATGCTACAGCGGAAAACATAACAGCTCTAGAGTCACGTGGAAGGGGTCAGTCAAAAGACTTCTCTCTGTACCTCAGTATAGCGGAGTGTCAGTAAGCTGCTCAAAAAAGTTTCTGATCCATAGAATTCGATACAGGGTTAAATATCTTAAACGCTCAGAGACACTAGTTGCGTTGAAATTTTACTGGGCGAGTATTCGCTTTAACGTGGAATTAAATTTCGACATTTCAATATTGATTTGAGTGCCAACCAAAGAAGAAGAATATTACTTCACCGTGGAATTCCTTATGGACCTACGTCCCTTTTGTCCTCTGCTCTGCCTCTGGCCCAACACACCTTTGCTTTTTGAATGGCAGCAGACGTCTCTGTTGGCGTGTTTTAGTCACCAGATATCTGTTTTAGTCACGAACTTCTACTATCCTGAAATGTATTCATTCTTCTGAGGCACAACGACTTTAAGAGATTTCTCCCCTCCAGATTTCTTCCCTCTTCCTCTAGATGCTTCTTATATACGTTCAGTATTATCACTTCTCATTGTTTATGTACCGGCACACCCAATTTTTTTTTTTACTTTTCTACATAACAGTTTATTATATCATTTTTGGTACAATAACGTAATAATTATCTTGTATTTTAATTGCAAAGGAGAGGCCTCTACCTCGGTTCTTCTTTTCATATTATTGCAGCACTAACTGATGGTGGCCGTAATTACCGGCCGAAACATGTCGCAATGAATGCGATAAAGAAATTAATGTAAAATCATTTATAGTGTTGTATTAATCGGATTGTCGATAAACAAATGTTACATACTCCGTCAAAATGTGAAACCGCGTTTGACATCCTCACAAAAGAAGTTCCAGGATTATTGCTTTTCCCTTTCGGTAAGTAGAGAGTGAGAGGGGGGAGGGAGAGAGAGAGTGATAACAGTTTTAGTAGAGTCATTTATTCTTCTCGTAATGTCATGATAACGTGTTTTTTTTTATTACAGTGACACTTGCAGAGCCCAAGCTGGTGAAGTAATCCTTGTCAATTGTCTCAGTTTCTTATGCAGTATATTTACTGCTACCCTCCATATCTGAAAGCTATAAGACGGAAAGGGCCAATAGTAGCTGTCCGTTTTTCGCAGATGATCGGGTCCTACCCCAGGTCAGTTACCGCGGAATTAATGGTGTGTGACGTGTCACTGGAATTTCTTTTGTCCAATTACTTTGGCTTTTCCCTGTCATTACTATTCCATCGTTGCTCCATACTCATATTACATTCGCCTGCTTGCGACGCGATATGATCTTAACAATTGACAACCACGTGAGATAAAACACCTTTATCTCTCCTTCCCTTCATTCCCCCTCCTTCTCCATCAGCAAATTAAAACACAGCATGCCGTACTGAAACCTTCGAGTATCATAAAATTGGAGAACTTCTTAACTAAATAAGAAATTTTTAACATTTCAAGAAGGGCTGTGCTTCATGAATCAGCCAATCAGTTTGTAAAAACGGTAAAGCAGTCCCGTTACAGGCCAGGTGGGGCCCAGAGGGTTCCAAGAAGTTAAGATTCCCAGATTTCGTGACAACGGCACAGGATGGTGGTGGGTTGTCAGCCTTACGCACCGGCCGCCTTTACCCCCAGGAAATACTCCTGGTACTCATTTCTGTTAGAGGCCGAGTCGACCCCAGGGCCATAGTGCCATCGGAAGAATTTTATGTCAATAAAAAATCCACCAATCAGCTTGTAGTTAGCGTATATTCTAATCTCACTTCCATTTGTCCTAACAGTAAATTTTTTAAGCATTTTAATTCGTTTAATACGTACTGGATACTCAGCCTACACATGGCTTAGAGTATAGAGTTGGTTCAGCATCCATTAATAATGGCGCTCAGAGCGCCACTGTAACCGTGACTAGTGTACTGTGTTGACGAACGTAGTCTTTCACATTGTACATTATTCCGTGATAAATAAATTGTTCGGAGGGAATGTAAAGCATATGCGTGGAGCCGTTTTGAATACGTTGGAAATAATGAGCCGTCAAATTATTATTGCTGTTGTGCATACAAACACGTACATTGGTTAAAACATTTGTAGTTTATGGTGGCAAGAGTCGGTGACCGCCAGTTTCGTAACATTAATCATTTTAGAACCAGTCGTGTCACCTGTTGTGCTGATATAAACAAATCACCGTCAAATCGCGAATTTACATTCACTGAGATGTAACATTCCCAGCCAAGTACATGTTTCGTGCTATGATGAAATAAGTCTTATTGTTTAACCTTACTTTAATAAATATTATTCAGTAATATCTATAGGAGGGAGTACTAATATTCAACGCATTGATGAATAATTCATCTTGTGTTTGAAGAAATATCACATACATTAATAATTAAAACTCGAAAAGTACATGATTTCCAGGATGATTTCGCTCATTCATGTCTGACCTGTGTGGATTTCCAATGTTCTGTTATTAGTCTTACGATAAAATTCTAAAATATTAAACTACGGAAAACTGGACCTTTTCTGTTTACCCGTAGGTGCTCTTATTCACAAATAACGAAATTGTGTAACTTATTTAATAACTAATGAGTTGCTCTGTTAATTTCCTTTCCTCAGCTCCTCTCCACACACGCGGTACGTAACAAACAGGCAGAGGAAGTACAAATTAAAAATTTTCGTTCATTAAACCTTGAAAACTTCAAGATAGAAAGAGACAAGTTTAAGAAATAATATTAGAGTAAAATTGAGAGAGGAAACCACGAGAAGAATAAAGGGCAGTTTGTTTCCTGGAGAGGGGAGGGAATGAACTTCTTTTTATACCATTCGGAAGTTCGCTCGTTCGTCGTTTTGACAGGGTATTTTTAAAATAATGCTTTTAAAATGGTGAGAAACACTGGCTTGAAAGTGGGAATGCGGAATTTTTATTTAATTATTAAAGGTGAAATAATTAATTTAGAACAATAATTCACTGTTTTCAAGGCATGAAATTCATATCAAAGATCATGTAAAATGAATTTCCTACCCATCAGTAAACACACTGCATCTCGATGAGAACTATGCTCTTCTGGGTTACTGCGCAGCGAGCAGTGGTAAATCCTTACCGACGTTTAGGGACAACCTATGGGACCGACAGGTTTTTCCCCGAAACGTAAGTAAGAATTTATTTTCGTTGTTACAACGTGCATGTTGTTGAGTTACTCAATTATTATACCAACTACTGCACATATATAAATTTTATAAATTTTATATATGTTCAGTTGTTGGTATAATAATTGAGTAACGTAAGTAAGACATTACCACTTCTCGTTTCGTAATAACCCAGAAGAGTGCAGTTCTCATTTGTTTCGCTGCAGAAGCCTGAAATCATGCGCATTAGGTCTCCATTGCATAAGCCGTTTATTTTATGCTGTTCAGGGGAACGATTTCCTTTTATTGTGACTCTCATACGAAATACACATATACAGTCTGTGGTAAAAATGCTCTTACTTAATTTTAAAACAGGCGGTATAAAATGTTAAGACTGTGTTTTTTAAAGTGTTGGAGCTATGAGAGACTTGGCTGCTGTACGCAATGACAAACCTGCAACAAATGCGTACCACACAGCGTAACGACACTAACCCTGCTACAACACGCATTGAATTGCAGTGAAACACATGGAAATAAGAAGTAAATAATTTACGGAACCATAAGTAGACATTTTATCATTTCAAAACTGAAAAATATTCAATTTTTACTTTTAACTCTTTAAATTACAGTTTAGACGGTGAACCAGATTTTGCAAAAAAAAAAAAAAAACAGATTCCAAGAAATATGCGGCACTATTAGGAAACACTTAAAGAAACCCCGTACAGATACCCAAATGAAATTTTATAAAGTTGTAGCTAGACCATCACTACTGTATGGCAGCGAAACATGAGTGACCACGAAGAGAGACATGACTCGCCTAGAAGCTGCAGAAATGCGCTTTCTAAGAAGTGTTACGGGATACACAAGGCTGGATAAAATAAGAAGCAAAGTCATAAGAAAAGAACTAGAGATCTCTGGAATACAAGACGTGAGACTCAAATAGAAACAAAACTGGATCAACCAGCTTGAAAGAATGGACAACACCTGATTCCCGAAACACGCCCTCAACTACAAACCTCGAGGAAGAAGAGATCGTGGACGCCCCAGGAAACGCTGGCATTGCGTCGATGCCGGAAAAGTTCAAGCGACCTAATCCATGAAGGATGACGATGATGATGAAATTACAGTTTGTTACTTTTCGTTCTGACAGAATTAACAACATAAAAATTCTTGAATTTTTTTAGAATATTCGCATTTTTCATGTGGCCCCCAGAATAAACTGTGTTTCCCTGAAAACCATTAACCGGTTCGTCTTCATGGCGCTGTCTGTCACAATTTGTTATATTTCAGGAAGGAAATAACTTTCCGTATAATCTAGATTGATTTCCGACCAGTCGCTATCCTTTCACCGCTGGAGCCCGAGTTAGACCCCAAGCCAGTACTTGTGGCAATGGAACATGTTCTTTTCTGAACACTTTGGGTTTTCCCTGTTTTTAAAATTCCACTAATGCCCCATACTCATCCTTATTTTTACGCTACTCTTGTCAGAACTGCTGTGGGAAGCTTCTAACAAAGGACGAAGAAAGAGTCTTTGGGCACGTTCGCAAAACTGCGAAAAGCGACTATTAGCTTCGTCATATCTGTCTGTCCGTCCGTCAGTCGTTCGGCAATGAACATCTCGGCTCCCACTGGACGTATTTTCAAGAAATTTTTGATTTGAGTAGTTTTCGAAAGTCTGTCGAGATAATTCAAGATTGGTTAAAATATGATAAAATAACGGGTACCTTACATGAAGACGTTTGTATGTGCATAAAGTATCCGAAAATCGTGCCGTTTATAAGGTAACGTGGAAAATATGATAGAGCTGGAGAGGCCACAGTTGAAAACACGGCGCATGTGCGTTGCATTCTGGATAACTAAGGCTATAAACACACATTCAAAATATGTAATACTTAGGGCATTTCAACGCAAAAATTTTTGCTCAAACGCACCTGTATTTTAAGTTGTACCTATATTGCCTGTCTTGTTTTGGACTCAAGAGGATTAATGGAAGGTAGCATATGGATTATATGTCACCATATCCTTCTCTCTTGCCGGTTTCTACCCTCTATAGTTCATCTCTGCTCTGCATAATAGAAGACCGTTTCACTTACATGATACATAAAGCGACAACTGTACACCCCTGTTTCACTGCAAATCGGTACATAGGACTACACTTTTTAAGATTAGTTTTCTGCGATGTGACGTCATGCTGTTGGGTAATCGGTGCCAACAATTCGGAAGGACCTGCTGCCTTCATCTTCAGAAAACAGAAGCAGGATATTTCTGTGACATAGTACTTACATACACAACTACGTGGCGTCACGTGACTGAAGACCGTAACTTTAATAGTTACTGTAGGGAAGACCTCCATTTCCACATATGCTGCACTATTTAGTACATAAAGAGACCCATTCGCTATTGAACGTACGAACAACGGACGAAGCCACAGTGATGAAAAATATAATAAATTCTTGTTGTAGCATTCGTATCATATTGTTTGTAACCTAACTGTAATAAATGTAAGTAGAATTATGTTTGCCGTAATTTTGATGAACCAACTGTAGTTTACAGTTTTGAAATATTCTAAGGTCGAAATTATAAATGACCTCACTTCTTTAAAACAAGTATTTGAATATACGATACAATAATATGATGTGCCTGCACATAATAAGTGAACTGACAAAATTAGACATTTAGGAGCAATTCAAAGCAGGGATCTAGATGAAGAATAATTTGATGCATTGTGCAGGTTTTGTACTGCCTTGTTCTGTCCTTCCGTATTCCGTGACACAGGACGCCCTTCATCGAATCCTATGTCTTATTTCCAAAGAAATGTTATTCCTGGTTCTATCTCGCTAAAGGTGTGGCGGGCTTTTACCACTTCCCTTTCCTTGTACCTCTGCATGTCACATTTTCCTTTACTGTTCCATCAAAAGACGGTGTGAAATGTTAGTGAGACAGCGTGATTCCTGGCCATGCTCCTGGAAAACCATCAACGCAGATAACTGGAGCTCAAGGAAGAGAAAAGTGTCTTCCTAGACCACAAATTTATCCACGTCTCGGAGTAGAGTAACCAATGAAGTGGTGTCCATTTATGCAACATTTGGCATTGATGCTTATTTGGCGAATTTCTAAAACACACTCTCATTTCATCTGCTGTCTGTTAGAAGAACATTTCGTTACAAATTAGCTCTTTGCTGGTGGCTTTGATATTCTCGTAAAAACGTATTTCATGCCCTTCAAATTATGTTAAAAAAAATTCTAACATTTCATCTACCGCTACGAAAAAATTCCTTCCTGCAGACATCGTAAACGACTTTTAAACACATTATGGGTCTCTAAGCATATTAAGGCATGTTGCATGATGTTTTTGGAAAGAGTAGTAGATGTAGTTTTGTTTATGATAATAGCAGACAGTCCTACAAGGTACTAAGTCTGTGTTTATGTCTTTACACTGCAAGGGTGTTTCTCTTTCCCCACCTACTAGACTTTCTTTTTATTGTAACTACTTAAGAGACTTGAAAAGTTATTGTCAAAGCTCTACATTTTCTTAAAAGGGAGACTTTAAGCTAATGTGAAGATAGGCTAGTATGGTGGTCGAGGAATGAAAGGGGTAGCGGGGAGGGGAAGAGATTGCAGTAACTCACTAAGATGAGAAGAAGAAGAAATACAATCGTGAGGCGGTCTCGTTAACAACCTGTAATTACGATGCACATCTTTATCGCTCGGGCTCTCTTTGTTCATTCCTACATTTAAGTAGTAGACACTGTTGTGATAAAGCCTCGCCTTCTATTATACAGTGTAAAGTTGTAACAACAAAATGAGCCATCAGCCATCCGGTAAGCCCGAAGTTTCCTACGTTAGGCATACAAATACTGCAGTACTGCGTAATATATTATGTAAAGCAGTCATTGTTGAGAAGCTAAGAATTTTTAACTATCAAATACAAGGACCGAATAACACAAATCCTAAACACTATATGTTCTACGAACCTACTGCATGTTTCGGCCAAATTCTACGGCCATCGTAAGGTAGCCAACGAATCAATATCAATAATGTGTTATATAGGAAGAGGCGTCTCCAGTTATAAAAGTACGTTATTATTCCAAAATGGAATTGTAATTAATATAAAACATTATTTTAAAATGGGTCTCGATAAAATAGATAAATAAGTAAAAACCAATATATGCTGATGAATTTCCTTGTTGTTTTGGAGTATTATATGTTTTTAAGCACCCTGTGTTAATGATATCATTCAGTGTGCTCTCTGATATATTGGCGTGTAGTGGGTATAGGTTACGTAGTTTTACTCCAGTTTTCCAGTATGTACAGGTGTGTGTGTGTGTGTGTGTGTGTGTGCGTATATATATATATATTAAAATACATTTTACGTATAATGTATTTTAAATACTGTTTTGTACTAATAATTATTCCATTTTGGAAGAACAGCTTACTTTCATAATAACATATTCACTGTTTTTAATAGTGGAAGCTTATTCCAAGGTCATATTTTCTTTATACGGATTTGTAGACTACCTGAAGATGGCAGTGCAGTTTGACCGAAACATGTACAAGTGTGGTAAATTTTGTGCTATTCTGCCCTTATACCTCATAAGTGGTTTGTTCAACGCAACAGAATAACGATTCCTGCAAAGAAATTCTTTTAGGTTTTCACAGCAGTTTACCTGAGGATTCCTTTCTTCTGAGACATCGCATTCCGTTAGTGTGGAATCGGATTCGGACTTTTACGGAAGGTAATGCCCTCACCTTCAAAAGTCCCTGAACCTAGTGACCCTCGAAGACGAAACACGACGTTAACTGTAAGCGTCGGCACCCAGTTACACACTGGCGGACCTAAAAGGTGCAAAACGCAAACCCGAAAGCAGATTATCGTGTTCTCAAGAATACATCACTGGTTCCCGTCGTGAGCTAGATTAATGCATTCCTCATTGTCACGTCCTATAACTTTACTATCCACTTTAATGAGAATTTTCCATCTACGTCTACGTCCCCCAAGTTGTCTTTTATTTAGATTTTCAATCTACTTTTTTACATTTTTCATCCCCCCCATTCTGTTTCAATTAATAACCCTAATGATATTTGGTGTGGACTGCAATTAAGCAGTTGTCTGTAGCCCCCTCTTTCTTGTCCCACTTTAATTACAAATACTTTCCTATTAACACTTTTCTCCGGGCTGTGGGTTCAATTAGATTAGGACCCGGGTAAAGTGGCCGGAACGTAAAGTTGCCTGCTTAATTCTACAAGTGTCTAGGTGAATAAGGAGTGTAGCCATACCTCTTCTGCACTCGTATGCTGTAATAGCTTGGACAAGGGCTAAATTTTTTAAATCTTTTCTCGTACATCATCAAGCTAAATCCTTCCCTTCATTTGGGTACGAAACGACGTTTATCCTTATGTAAAATCGATATATTGTTGTACCACAGAAGTATTTAACAGTTTTAAACACAATCAGATATAAGTTGTGACATGCGGCAGTTTTTCACGTTCACAAAGCTGTCTGTATTAGTGGGATTATCCCTTCTTTATATGGAGTAGTCCATCAATACTGCATCACTCATGAGGGAAAGATACATCAAAATGTTGCAGTTGTGAATTATAACACTTTTATGGAAAACAGTGAGATGAAGTATTAGACTTGTATTCCCTGACAGCATCTTTATCATTGGAAACTTGTATTTTACACTCTCTGACATAAATGCGTAAACATATCTTCCTGCATACAAGGAATAAATTATCAGATATTACAAACAACTGTATGAATTGCAAAATCATAATAAATTTTTAAGGTAAAGGTAAACCTGTCTGTCCGTATGCATATCGTGAAGTGACTGGGGGGGGGGGTGATATATATACTTACTCTGATTCTTATCCCCTACACCTGGTAGAGATGAGTGGTAGATTTCAAACCCCGGCCACCTGCATGTGTGGTGGCCGTCAGGGTTCCCATGTGAAAACCCTGAACACCAGTGTTTATTTCTTCACTAGGCGAGGCCCTTTGTGGGCTTATCTTATGTCATATGTCAAAGAGAATAGAGATGATGCAACAAATGCAGGGCCAATTTTGAAGTATAACCATAACAATAACATAGGAAAGGCAATGAATATGATGAAGTTAGTTGTAAAAATGTTGACTGAAAAAAGAATTACACGACCGTAAATTTTAAAGAGGAAAAATTTTATTTACTTACGTAGTTCTCTAGTCAGTTTTGTTCCAGTGGGTAGATTCTATTGCAACTTGCTGTCTGTATCATTATCATTGTATCGTCTCATTGTCTCACTTCGGTAGCAAAATTTTTAATTTCGTAACGTACAAAATAGGACAACAGCAGCTCCACCACGTGCATTCCGATACCCTGTATTTCACCATATCCACTTCATGTGGGTTGAAGTACACGAAAGACAGGTGACGTGAGTAATTTCCAGGAATTGTACAAATATACAGGGTTGCACGTATCCCGGGCGCTAGGTCTGTGAAGTGGAGCCCAATAATTTTGGGTCTTAAATTTGGAACCTACTTCATGCTACCATTCTGGCGCCTAGAATTTTGGAATGGCTTGTGGATTTCAGTAGCATTTCGTGCACTCCTGTATGTCTTTATAAATGAAATGTTTATTTCTTTAACGATAGCTATATGATGATGATAATATTATTTTCAGCAGTGTTACGGCTTTAGGTCCCATTCGTCTGACAGAATTCCACGGAGAGTGTTTAGCAGCTGAATAGGCTTCTTGAGAACTGTGCTCTTCCGGGTTGTTACGCAGGAAAGAGTGGTAATTCCGTACCGACGTTTCGGGAAAAGTGACAGTTTATACCCACTTATTTTCAGTTAAATAATTAGGCTTAGTAAGTATCCAAGCTGTGAAAATATAATTATGTTTATTTTAAACCTTATGGCTTTAAAAACGAAATGTCAACCAGCATGAAAAGGAAGCACAGGACATCCATAACAGGGACTTCTGAATTGTACTATGGAGACCGGAACAGCCCACAAGGCTTAAGTCTTTGACAGAGTGATGATGATGATGGTTTCAAAAGCGAAGTAATTACAAACGTTTACAAACTGAACCACTGGGATATTGTATTAGTAATAACTTTTGTCAGATCTGAGGTTTCCATGTTATTGATGATTCATGTTCTGATGGCCATAATACGACCGTTAGGTATGGTTTTACTTTACGGCCCGTTTAATTGTAACTACACGAATGACCGATTACATGTTAGAAGGATTCTAAACATCTCCACAGTCCTGTACCAAGGCCGGTTAAAGTCTCCTTCCATTCTCGCAGCCTAGACCTTAAGATATTAGTGTTCTCCAATCTTCCTCTGACTTTGAAGTGATCGCTTTCCAAGAGGTTTCCCTCAGAAGAGATTAGATCCCAACACTATTAAATACTAACCTCCTCTAATGAATGAAGCCACGCAATTCGAGTACATAATTTGGAAACAAATCTAACATAACTTCAGGTTATTTTACGTTGTTTCGAAACGCCGGTGTCTACCGTCACGCACATAAGGGGTGTAGGCCCAGAAGATGATTATTTGGTAAAAAAAAAAAAAGCCAGGGATCCTGTATATCGCACGTTATTAATATTTTGGAGGGAGGAAATATCTTACCTTTCACTTGGAGAGATTCTTTTACTCATCCATATAAATAACATTTTTTATGCATCCTAGTGACCTCAAATTAATATCAAACCACTAAACGATCCATTACATGTTTATGTGAAAAGTTTATATTAACCTGTTCATTTACTTTTGGTAAAAAAAAAAGTATATTTAATCTCGACAATCCTGCTTCAGTGTCAAGAGCATCATTTTCATTCCAAGCACAGAAGTAATTTAGAATACTTAACTGAGCTGTGGTCTCGTATAAGCCGACACTGCTGTGTTTCGGTGTAACACCGAGAGAGAGAGAGAGACAAACTTGAATTTAAATTGTGGGATAGCTGTGTACCCTCGTGCTATGGACATCGTGAACTTATCACTATTCTCATGCTTGATGTTCACGCCTGTTGTACCTTGTACAGTACGTCTGGCTTTGCAGAAGCAAGAGCCATGTGTCCGATTGAACTATGGAAGAATAAGATTTAATCATTTCACCGGTATGTGATTGTACCCACCAATTTGAACAGCGTAGCAGCTGAATTGCTGATTTCAGGAGAACGCAGTACCAAATTTGTTATTAATTTCATCTTTTTGCCAGGGCATTTGGTGTTCCTAATTATTGCATATTTGCTTTTGTGACATTTTGTGTAAATTCAAGTTTTGATTATATGGTAGGCAGAGATTGTTAGTGAATAGGGTGTTGAGGGGAATATTTGGGCATATGAGGGATGACGAGGTAACAGGAGAGTGGAGAAGACTACATGATGGGGAGCTTAATGACCTGTACTCCTCCCCTAATATTATGCGGGTGATGAAATCAAGAAGAATGAGATGGGCGGAGCGTGTAGTACGTATGGGAGAGCGGTAAGGTCCAGACAGGATTTTGGTGGGTAGTCCGAGAGAAGGAGACCACTTGGAAGACCCAGGCGTAGATGGAAGTATAATATTAAACTGGATCTTCAAGAAATTGAATTAATCTGGCGGGATCTTATAAATGCGGCAATGGACCTTCGGGTTTATTATAATGCTGGAAATTTCTTGACTAGCTGAGGACTTGTTAGCTTCTCAAGAGGGATTCTGTTCAGTGCAATCAGTTTGATAGATTATGTGCAAGGTGATGTGTCTGGGTTGCAGTCACGTGGGCACGTTGTGTCACTCTGGGCAAATGCGGTCCCTTGTGCATTCAACAGAGATGAGAAACCCTTGTCCGATAGTGGGACTGATATTGGCAATGGTTTATGTGTGTGAACATGTACGTGTGGATGTGTGAGTTGGTCCCCCTCCTTCCTCTCGCGTAGTTCCCCCTTCTCACTTGTTCAAACGCTCTCTCCCCCCTCTCCAGTCCCTGTATTAGAGTCAGTCCCGTCTCTCTCTCTCTGCCATTCTCATCTATTATCTCTGTCACTGTCGCTCTCCGTTGCTCTCCGCCCATCGTTGCTGGGGTTAAAATTTCCCCTCTAGGCCCCTCTGCTCTGCCCCTGAGTCCACAAACTGTGGCCTCTCTCTCTTTCTCTCTCTGAAACTCCTCTTCTCCCCCCCAGCCCGCAATGGGTTTGTGGACCCATACTCAGTGTACTGGGATAGTGGCGGCTACATAGGGTTGAGGACAAAGGGGGGGTGGGGGAAATACTAGGAGAGAGGACTTCCCAACTACAGCAGCAGCCGTAAAGCATTGCCAAACACTTAACTCACGTATCGCCATCAAGACAGCTAGCTCCTACCGACCGGATTCACAGGACAAGAACTATATTATTATTGTTAAACAACGGCAATCACACATTACATACCTACACAAACACGCCCCCTCCCTATTTTCTTTTTTGTTGTTTGTGATTCTTACCCCTCCTTTTGTTTTTTTAAATAGTTCCACGTTTTCATTCTTAATGTACTGGTAGTAGACACGACTACTACTTCCGGGAATTGCTGAACGATCAGTTTTACTTTCTGTTGCCTTCTATGATAGCCATTAATTTCTTCACTGTTTCAACGATACTGCTGCCACTGCCACAAGAGCGATGATAAAGTACGTCGGTCAACATCAGTCATCTTTGGCGACGTCTTGAAGTCTTCATCTACGATGATCCCCTGCGAGGTACCATCTTAAACGGTGAGTCTGGGGGTGTACATGCCTGTTCGTAAATTGGGAAGGTCTTTTGTGTTGAGGGGGCCAGCAGAGGGCGTCTCACATCGCCGTGTTTCACTGCCTTCCTTCTAGTTTAATGCAGTTCCCAACAGTTTGTAATGATACAGGTGTTACTACAGTCGATTGTGAATGACGATGTTTTAAAAGTTAAGAAGCATCTCTCTGTGTAATAACATAGGTATCGAATTCACTTCTTCAGGCAAGTATTTTAAAATATTTAGAATTTGCGTTGCTCATGATTTTTTCCACTCAATTATGTCTTGGAAACCTAAGGAAAATTCGTTCGTTAAATTGTCGATAATTCTAATTGTACTTGATAACCAAGCAGGTAACTAAATAATTTATTAACATATGTGTCATACACAATAGGGTCGGCTTTCAGTATGATAATGTTATTGTTATATTATAGACGTATTTCAAAATTCTGTTCTTACCATCAGACGAAAAATAGTTTTTTTTTTTTTATTATGTAACGCTACGCAAACGTTCAACCAGTCTAGAACTGCTGACTGTTACAAGCACGTTCACAGTGTCATAATTAAAAACCCCTTATTTTTGTGCAAGCACTTTAATGACGATGTTGTATGTGGTATGTACTTAAGAAAAATTACAGTAGGTTCCCCATATTTTACAGCGTTTCCATGTCACTTTAATTTCGTAAATATTCTTACAAGTTTGCAATTGTTGCTGGAGGTAGTCTGTGGATGGTATGGCTCTATGGAATGTCTTCATTTTCCTCTCTCTTTTGTGAAGTGTGGATACAGATGATATAAATTAAAATTTTGGGTGTTCAGAAATGTGATACTCTGTCATTGGCCGAGTAGATAACCTACATCTGGAAGGGTCGTAGTGCCGTCAACTTCAGGGTCAAGCATTTCAAGACAGTCTATCTGACCCTGAACATGAAGACATTACCATCCTCTAAAACGTCACGACTGTTCGGTCAGTGATACCCCGTCGCAGCCCAAATGACCTGAATTTTTAGCAGCACTGCTGTGAGCACCTTATATCTGAAATCTGAAATTTTTGCTGCTGTAAAGGTCAGTCTATCGTAGATAAATTACCATTTGTACAGAAATTGTCAATGGAAGACTTTTTTCCGCGTCTTCTACCATCGAAATTGTAAACCAGCTACTGAAATAGCGTTGTAATAAATTTACTTTTCCTTGACATATTACACATATTTTTGTGTGAAATATATTGGTTATTTTTATGAACACTTTAACAGCCTTGGAAGACGTAGTTACTTTCAGTTTGATTGTTGTTCATTAATGTTTGTATATAACGGGAAAAGAGTGACGTTTGTCTTTTGTGAACAAATGACCCTCCTTTTGACACCATGCTGAATACATGTGTGTGCCCGTGGGAGCAGGAGAGTACTGGCCATTGCGTTACGTGCACTTCCCTTGCCACAAATTACATTCGTCTGGTACGTAACTGGACGTCACGAAGGCCCATCTGTCTGTCCCTCCACCACGTGTTTCCTCTCCCCAGCTGCTGAGTTGGGTTCCGTGAAATACGATATCAAGGTTTTTACTAAACACTGCTTGCAGGTAGTACGTTTTGTGCACATCAATCCATTACAGTATAATATCTGCCGTGCTTTAAGCGTATTACAATTAAAATTTTTATATTAAATTTCTTCAAAGGAGTTTGTCAAAAACTGGAACATTCCCTGCAACCCTCTGCCACAGAAGGTCTATTTGAAGCAATAATCTTTATGATCTAATGTACAACGAAACAAAAATATATTTTTTGCTAGTATATTATTTTATACTGATGACAGTCTACTGCCGATATGTACTTGCAATGAATTAAGACTAAGGTCATCGATCGAAGCAAAATCTCAAAAAATTATTTGTTGATTTTACACGGTTTTTCTCCGCATAGGAGTAGTTGAGTAAATTATAAAGCCATTAACTGCTTTAGGAAATTACGCAGGAAAAAAAAATTATCCGAACAGGTGCCACTGTCTTACTTGTGTGTTCTGCGAGAAATTGATTGTAAAGGCAGCTTAATCTCCCATCATAGCAGGTGGTTGAATATTTTACACAACTTACCTTGTTTAATATTATCAGGTAATATTTGGAAATTAAAATGACATTTTGGTGTTGAATTTATATGTTCTGAATGAAGGCATCACGATGTGCTTGCAATTCAAGTAACGTTACACAGTATACGTCAACACAATCTTTTATATTCTTCAGCAAGGCTACATGTTTCGACTAAACGTTAGTCATCTTCAGGCCCTTACAACATTTTCCGTTACCATAAGGGCCTGCAGATGACTAACGTTTAGCCGAAACATGTAGCCTTAAGAATAAAAAAGGTTGTGCTGACGTATACTGTGTAACGTTAATTGAATTTATATGGTTGAGCCCTTTAAGAATACACTTGGTACGTGGAATAGCTTAGTTACAATTACAAGAATATTGCCAACCCCTCATATTAGGCGTTTAGGAATGTATTAATTTGAGTATCAAATTTTATGTTTAAAATATTAAGTAAGCCATTTTCATATTTCACATCTACTGACAAAATCCCCAGCTTAAGCTTAAAATTAAATTACAACTCGTTTAATTTTAATATTTAATACACTTATATATGTTAACCTCATGCTTTTAAATTAGCACCTCACTTCAGTGTTTCGTACTGCGTAAAAGAAATTACGGGTTGCCTTATTATTACGATTATAAAGAATGTAAATCTATGCTTACATTAATAGGGTAAGTTAAAGACAGAAAACAACACTTTTTAGTTCCTTTAATAAACACACGGTTGTTATTTATTTTCAGATCAACAAATAAGTGTCACATGCGCCGAATCGTATATGGTGATGTAAAATACAGTACTGAGTGCATTGGTGATGATTTATGGAAATAATTTTTTCGAAACCAAATGGAAAATTCAAAATAGATTATGTAGACAATTTATACGGTTTACAAAAGAAGACTTCAGTAATCTTATAATCAATTTCCACATAAGAGTGCGGGTATTGTAGTTCAAGCACTTAGAGAATGCTATAAGTTAGAGCGAAACTACTCCTTGTGACTTTTAATTTTTATTTGTTTTCGTCGTATTGTTTCCCTGTTATATCTGTATGTTGCTCGGTGCATGTACAGTCCACACATCAGCAGTCTACTTTTTTACTTAAAAGTAGCCCTATCTTGTTTCTTGTCAAGTCCCCTGGCTAAGAACATACAGTGTGTCGCATTTGCAAATTAGCATATCCGTGAAATTTGAGATTCTGTTCCAAAAACGAGTACATAGAATAGGAAATAATCATATCGTGAATGTGCGTCGTGAACTCGAAGTATTGTTAAGTGTAGGCTGCCTCTCTTCGCAGGAAACTAATATGTTCCTACACTAAGCCCAATATTCAAACGTATTTATTTGGCCATGCTTGAGCACACTCTGACATCATCCTGCGAGGTGGAATACCCACACGGTTTGGAACGTTATGCGGTAATCATTAAATGAACATTTCCCGTACAGAGGGATTGACGAGGAAGATAGAACTTCCTGGTCACCCTACCTCTGGTTATGAGGTTTGTCTGTTGGCGCGAAGACATAATATAAAATATGAAGGGGCTTGCGATGTAATAGTTAAAAAGAAAATCCCCTGAAGCTACTTACACTTAATATACATTAAAGTATATGTTTCAGTATGCGAGTTACAGGCCTGTTATATGCCGAGATATAAATCGAGCTCATTTGGAAAGATCACACAAGCTGTCAATACATATTCTTCAGCACGCCTGTATTATCTCGAAAAGGGATCAGATTTGTTGTCGCTGTTCAAACAGTAAGCAGTGCTGTAACAGCCTGGTGCACACAATACCACAGAGAGTGACAGATATTCAGTAGCAAATCAGTTACTAAATTACTTTAATTATCTCCAGAGTTATTCTGACACGAGTCCAATATACGTGTGAACGTCGACAAATCAATGCTGTGTCAATTCGTTTGCGAATTACCCCTTCCAATATAGATTAATAATAAAACACTTGGGTCTAATATGATTTACGCGCACACTGGACTTGCTTTTAAGAGTAGAATATTGAATCTTGAAATGTCATGAAATTATAATTCATTTCTCTAGTCCTTTTTATTTAGACAACAACTTACTTATTTAACTTCAATGTGTAAATAAGCAAATATGTATAAATAAATAAACACTTTGCGTTTGTTTATTTTATGCACACATGTATAGATTACTGTATGGCCGCATATGTGATTGCACATAGTAATATAATTATTGTTAAAAATAACGGCTAGATCGAAGTCCAGTGTGTTATGTAACACCTTGTAGTCTCCGAGAGGTTTACCACACTCAAAATGAACTGCATCCTCAACACCTTGTAGTCTCCGAGAGGTTTATCACACTCAAAATGAACTGCATCCTCAACACCTTGTAGTCTCCGAGAGGTTTACCACACTCAAAATGAACTGCATCCTCAACACCTTGTAGTCTCCG
>Ga0136643_10004475_pt1 | contig 19290 bp, 7 predicted proteins | sample TergutLab28metaG_FD_96883 | JGI IMG/M metagenome (GOLD analysis project Ga0136643, IMG submission 96883) | Labiotermes labralis P1 segment gut microbial communities from Petit-Saut dam, French Guiana - Lab288 P1 (version 3) (version 3) | ecosystem: Host-associated > Arthropoda: Insects >...
TATGGTGTACACTCTCCGTTTTTTTTCTCTTCAAAATGCAGTTTGTTTCAAAATTCTAACTTGTTTGGTTCCTGTATTATTCACATTTTATATACAGGTGTGCTAAAATTAAAAAAATAATTCAGGTGCCAAAGGGTTAATTCTGTGATCTGAGTGGCACGGCTAGTCATTGTGTTGACTAACAATGAGATGATTTCCCTCTGCTCCACCAGACCGGCACTGGGGCACACTCACTCTCCTATTCACTAAGCACGGGGATACAGAAATTTGAGCAAACACTGCTTAATAACCCTATACCTTGTCGTTCATTCGTCTGTCTCAAAACGCAACACAATGTCAAATCAAAAAGCCAGTCAACAAAAGAACATGTAAAACAGCTGAAAGCCAATGGCAGTAAACAGGAATAGAGGACAGAGTTATTTTTAAAATTCAGGAAAAAATTTAAAAAAATACTTAAAATAGCAAAACTTATAGTTGTGAACCGTTTGCTTCATTACAACAAATTGAAGAAAATGCACCCCTTTCGTACACAAGAGCACAATGCGTGTGAACCTGACGGTAGTCACTAAGACAGCAAAACCATAATGTTCTGCTATGAATTTCCAGTGTAGTTAGTGCAGTGACCTAGTGATTGTGCAAGTTGTGAGGCTCTCACATCGGTGGGCCTGAAGACTCAATTTTTCTGGAATGTTACGCTGTGTCGTTGGGTCAACAGTTCCCTAAGTTTCGAAGGATCGTAAAGCCTTTTTCTTCATAATCAAGAAACCAAATAACGGTAATTAAATAATCACTGCTTCTTTGTAACTTACAACACTGAATAAAGTGTGCGTAAATGCAAACCTGCGGGTATATTGAAGTCCGGATAGAATACAACAATTTTTTAACTTAATTTTGTTCACTTCCTTGTACTTATATCACAATTTCATACAAAAAATGCACACTTGTATTATTCACATCACTCTATTAGCACTGTGTTACTCCAACATGTTTCGGCCCTCAAAGGGTCATCTTCAGGGAGTAGGGCTGATACATGCTCACAGCCAGATCAACAAAATGTGTACCAGATGTAAAATTCAGTTTGTTGAGCGGCGTGTAATATATTTTTATATCTGGTACACATTTTGATGATCTGGCTGTGAACATGTATAAGTCGTACTCTCTGAAGATGGCCCTTTGAGGGTCGAAACATGTTGGAGTAACACAGTGCTAATAAAGTGGTGTGAATAATATAAGTGTGCATTAGTCGGTCTTATACCAAATTCTTGAACTTCCTTGTACCAATACGCCTGAAAAGACTTACTAATTTATTCTTCCTTCCCAGCCCCACATTACAAAAATCGTATGTCTAGATACCAAATCACATGACTTGTACTCGCATATATCTATAAAAAGGTAGATTTATATAAAAAAGTCATTACCAGGAACCGAGAACCGGTCGTCTAACACTCCATCACTATACTGACTGAGCAGTATAACAGAATTATACTACACTTTTCATAACGTTTCTGTTGCTAATGTTACTGTAGACACCGTCTACTCCCTAGGGGAGAACAGGCATAATGTAGTGATGACAGTCAGTGACAGACTACCTTTTGCTTCTTTGAAAAGGAATGAGGCGCTGTACAAGCAGGCCACGACGACGGTAGCAACCACAACGACGGCGGCTACACAGCAATCGCCACCTGCGCGCCGCCCCCAGCCAGCAACGAGACCCGGACAAGCCAGACGGCGTCCCTATAGGCCCCGTCGTCCAGAGTACGACTATTACTACGACGATGACTACGGGGATGAACCTGAGTACTACGACGACGAACTGCCGGTACTGCATCTCTTCTGATCTTACGATTTAACAAAGTTCCAACAACTCTGTTAATCCTCTAAGTATAAAAATAAGCAAAAAAAATGCGTAATCTCCCCACTACATAAACACATATGTTTATACATACATATATTTTATATTTTGCCTTGTGTAAGAATAAATACCTCCAATCCGTCATAAGTCTGCGTGGCATAGTGCACAAACAGAAAGAGAATGTGCGACTTAATAGTGCATATGGACCTCAATTTACGTACTGTTCTCAAGTTCCTCGGTTTTCATTGGTTGAAGTCACAGTTTGGAGTTTGCCTTCGCAATTTTGAATGATTAGTAAGTCGCTCTTTTCGAATTTCTGTACGCAGGCACACAGAAGCACGACTGCAGCGCTGCCATCGTCGCATGCTGGCAGCGGTCGCCGCAGGAAAAATCGCCGTCCAGTGTCAGCCCCATCGGCACCTCTCGACCAGGAAGATCCGCAATCAGAGCCAGATGTTAAGCAACGACAGTCTCCCTCGGTGTATGACAGACCCCGCATTCCACCCAAAATTCGGCGCCCAGTTCCCTTAAGCGAGAGAGACAAATATGACTACACAGCACGAAAGTCGCCCTCGGTTGGAGCATCAGCTGCTGAAGAACAACCCGAAGATACTCACTCCAGACCCAAGCCCCAGGTTCGCCCTGCAGTCCAACAATATGATGATTATTACGAAGATGAATACATACAGCCCACCAGGAATCCCCAGAGCAGTTTCAGGGTGAAAAACGCTGACCCTTACCCTCCTAGTGTAACAGATGAGAGGGATATAGTCAGAAGACCAACAATGATTGGTGCTGGGCGCCCCGTCAGGCGTAATCGACCTGGAGGAATTTCAAGGAGACGCCCTGCTGATAGTTCGCAGTATGCCCCCTTGCCTCATGAAGATGGAGCTGATGACTATGATCTGCCCTATGACGAACCTAGGAGGCCTGTACGACCAACTAGCGGAAGAAGAAAACGGCCACCACAGAGTTTCGGCAGGCAGGAAGACTACTACAGACCCACAGCACAATCCACACGCCAAGATCCTGATTACTCACAACAGAGAGGTGGGCAGTCACCCAGGTATGGTGAGGAGGAAGACGTCGAGCCTGTGCCAGCACTCAGACCTGCATATATTAGTACAGCTCCAGCGGCTACCAGCACGAGGCATGCATACAGGAAGAGAGTTCATCAACAGCCGGAAGCTGCTATTGATGAGTACGCACCTTCCAGATCACAGGCTTCAGAAACAACAGCCTATAGGAGACCAGCTGGACAACACAAAACTGCTGCACCAGCCAGACAACCAGCACCGCACTTTGATGAACCATCAGAAGAAACAGATTATTATGATGATGAGATGCCAGAACAGAATTACAAAGAGAGGCAAGCACAGTCACATAGAGACACCCAGGTGTCATCAGGACCATTCAAACAACCAGTTAGCCCACTTGTCCCGCCACCATCCACAAAAGCAAGCACCGATATTGAAGATGATGAGCTTATCTTACCACCACACCGACCTGGAAATGGTAAAAGGCCATTCTTACCGAGTAGGGGAGGAAATCCAACATTACCACGTGGTTTACAACCACTTGGTGCAAAAGCTCCCCAGCAGACCTCCAAGGCTGGTTCCTCAAATAACAATAGCACAAAAGCCAAGCAAAGTAGAGTTACACAGCCTGCAACAACTTCAAATTATCATCTGAAAGAAGAAGATGATTATGAAGAAGAAAGAGAAGAAGATCTAAGACAAAGGACAGTAACACGAACAGGAAGTTCATCAGACACTTCCGATGCTCTGACATCAAGGCCAGCCTCTCCAAGCAGCTACAAATCTGGAGGGAGAAAAGATTCTCTGAGTGATTCTAACGAAGAGGATCTTCCCAGAAGGGTACTGTCAGGTAACAGTGAATACAATAGCAAACTAAATGGAGATGTGCACTCTAGGATTCCAACTTCAACAGTAGGAAACTTTCAAACCCAACAAGCAACTGCAGCAAATACTGGTGATACCGACAGCAGGAATGGAAACTTTAATAAAGGTAAGTACAAATCAACTTCCCAGGAAAATGTTCAAGAGAATCCACTTCTGCCAGTCCTTGGAGCAAGTTCTTCGAATGCAAAAACACCACCTCTTCTGTCAAATGTTCAAGGGAGCAGTAACACAAATCATCACCAAATATCTCAACCACTGAAGACATCTGCAATCTTCAGGGAAGATGACAGCTCTGTGCCACCATCTGGTGTTATAAAGGTAACACCACCTGTTGCACTCTATAGGACACCAGTGAAGACACCCATTAAACCATCAGCCAGTCCTCCACCAAGGGTACCAGACTTTCCAGCGCGAACAAACTTGGCAGACATTGATGAATCAGAATATGATGTAACATTAAATGACGCTTTACATCCAACACTGCATCCAACAAGAAGTGTAGCTACTGGAATTGTGTCTTTCCCACAACATCCAACATTCCAAAGGGTCCAGGTGTTTAAAACTAAGATTGGATTATCACCATCATCTCCATCATCATCATCATCATCATCACCACTACCACCACCAGCACCACCACCATCATCATCATCTTCTTCACAACATGGGATACAAGCTCTCAGTAATGACCCCTCATCTTCTTTAACAGGTGGCCAAGGGTATCTAGTGGGCTCTGCTTCCCAGAGTCACATAACAAGAGCACCCTATGCTTCACTGTCACTTAATGTCAAGGATCCTGGGCTGGTGTTCGTAGATACTAACACAAGAGACGGACACCTGGCTTATCTACAGCAGCCAGGTACAGTGCAGTATAACACCCAACAGGCAGGGAAGAGGACACCTGTCACACAGTATGACGAAGTAACTTCTCATGGTAATCCTTCCACACACACTCAAGCAGAACTACAATACCGAAGAGGTATTGCCAACCATGATGATGGGCATTTCTTGGTGATAGATGACACTCTGTACAATAATGAAAGACAAAAACAAAGTTGGACTCAGCAACAGAGAAGGGAACCAATTGTAGATTATGTTACACGGTACTGAAAAATAAAAGATATTAAGAAACAGATCCATTTAAAATGAATACATATTTAGTGGTCCCACAAATAACTTAATATTTCTTAGGCATACAATAAGTTACTATCACAAACTTACTGACCAGCCATTAGACTTGAATATTTTTGTGTTAAATGCCACTCTTTCAACTGATACTAAAACTATATCACAATAGTCAAAGGGTGAATTTATGTGTTACCCTTTTAGAAGCCAGACTTTGTTGTAGTATTTCTATGATACAGCACTTGTGAAAGAACTAAATTGATGAAGGCTGAAAAGTGTGTTGCAATTCATGCTTTCATATATGTGCACAGATGTAAAACCATGTACCCCTACATGAGTTGTTTATCTACCTCACAAACATCTGATATTCACTAGAATAACTCAGTTCTCGACACAGCAGGTTCCCTATAATAGCCGTCAAAATGCAAACACATTTTATAATGTTTGTTATTATTAATTGTATTCAAAATTTTTCCTACCAAAAAACACAAAAGTTTTATGTAAATTGTCAATTCACTTAAGTCTGTCAGGCATTCTTTATGATTTGGGAAGCATGTTTTCAGGTTTTCATGGCAACTGTTGTTCAAATGATGATCATCTTTTACACATTTACATGTAGAAGTCAAATATCTTGATGTTTCAAAAGAATGTTCTGCCTCCAGCTTCAGGGTGACTGAAATGCTTCAAGTGGATAAACTCTTTCACTCACCATATTCAGATGGATGAACCAATCCAGTTACCCTGAATTAAGTCAGTACATTCCTCCAAAATATCAAAACATTCAATCACTACATGGTGTAAGAACCCAACAGACCACCAGGATCAGAAACTACTTGTTCACTGCATGAAGTTCAACATGAATGCTGAAATAATTAAGGTTCTAGCTGTTACATCAAACTGTCTGAAACTGATCAGATGTGACAATAAAGAAGTAGTGGCAAAACTGAGACAAACTGTCACAAATATAGTCTCACTTCAATGTCAATGTGTACAAATGTGTCTAACCCACTGTGGGTACATGCTCAAAAACTGGTTGTAGTTATCTATAACGCATGCACACACTGAAAGCAATTTACTATTCACACATTTATCTTTGTCAACAAGAATTTGCTAAAATCAGCCCTACAAACATACAGTAGGGCCTATTCTGTTTCAAGTTGCTGTAATCTGTTTGTTTATAACATGAGGTGAAAACAGCCTTGCTCTCCAGATGTAATCACACTATATTAGTTGTAAAAAAAACTATCAGTTGGTGCTTCTTAACGTGTACTCTATAGACTAAGTTGTCTGCAGTGTTCTTTAACCCTCTGAAGCAAAAGTTCATTTAAATACAATTTACAAATTCCATTCTCATGTCACAGGAATAACAATATGTTACCATTCAGGGAAAAAATTATTGTTTATTGTGAGAATAATTTAGAACACAAGAATACATTCTGTGGGTCAAATGCATAGAGTTCTTTTGATGTTACAGCTGGCAGCACCCATTCTAACCTTGTTATTTAAAAGGTTGAATGGTTGGTGAAATGATCCATAATAGCAAAAAATCTAACAATGGATTGACTAAGCACAGAACATAAGGTACTCTAACATATTTCATGAAATACTGCATCCTTCTTTCAATAAACTCTACTGAGGTACACATGACAATTACCACAAAGTAAGTTCAACAAGTTGTGTCAATGGTGTGTGCTACACTGAGGTGGCTAATGGATTTAAAATGTTTTAAAACCATTGAAAGAATGCTTTAAGCCAGTGAAATGAAGAAAAAGCAAATCATAGTTTGTGTTGAGTCCAGTAGTTTAAACATTTCTTCTTTCAGTTAACCCAAGGCAACAATATCAGGTGACTGATAAACGTATTCCATCACAAAGAAGAATTAATGAGTTTTTACTTTTGAAAAATATGTTCTTCTACATAAAAATGAATGTACTGATGTTTATAAGGTTGAAAAAGTAATTACATGTTAAGCATTTAATTGAGATTACAAATTTCCTAGCCCTGCACATTTGTCCTAGGGGTTGACCATCATCTGCCTTCAGGTATCTGGCAACTAATAATACAGCCTAGACAAACTGTACATTACACATCTACACACAGCTTCATCCCATACAATTTTCACTTTTTCATGTATTCATTAAATATGAAGCAGTGTCGTGTACCTGGTACAGTGTAACATAAATCCATGTATACCACAGTTCCATATTATTGCTCTAAAATATTCCAGTAACATCACATTTTTAAAATATGGGTACACACTGACTGCTTCAGTCTGAAGCAAAATAATCTAAAAATTCTGTATGATAAATATCTCTAGGAACTTAAATATGAAGAATTACACCTCAAAATATCCTCAACTAAACAGACCAATGGGTTAAATAACAGACAACACACTCTCATAAAAATATTTTTAGTCACTGGCATAACAAGGCTTACAAAAAACACCGCCTAACAACCAGAAGCCATGATACAACATTTTTACAGTGACTACACTACAAGTTGGACAACTAAGGAGTTGTGGTTCAATTCCCTGCAGAGGCAACAAATTTTTCTCTTCTGCAGACTGTCCAGATTAGCTCTGGAGCCCATCCCAGCCAATCGGTAACAGGAGTTTTTTGCTCAGGGGTAAAGTGGCTGGGGGGTGAAACTAACCATTCACCTCCATCTAGTCCCAAGGTTAAGAATGAGACAAGTTATACATCCACTCCCCATATGTATTCAAGGCAGGTACAGGGATTACTTTACCTTTACCTTACACCCTAATAGATACAGAAGTTACTGAACAGCTACAGGGACTCATAAAAACAAAAAATTACCCCCAGACCCTTTCACGGAGCCTCTGTGTCTCTTTGATTTTGACTCTTATGCAATGAGGAACAGATACTGTAAGCAGAATAACTGTGAATTCCACAGCAGTTTCATCTATTATAAAACTACTCACAATTTTTCTAGGTCTAAAAAACAATTATAATATTAGACAATATTTTTACTAAGGTAAACGTTATGCAGTACAGTGACACATAACTAATCCTCAACATTGGGAATGATTAAGGAAGTGTGTGTGTGTTTGTGTGTGTGTGTGTGTGTGTGTGTCCCTATACTGCAATCTACCTTTATTAATAAGGTACAGCACTGGTAAAATGGATGGAACTAACTTAAGATATAAACAATTTGGGAATTTCCTTACACAAATTCTGACATTACATGTAAACAGTGTATTACCAAACTACTGCTCTTAAGAATTTGATGTGAATACAAAGTGTGGATAAGCAAACATTAACCTGTACCAACTGAAAACATGTAAGTATAATATAACATTCATTCAAGAAAATGACACTGAATTCACTAAATAAATGACGGTATACCTGGAAAGTGACTTCAAATTATACACATGTTTATAAGATATAAGGTTCCTAGTTATATTTCCAACGTAACCAACATATAAGGTAGAATAATTACGCACATGAAGTCACAGGTGTGTAACACAGTCAGGCAGACCATGTTTTGGGTATGATTTACAATTATAAAAGATAAGAAGTTCCATAAAATAAAACTGTAGAAGAAATGTTCATTTTACATGGGATGAACCAAAACAAAATAAGCTGGAATATAGTGGCCAGTTAGTAATATTCTTAAAGAGGAACACTGCAACCATAGGTGCAAATTGGCCAGTAACATTGAGAGGGGGCGAAGGGGACAAAATCTACGAGTGTTAGGATGCCTATATTCTGCACTGCGTAAAACACAGTTTTTCATTTTCTTCTTCTTTGTCTCTACACCACCCAAATTGTCGTTTAGAGAATATTTCAATTGTTTTTATTTGATACTCTTCAACTCAGTATTAAAAAAAAAATTCTTAGGTAGAAAAATACTGGAGGAGCCCCTCACACCACCAAGTTACGCCAGTGATTGTAACTGAAATAAGTCGACTCATTAGTTCAGCTGATCAAGGTGACCCACATTAATAAACTGTGTGAATATATACATACATGTCAATTGGTAAAATTTTCTTATAAAATCCTGTACACATATACCTACAAATATGACTGAGAATACACCACCCTTCCCATTAGTAGTCGTGATAATTAATGAAATTTAAGAAGGGAAGTGGGTTTTATGTGGCAAAGAATGGTTTTCACAAACAATAATTACTACTCCTCAAATACGTCGTTACAATACACCTACCTGTCTAGGATATCCAATTTTACTCAATTCCCAAAACGAAGAAATTGTAGGCGCATTCATAGAACTTCTTCAACAGCATCTTTTAAAAATTCACAACAGTATCACTGACATGTGTCGCACTAACACCAGCCTCAGAAGGTGCATTAATTATGTCTTCAGTTCTCACATCGCTACTCTAAACCGGCCTGTATAATCATTATTACAGTTTCTTCTTCCGTGAGTTTTATTCCTGTGCGAAAATTCTGACACACTACGAATACCACACATTGATCACCAAAATTATGACATGACACAACCTTTCTAACACCATTAAAAAAACCAATAAAAATTTGAAGCTCAAAATGTTTTGTATAGATGAGAAGATACTGGCTCATGATTATCAGCATTTACAGGTAAATCACAACAAAATTGTCACACAGCAATCGAATTTATTCTTCCGCCATTGTACCCTGCATTGCTACCAACACGAAGTACCTATAGCGGTGCCAACTACTAGAAACGAATAAACGCCTATGGTGGTGTACTATGGTTTTTTCAACCACGCGGATGAAATTAAGTATTTTTTACTAATTCACGTGTGCTGAGAACGTAAATGACGAGTAAAATATCATTAAATATACAGCTTCCGCTCTATCGCAAGTTTCCAACCTCCAGATGGCACTAGTGTCGCTCTTGCCCTTTCCTTTTAAAAACGTTGTGCCAGGAGCATTGATCCCCATTCGGACCCCACAGAAACGGAATTTTGAATGGCAAGCAAGACACCAAGCAGAAAAACACATATTTCTTGCTAGAAAAATGGCGAGAACATAGTATGGTATGCACAAATTAACGTTTGAATAATATATTAAATATAATTTTAATTTCTTCATATTTTACACTCCTTTGAATACCTTGCAAAAAGGAACTACTTTTAAAAAGTCAAGTTCCCTTATATTTTGGTTACTTTCAATTTTATGGGATTTCACATTGCAAAATGTATTAGCAGTTTACCAGAAACTCTCATGATTCATATTACAAGTGTGACGGCACAATTTGAATAATAGGGAAATACATAATTTTTTACAATGTTATGGTCATTTTTAAAAAAAGGTTTCCACTTTTTAAAAAACGTGATGTAATGAACATTTTTTAATTACAAAGTTCGGACAGCCTTTCAATGACACAAGTAAAACATTAATTTTAATTGACGTTGCCAAAACTTTGTTAACTAATGTAATTCTTTTGAACTACAATGATATGTCATTCTCACGAGTGGTTAAAACTAAACTGTACAAATTTATTTCATTTTTATGGATGTTTGCATTTGCTGCATGCCACTGCAAGCTTTCAGCAGATTTAAACTACTGATATATTGCCCCTGTCTGTATGACCAGAACAGGCAAATAGCTGAGAGAAGAGCTTAAAACATCATACAACCACAACATGAAGCACCAGTAATTTCCCCACCCCCCATACGCAAACAAGACATGTTTAGGCCATATACAACCGATGTGAGTATCATACTGTGCCCTCATATAAGGTGACCATTCATTCTGGATTTCTGGGGACAGTCCCCGAAATAAAAGTTAACGGCCTAATTTTGTCCTCTTTTTCCATTACTTTTATAATTTTATTCCACCTTCATGATAATATTCGTTAGAATGGAGAATCTCTTGGATCTTGTTAGCAGCTTTCCCAAAGAGGTGATGACAACAGTGCTGTGCATGGAGCAGTAAACAGTGAAGATGCATGTAAAATATGAAAAACTTGACTGTGATGTGAACATCAATTTGTTACTTAAATGTTGTCCCCATCCCCATAAATGCCAATGACAAATTGATCACTTTCCCTCATGCCATGACAAGACACAAAAACGGGGAAAAAAGAATGTGAAATGTGTTGCCACGACGTGTCACTGAAAAACAAAATGGCCCCTTCCTAGATCATAAGAAGGATGGTAACACCAACAATGTGAATCAAGGTTTCAGAACAGTAATTTGACACTTGCAGATTCGTCTTGCCATCTGTCATATTAGTCATAGAAGACAATCAAAATCTTTCATGTAGAACTGAACTTCCCTCTTCAAATTTCTAGAGTATGAAGGTTCTGCAGCAACATCTACATAGCAAGGACACTGGCCACAGTGTGGACGGGCATGATCTAGAGACCAGACAAAAGTTTTTCCTTGCTTCTGTTGACTCTTGATGATTCTCATTATAATGTGACAGCCCATCTAGCTCTGATAATCTCAGAGTAAACCACTTAAACAGTTACACAGGACAGAAGCCAACAGTAATATCACTGAGGAATTTTCTAAACATGACGAGAGAACACTTTAGGAGTTCTCAAAACATTGAAGGTGTTGCTGACGCAACAGTTTGGACCCAGCAGAAAAGAATTTGGAGAAGATTTGGAACCTGATTAATCTTGTGGAACTCTAACCTGCACTGCAATTGTTACTTTCTTAGCATTTTTTAATCTTGTAATTCTGACAACATGATAGATACACTAAACACATTTACATATTCCATCCTCTGTGTCATTAGGATATTGGCAAAGCAATGGGAAATCATTAAAATATGGGCAGGACTCTTCTTATGTGTCTTTATCTGGCATGATTTTGCTGTAACGCAACTTGAAAATGTACATAATTTTTTTTTAAATTTATATTATTGTGTTCAATTTAACGCAATTAGGCACTGATGACAAGTGATAATTTTTTGTTTAAGGTGACTTGGCATGAACGAAATGTGTGTTGGAGGCTAGCAGAAGGTAATGTCACTGTCACACCATCAGTTATGTGTAGGGATTGCCTACATTGGTGATGTAAGCATGCGGCACGTGTAATTCCCCCTTCATATTCATTGGCTTTTGGTATGAAAATGAGTGAGAAATGTAAACCAACGTCACCTAGTGCAATGCAAGTGAAAAACTGGCAAAAGACAATCAATATAGACAAGAAATTAGGCGTAATAAGCAAACTTGCAGAAGGTGAACAAATTTTTTACATATGCTATAATGTTAGGTGTGCTCATATTAGCATATGTACAATTCATGATAATGCTGATAGAATTACAAAGAGTGCTAAGTCAGGAACTAAGGTGCTTGTGTAGTGAAACTGCCACTTTCCTATCTGAATCAGTGGTAACAAAAAATATGGATTTCAATCTCTTACATTTTCATTGTATTAGAAATAAAAAATACATATATATATACACACACACATATATGTTGTATAGAAATGTATATATACTTTCTATACAGTAGATATATACTCTATAGGTCTGTAAGTCCAATAGTGGTATAATGTTGTAGCCAAACATTTTTAATATATTTGTTTCTTAGGATTGCTGGCATCAGTTACGGACGGTTCATGGTCATGCGTCGTAGGTTAATCTGTCGATGTATATTCAGGACCATTGGTGATAGGTAGGTGGGAAAAGATTTAAATGACGAAACGGTTAGGAGCTGATAACAGACGCTAGCAGTCCAGGAAGGAAGTCAGTCGCGTATGAGTGTGGTGTAGGTAGGAGTACAAGTGACTGTGTTATTTTAATAAATATGATTTAGTTGTTTAACTTGATACAGCTTGACTTTTTTTATTTATCAACAATAAACTGAGTAAATAAGACAACAAGTAAAAAGAAATAATTAAAATTACATGTGATCCGGTGAACCACACCAGTTTCCCGAAAGAGGATCACCTACCAGACGGAGCACGTCGGGATGACAAAGTTACAAAGGGTGATCGTGTAGAGTGTATGACTATACCCACTATTGTTTTAAATGGAATTTTTATGTTTGATTTGCACAGTGATTTTAAGAACATATCCCTGGCATAAAATGAGATCTGCCTGTAAAGGAAATGTTTTAAACTCCATTTAAAATAAGGAAGAATGAAAGACAAAAAACTATGAAGAGTCCAAGATTTATGGTACTACAGCTTGCAGCGTGTTTTCTGTAAAAATAGGTAACACAGCTAATCAGGGGCAATGTTCTATTCATGTACTCGACTACTCTGAACTTGAAAGACAGAGACACTTTAAAATCAGTCACAATTAGGGTATTTACATTTGCAACTCTGTGGTGTAATATGATATCATACAGTAAGAAAGAGGCCAAGTCTGACAACATGCGGTAAATAGAAGGAATAAACTACAAAAAATGCAAACCTCATATGGTTGTAAATAACATGGCTGAAAATGGATCACAACGTTTTGTACATATCTAAATAAACAATATCAGAAAGTTTATTTTATACTTATTAAGGTAGGTATGCTACCTCCAATAGACCGAATAAACAAAAAGCTTAACTACACACAGCTTTAAATGTTTTATGTTGTCTCAGTTTTTTCAGGTGGTACACATTTCTATTTCCACATCCATATTTCAGGTATATATCCTAACATAAAAAAAACACAACATAATAATAAGTGTTCAGATTTGCAGGTACCAATATTATTAAACACAGTGTACATAGCACATTTAAATTAATTGACATGGTGGGCAAGATACAATGAATTTAAATGGTATGGTCCAACTTTACATACAGATGGGATGTTAATTACACATCTTTTCTAATGAAGACTGACCATAATTCTGTTTACTTTTGAAAGACATATGGTACTACACATGCTGGGAACTGTATTCGGAAATCAAGGGCATCTTATCCACATTTCTGAACACAGTTACTTTGTCTGTAGCAGTTACTGCCACTAAATATACAAACCATGCTACTAAATTTAAATACATGGAATAACCCCCCTACCAAATCTAATATAGTAAACAGAAAAAAAAATGTGTTCTACCGCGCTTTACAAAGAGAGCTGTGGTCTGTGAAAATTTATGAAACATCAAATTTCAACAGTGACAAAAGGTTAAAGAATGTGATGGCAACATAACATAATAAATAACTTCCTGAAGTAGAAAGAAATGTCACATTACTGAACACCAACGGTCTTGAGATTATGCTCGATGATTAGAGTATGGACATTTTCAAATACGGTTTTGATGTTCCCTGTATCTGTAGCAACAGTAAAGTGGAAGAAGCACTGTCTGTTTTCTGTATCTGCAGGCTGCACTAATAATCCTGGTAGTACGCTAGACTTGCGATCATCTGGACTTATCCGCGCCTTTTTTGTTGCATCCTAGACATCAAACAGGTCTCAAATTGAAAAATAATTATTTCAAGCATAATATATGAAGAACTTAAATATATATAAGCTATAGGCAAAACTACTCTGCAGATTACTACATTCTGGCATGTGACACCATGTCATCCAAAAGACTATAGCCTTAATACACACTGCTGTGGAAACTTCAAATTTAATATCTGCTGATGATCCACAACAGATGTGGGCTAGATGAACAGAGGTTCATTCCCATGATGGGCATTTGGACCTTCCCTTTCCCATATCCAAAATGTTGCTGCAATCACCCAACCTCCTGCCAAATGAGTACTAAGAGACACTTTTCATTCAGGCTGAAGAAGCTGCAGTGTTGATTACCATTCAATTCCACCCACTGCTCAAGAATGTGTAAAATGTTACTTCTCTACCCCTACACACCTTCACATGCTGTGCTCAAGTGCAGGAGTAACTTTACTTCTAACTTGTACTATGTTTTATTAATGAGCATAATTAATCACAGTAGCTGTAATATTTATCCTGGATGATGTGTCGGTCACATTCCTAAACTGATGGCCAGTTCTTAAATCCCAATTAAATTATACATAATAACACCATACGAACTTAACTAACCCAATAATATATTTCATATTATGAAACATATGAACTTAATGTAAATAGGTAATTCAATGTAACATATACAATATAATGTAATATTTACTTATTTAACTTGTATTATATTCTACATTACAGTACCAATTATACAAGTAATTTTAAATGACATGCTTTCCTTTACAAAGCATCTATATTTCTTATATATATTTTTTTTAAGTGTTTACTTATGTGTTGTTATTGTTGTATACGCTTACAGCAAATTCTATAACCCAAAGATTGTTTTACCTAACAGGATCGGTGGAAATGTAAATGAACAATAAACAATAAAAAGTCTCTTCTTTTTGGTCTAATTTACTTACAACAAAAAGACTGCGAATGAAATGTTTTGTCCTTGTATATTCATCAGAGCCATCTCCATCTAATGTAAACACAAAAACATAAATTCAAAAAAAACATGCACATGTAAAATCATATAAAATTAAACCACTAAATAAATGTTTGTACAATTACCAGACCTTTAGTTTCCACACATGCAAATATACAAAATGCATAGAAATTGTACTGTTCAGTTTCATAGTGTACCACTTTTCATATACCTCAACATCAAATCCTGTTATAAAACTGCAAATATATCTGCAACCGAGATAAAGTTTCCATTTTATGCAGTACTGAATCAAAAGAAGTCATAATTGCAGTGCAAGGTAGTAATTAAAGTTAAATATACACCAGTGGAACATTTTTGTGCAGTACAGTGTCACTGACATTGACAACCACTGTCAACTCCAGAATGACATGAACATCAAGAGTAGTGAATCACAAGCTACAGTACACAATCCAGATTGGCACTGAAATATACTCACCTTTCCTGCTCATCCGGTATTTTTTATACTCCGGGAAGTAGGAAGCAATGCTCTTGCCACTCTCAATTTTCTCTTTGAGTATATCTTGCTTGTTTAGAAATACAATCACACCAGCATCTCTTAAGAACCTGACAAAACAAAAAGTATTTCTCTTTCATCTAAGCATAAAAAGCAATGTTTACATCCACATATCATGTCACTTAAATAGGCACTCCATGAATAAAACCCCGATTCTTATTATTATATCATCTGGTGGATTGTTCCTATCTGAACCCTTGTGAACTATGTATTAACTTCTTGGGTTTCACAAAGGTGGAAAGTTTTGTGACTGGATGAGCATCTAAAGAAGGATTATATTTCACTGAGTTAGTGGGTTCAACTGCAAGAGAAGTTAACATTAAACAAAATAGATCTGCGGACATGAATGGTGAGAATGGAAATATATGGAAGGAGGTAGTAATGGACTATGGTATTTGAAAGTACTGTGCTGGATGTGAGAACTGGGGTTATCATATAGTAACTTTAAATTGCATTCAAAACTGTACAGTGCACTGAGATCTAGCAGCATGTGAAGAATTATGGGTCTGTGCAGTGCACTGAAGCTAGCATTCAAATATTGAAAATATGACTTCTGAATGATATACATTGGAAAGATCTTCATAACAGTTTTGTATCTTCTGTATGGATATAGTACAGCACTGTACATGACTGTGATATAAAAGGTATCCTCCTAGACTTGTTTTCACCTGCTATGCCAAATATCCTGAAACAGTTTCACAGCCTCATGTAACCTGTTGACACTTGTCTCTTCTCTCAGAGTTTGGTCAAAGTCACTTGCAGCTGCCATAAAGAGGACAGCCTGGATACCTTCAAACACCTGGAACAGAGACACAACAGGCTTTCCACAAATGCAATCGTCAATGCCAGCTAGAATTATCCACTTGCTAATCCCAGGACTTCCTTCCCAAGTTCATCTTAAGATATACAATTAATGCACATGACTTGCACTGTTACCATTTGTTTGCTTCTTTGTACAGTTGGAAAAAATGTGTAACATCATTAAATGGTGGTTGTTTTAATGACAGTGCTGTAAATACTGCAAGACATTGTGCAAGAGGTCCGTGTAACAGACACACGAAGCTGATGTCCGCTGTGGGACAAGAGTAGGGTGACCCGATTTTTTATTACAATTAATTTCTGCTGTACATTTATTCATACTGTGACCATTAATTGGCAGTCATCTATACACTTTATGCAAGAATGTAAATACACCTGCTTAATGAATTATGGTTTATTAAATATGATAAAGTTTAGAAAAAGCTGACCTTCTTTTAACTGAAGGGGCTGAATTTGGTAAATTTTGTCACCCCTGGGCAGCATTCAGACTTGCACTAGCCCTACATTTAGATTCATTAACCCCTCCCTGAGAAAACTCACGGTGTAGTGAAACATGTGACATATTCTACCAGTAAATGTATGAATCCTTTTTCTAATAAGTGAGCTGTACATTCTAGAACTATAATTCTATGCAGTGTCATTTTTAATAACTTTTTTGCCAATCACAATTTCACACAACCACAATTATATCAGTACATCTCATCAGATTATACCACCAATGGGAATGGGCTACTGAAAGCCATGCATGGTTTAACAGTAGTCTTTAAGGGTAGTGAAACTGATCTGTCAAAATCAGTAGTGACAGCAAGAGTGGATCATTACCTTCAGCCATTTACGCCGCTCACCCCTCTGACCACCAACATCAAACATCCAGAATTCCATAAAATTTCCACCAAACTTCCTTGGTACCTTCATCTTGAATTCTATCTTCTGAATTCCTGTAGTTTTCTTACGGCAATGGAGAATGTCCTGGAATAAAATAACATCACTTGCTACTGGTGTAAATTCATCATGTTAACCACACACATGCCAAGTTCAAATGATTTATCAGTCAACACCATCAAGCCAAACACTTTGCATGAATACAGTGTTCTGTCATTGAAAAATGAAGTCTTCTAAGATGTTACACTGTGTCAAGTGATAAATGGTTACTGACATTTTGAAAGGAGCACAGTGCCTTCAGAACACTGGTAACCATTTATCAGTCAACACAGTGTAACACCCCATAAGTTGTGAATCTTTATCAACACCACAGTGAGAACCTCAAGCTGTTCATTTATTCACATACCTGATCAGAAGGTGTATAATCTGGATTCCTAACCTCCTCTATTCTGTCCAGGAAACTGAAAGATAAAATACACAGAAACACTGCAGCAGTATTGTGCTTGCTACCATAAAACACATGCCATTCTCCTTACATGAACAAATGTACAAACATATAATACTACAAGTTCCACAACTCATGAAGCAGCTCTGCATACATATCAATGAATTTTATAACATTGACACATTTTATGGGCAAAATTTTAATCTGTGTTATATATTCTTAGCTGATGCAAAGAATCTCTGAACATGATCTAAGAAGAGTTTTGATGGTCATATGTGAAAATATTTATAAGTTTAACATTTAATGAATTTGTTGGAATTAATTATTGAATTACATGGAAACATCTTTGTTACAATCAGTTTGAAAGAGTAAGGGGTAATGAGAATAAGTAACAAGATGGAATAGATATTTCCTAAATTTTTTACATTTAACATGACACACATTTGGAAAAGGTATCTTCATAATGCACAACTTAAAATATCCTATAGCCCATTCAAATTTCTACCTACATCTGAGCAACATGCAAGTCTAAGAACAATGAAGACATAAAACCTTGAAATCACATGACATGGCCCTACATCTCTGTAACTGAATATGGAAAATTATTTTTTTCACAAAAATTTTTAAAGATCAATCCTTGGCAATTTCAATGCAATAAAATAGATGAATGTTTAGTTAACCACTTCCTTCTGTAGATAAACAGAAGAGCCACATAAAATACCATGCTTTTTGAGTGTAAGTATTGTTATTACTTTAATTTCTGACCTTTCTACACTTCATAACCTAACTGTGGTCATACACGTTTCAACATACCAACATCATTTTTAGTCATCTGTGAGCTTCTGCCACTGAAGATGGTGCTAGTAAAAGCGTCAAAATGCACATGGCTGCAGGAAGGTTATACAGTATAGAGAGGCAGCTGAAAAATCCAGTAAAATTATATGCTTCAAAGGCAATGCTATATGTAGAATAAGTATTTTTGTTCTTAATATCTTCCATCTGACTTACAATTCAGGAACTGCCAACCAAGACAGTAAGCACAGTAAAGTCAACCCTGTGCCAACCATAGTGCCATAGTGATTATGGGTGAATACAGGTATAACTCCACCTATGTTTTACCTCAGCCCTAGATGGAGGTAAGCAGTCAACTTCACATTCCAAGTGCTGTACCCGTTGGAAAGAGCCACCAGTACCCACTGAATAGGAGGCTATGTGGGCCCCAGACCCAGTCCCTACTATTCCAAGTATGCTCTCCCATCTCCTTATGTGAACAGTAAAAGTCAGGTGGAGGGGGGGGGGGGGAAAAAAAAAAAAAAAAAAAATTTGGAAAAAAAGAAAAACTTCAAACAAAACCCCACAATTTCCACTTATCAAAAACTTGAAATCAATAAAATTTTGTGTGCA
>Ga0136643_10004477_pt1 | contig 19284 bp, 13 predicted proteins | sample TergutLab28metaG_FD_96883 | JGI IMG/M metagenome (GOLD analysis project Ga0136643, IMG submission 96883) | Labiotermes labralis P1 segment gut microbial communities from Petit-Saut dam, French Guiana - Lab288 P1 (version 3) (version 3) | ecosystem: Host-associated > Arthropoda: Insects >...
AAAACCCCCCCCCCCTCCCCCCCCCCCCCCCCCCCCCCTAATTTCATAAAGAAGACGCCACTGGAAAGTTTCAGTTCATTAATTTCAGTGGTAATATTTGCTGACATATGCATTTCACTTTTCCATTTTAGTGTCAGTTGATCCTTAGAAATGTAGTTTGGTATGATGTACCTTGAAACATGGGGTTGTACAAAACCTTATGTTGCATTCTTGACACTTGAATTTTGTTCGTGTTTATTTGTTCTTGGTGGAACACACACGGCACCGAATTCTCTTACATTGCATAAGCCGGTGTCTATTGTGTCTTGTGTCAAGTCTGTTTAGTAAGCTCATGGTTGGAGTTGTCGTCCTTTTCTTGCGGTCAAAACGCTAAGTTGGGAAGGGTCTTTATTGGTGTGTTTGTCTTAAACCACTTGGATCCCCTGTAAACCTGTGGACTACAGGTACAGTATGTATTGTCAGTCCACTGTGTGAAGTTTGTGCCAGTAACATCATCTGTGTCATTTTCAATGTCACTGTCACTCTGAGCAGAAATTTCGTAGTCGTCCGATGAATGCGTGTCAGAGTCCAGTTCTAATACCAGTTTCGTGATGTCTCAGTCTGTAATGTTTTCTCCTTATAGCCGTACTGCTAAATGTATTTTGCTGCAATTTGGCACATAACAAACCCAACATCTTCAGAATGTGATTCAAGCATCAGCATTGCCTGGCTTGTAGCATGTTATTGCTCTGAGAGGGAACAGACTGAAGTGTTCAGTTGAAGATCGACATAAATATGAACCTACGTTTTGATAAAGTAATGAAAAAATCCTTACAGCAGAATGAAGGAAATTTGCCTGTGGTCATATTGCACTAAATATAGAAATAAATATCTGTATTCATTCCTTTCGTCTCCCACTGATTGCATATGAATTCAATCGCCCAGCACTCAGATAAGCCAGCAACACCACCAAACCCAAACATAATTATGAGACTGAAACCTAAAGAACATTTGAAGAAATATGATGACTTGCTGTCAGCTCCGAATTTTTATAGCACAGGGTCTCCACTCACAACAGGAGCTGTTTGAAAAGAATAGATCAAAGAAATGAAACTTAGACTGAAAAATAAACAAAATAAAAAATGACCTTCAACTCAGCTCTGTAAAAATAGGTGGATTTTCTTCCAACTTGCAGAGTGGGTAGATGGAATCAGTCTTAAGCGTGTAATTCTTATTTGAAGTAATCGACTTCAAAAATGTATGTTATACAACAGATAATAGCAGGTGCGAGAATGGGCATTTAAAGTGAAAAGTACGCTGGCTGTCAACACCTACTTTGGGATTTAAATCTCTTGTACATTAAAGGTTAATTACAGAACCATCTGGTCAGCAAAGTGTTAAAGGCATTGTATTTCCATATACAAGGTGCAAAATATATACTGTTTAATACAATGTACCACATTTTAGAGTAGGTGTTAGAAATGACCTCTGTCAACTCTCCAATGTGCATGATTTTGAAGAAACTCTATTCTTAATTTCTTATGACAATTTTCGTATGCTTTGATTCTTGTATAGGTTTACACAATGAAAATCATGTGCATTAAACTATACTGTGTACTCATGAACAAAAGAATTGTATGTTAACAGTGTGTTTTACATGTCTGTTACAGACAGCAGATTAAAATGGACTGTGACTAATTGATGCAGTGTACCATGAATGTGGTGATAGGTTTGGTGGTGTTTGAGTGAAAGAGCTGCTGTTAAACTTAACATACAGTATCGGCAATTTTTAGACAAGAATTTCAAATAATATTTGATATGTCAAGCCTGTCTGAGAGTTGAAGGAGGTCATCTCCAATATCCATTTTAACATGCAGTAAGGTGTATATTACATGGTATGTATATAACATGAGAAATGTAAGGCTGTTGAGATTGTCATGTGCTGGGTGTACTGGGCAATGTTCATTGTATGTGTCTCAGCCTCTGGTTTGGTTGCAATACTGCAAATGTTCTGAGGCTCACCAAGTTTGGAAATAGAGTATGTGTCGCATTTGCAGACCAGCAAACAGTTAAGCAATGGATTGCTGCCAGGTAGTGTGAAATACTCTGCTCCATTACATTCTTTCTTTATTTCTTTTGGACTCAAGTCTGCTCATAAGCAGTCTATTTTCGCATACTGGTTATATGTTTTTTCTTCTGGGTTAAATGCCATGTAGGGCGTTTGGAAAGTATTGCCTCCATATTTGCATCTTTACATCCAGGCAAGATATAGAAATGAAACAAAATACAAAATATAGCTAAGAAGGTGTACTTTGTTACCATACCTCATTTTTCCAATTAGTGATGCAATTTTGCCAGCACTGAACAAGTTTCTTGAACCTTTTGGTGTGTAATTCTTCAGACTGTTCTTGCAACCATATCTTCCATCATGTGTGAAATGAGTTCCTTTGAGATGTTTCTTGAGAGCTGCAAAAACCAGAAGTGTGATGGTGCCAAATCAAGACTGTAGAAAGGGTGTGGAACAAATTCGAATCTGATGCTCTCTATCACAGCTGAAGTGGCAGCACTAGTGTGGGGTCTGATGTTACCATGTTTAAGAATCTTTGGCTTTTTTCTTGACGAACTTGATTGATTCGGTCTTTCAACCTCTTTCTGGTCTTCACGTAAGTTTCAGATCGATTTTTATTGCTTGTCTAGTAAAAGGTCATCAACATCTTGCCTGTTCAAATCATTAGTTGTGGTGACAGACCTTTCAAACTGTGGCTGGTTGTTCAGGTCCAAATTTCTGCCACTGTCCCTCAATTTCCTCACCCATTGATGCACAGTACTTATGTCCATAGTATCTGCACTAAAGAAAGCCAATAATTGCTGGTGAATTCCTGTAGGCATTCTTTTTAAGTGTTAAGAACTCATTAACAGCTTATTTTTTTATGTGTTTCAATGTGGGTTAGAACGAATCATCAGTTTTGAACTGAATACAACACAAACCACCGTGTTTACCAGACCGTACCTTATGGCCAATTGAAGCTCAAAGAACAGTGAATAAGTCAGCACAAATACCATTTCAAGGTCACATTGCTTGTGTGAGATACTTGCACAGAGGCATTACCTTCCAAATGCCCTATGTACACTTATTTGTCATTCTTTAAGTAAGATATGTGGCTGTGAACCATTTATTTGCAGGAGAGCTATTGAGTGTGAACCCAAAGATAGCACGGTTGATACCCGACCTGTTCACTTTGAATGAGCGGGCTGTCTACGTTGGTCGTTGGAAGTATGGTTTCTTCTCACTCACAGCCATTGGTGCAACAAATGTTGGCTCCATACATGTCTACTGTGACAAGGTATGACTGTTTTCTCATACAACGGAGCATGGGGGATGGTGGTTAGTTGGTAATGGCAGTTGGTTTATAATTCGTAAATGGTACCTTATAAAAGATTCTGGCAAGTACTGCTACCTAATAGTTCATACAGTAAGCTACCACACTGAGCCTTACTGTTCCTTTCTATGTAGTTATCACACGAACTTGATTAAATAATTTTGACTGTTTTCAACCAGCAGTCCTCATTGAAAAACTGTGGTATATACACAGTAATGGGGGTCACGGTGGCACAGTGGTTAAGGTGCTGTGCTACAAATCGGAAGGTCGCTGGTTCGATCCCAGCTGGTGTCATTGGAATATTTCATTGACATAAAATCCTTCCGATCACACTATGGCCCTGGAGTTGACTCAACCTCTAACAGAAATGAGTACCATGAGCATTTTCTCAGATAAAGGCGGCTGGTGCGTAAGGCTGACAACCCTACCACCATCCTGTGCGTTGTCATGAAATCTGGGAACCTTAACTTCCTGGAACCCTCTGGACCACTCCAGGCCTGTAACAGGACTGCTTTACCTTTACCTTTATATACACAGTAATGACTTTCCCACACAATGTTGTGTAGTTGCAGATGATGTATGTTATGATTACCCACATCATTGCTGATAACTTTGTGATAGGTTTTAAGCACACGGTGTACTTTGTATGTTATGTGTTGCAGGTAATGGCAGTAGAAATGACTGCCCTGTCCTACCATTGACTGGTATTAAGCCCAATGGTTGCTAAAGACAGGGCACACATTATTTTCATAGCAATTTCGTTTAGTGTTTTTGCAGAGTGTCCAGAATAGAAACATTTTAACTAATAAGGTGGCACAGATGAAAGAAACGTCAGGTATAATCATTAAAGCCATTCAAGAATGGGGAAGAATACGAGCATCTGGATCATTCAATACACCTTTCAGCACCTGGCAAGAAAGGATATGGAGATAGTAAAATGGATGGTCTAGAATTAAGGGAGGATTCTGTGTTTACACCAGAGCAAGAGGAAAACGTTACACAACATGGTGCTTGTAGCAAAAATATTTCAAGGTGTCAGTGCAGAGCAATTGCATTTTATAGATTTTGACTTTGCCCCCCCCCCCAAAAAAAAAAATCAAGTCAAATGTGACTTTGAATCACATGGATGTAGACCATGAAGGGACTGGCTGTATAGATTGCTAAAGAGAGACCCAGCACAAACTGGAAGCCACCAATTTCAGTATAAAATTTGGTGTCAAAGAAGATGAAGTGACCCTGTTTTTTCAAAAATGCAAGAGAGTTAATGGCAAAATACACATTTCCACCAACACATGTTTATAATATAGATGAGACCAATCCTTATTCTAGCACTAAAAGGTCGGAAAAGGGTCAGCTCTGTCACCGGGTTGGAGAGAAGCAAGAATTGCTCATTTTGCACTGTGAGTGCACCTGGCATTTTTATGCCTTTGATATTTATTTATTCTCAACAGATTATGGCTTCACTTGTGGAAAAAGCTGTCCCTGCAGCTGTTATAAATCTGGATGGACTATTGAGGAACTGTTCTTGGTTTGGTTATGCCATTTCATGTGAACTGCAAAACATCAGCCAGAAAATCCATTTCTTTTAATACCAGACGGTCACAACAGCACAAATGTCTGCAGTCCTAATTTGGCAGATAAAATGGCATTGTGATTTCTTCTGTCTTGCCCCGTTCTTTACAGAGACTTTCACCCTTTGATATCACATTCTCTAGAACAGTAAAATCTGCATTTCATTGGAAATGTTGTCTGTTCTTTCAGACTAGACATATGATTAAGATGACCCCAATGATGTAGTTATTTTCCATAAGAAATAATGTTAAGTAGCCTTGGGTTTCAGGTCAGTGGAATTTACCCCTTAAATCTAAAAATTTTCAGCAGAAGAATTTCAGGAAACATCAGTGTAGCAGGAATGCAATAAAGATATTTCTGCTACAGATAATTCCAGTATTGATGACCAACATACCAGGCTCCTAAAAACATCAGCTTCAGACATCTGTCAGTTTCATGTCAACCGCCATGCAGCAGGAACCCAGAAACTTCTCATGCTAATACAAGGTGGGACCCAGATATTTCTGGAATTTGAATCTTCTGCCTGAACGAGATGTAGTTCAGGTTTCTGCCATTAGATTCCGCGAGCCTATGATAATCTGAATTAGTCTGCCAAGTGACATGCACTTCGTGTAATTTTTTCTGGCATTTTTTCTAGGTGTTTGCAGGTGTGTTTGGTGATTTTTTTAAACCTGAAATGACTGATCTTAAAGAACAATGAGTGTGTGTGAAGTTTTGATTCCTTTTGGGAAAAACTGCAGCTGAAACTGTCACAATGCTCATGAAAGCTTTTAAGAATGAAGACATGGATAAAACAAATGTACGTATGGTTTAATTGTTTCAAAAGAGGTGAAATGTCTGTTGAAGACCAACTATGTTGTGGCCACTTTTCCACAAGCAGAATTGACTAAAATGTTGAAAAAGTTCACCAGGCTGTCCTTGCATATTGTCATCGGACCATTGACAAAATTTCTGAAATAACAGGCTTTTCATGGATTTCATGCCAATGCATTTTAATGGAAGATTTGATGATGAAATGGGTTGCCGCAAAATTCATGCTGCATCTGCTCACAGAATGGCAAAACAACATGTGTGAATGTTTGCTGATTTGCAGGAAGAGCTCAGAATAACCCTGAATTTCTCACAAAAGTCATAGCAGGTGACGAGAGTTGGTGCTATGGCTACGACCCTGAGTCAAGCAGCAGTCAGGTTGTTGGAAGTCACCAGATTTCCCCAGACCAAAAACAGTGCTGCAATTCACTCCAGCATCAAGACAATGTTGATTTCTTTTTTTTTATGTTGATGGGATTTTGCACAGGGAGTTTGTTTCTCCAGGACAAACAATAAATCAGCAGCTTTACTTGAATGTGGTGAAATGATTGCGTGAGAGCCTGTGACAAAAATGTCCAGAGAACTGACAGAATGGGGATTGGTTCTTGCACCATAACAATGCCCTCCCCACACACACACACACACAGCCTTGAGTGTCCAGCAGTTTTTGGCAAAAAACAAAATGGTGGCTGGTGGCTCTGTTCCACCACCCACCCCCACCCCCACCCCCTACTCACCCAACCTCACTCCTTGTGACTTTGTTTTGTACCCATGGGTGAAGCAGGATTTGAAAGGAAAGCATTTTGTTGATGTTGCTGACATCTGTGAGAATTGCTAGTGGCCTTGACAGCATTTCCATTGAAGATTTTCGGCAATGTTTCCAGCATTGGGAGCAGCACTGGGATCACTGCATCCTGTCACAGGGGGAGTACTTTGAATGGGACTATAGTTTCATATTTTCTATGAATACTTTAAATAAATTTTTTGTAACAATTCCGGAAATTTTGGGGTCCTGGCTCGTACCTTAAACAGCAGTGGCAGATATTTAACAGAGTCCACGCATCATAATTACCCTATTAGTATTTGGCCATAATTGTGAATTATTAATGCCTCTTCTCTTGTTGGTACAGATTCTTTAAGCAGTCAGTCTTCTATGAAATAGTTACAGTTGGATCATTTATGAGACAGTACATGAGATTTTGTTGCTATGCATAATGTTCACATGTGACAGATGAGTGTTGAAGATTCAGGTCATCAGGGATGTGATGCTGTGCATCTGGATTAGTGTGAGACCCTGCATTCCTTCATAACATTGGGAAACTAATCCACCAATATAGTGTCACGTCCCATGACACCTGAATTGTATACAAAACCACTGTGGGAGCTTCAAATCTCACAGTCAGTGTTTTGTTATAAAATGCAAGGATTCTAGTTTTGGTTGTCCTTCAGGAACTGACAACGAATCAGTGGAAGTGGAAGTGGAGGAAGATGGAGTCCCGGCATCAGGATTCTTTCCTTCAGGGGTTACAGGAGGAAAAAATTCATATGTGCAAAGGACAGCCATTTGGCGAGTTCCGTCTTGGATCCACAATTGTGCTGTTGTTTGAAGCTCCAAAAAACTTCAAATTTCATCTGGAGACAGGTCAGCGAATTCTAGTAGGTGCAGGTATTAGTGACTGTAGTATAGAGTAGGATATTGTAACATTCAACATGTGTTAATAGACTGTGTTTTTACAATTGACATGATGGGCTGTGATTTTAAAGTTAAAAAAAAAAATATATATATATGAATATATATATAAAACTGTATTTTTCCACCGTTCAGTGCTTTCTGCATATGTGTAAGATTTTAGTTATTTGAAAAGTGTATCTTTTGCAGCAGAAGCATGTCTTTGAGATTCGTCTGTTTTTACAATGTAATGTAATATTACCCTCATTACTACAGTAAATGGTTGTTGTGAGAAGTTTGTGGTAGTGATGGCAATTTATTGAATACTGCTTTTTCAATTCTGGCAGTTGTGTGGTACTGACTAAGAAATAATGGGATAGTTACTAATGACACCTTGGAAATGATGTGGTAAGAAGCCACTTTGGTTTTTGGACACATGGGACTGTGAAATATGAAGTCCTCAGGTCATGTAATTGTGATAACATTTTTTTTTGCAGTATTTTGGGGGATTATCTTTCCTAAGCTGACAGACTTCATGGTACAGGGTTATTGATGGGAATTCATTGTTGTTCAACTGGCAAACAGTTTACTTGTTCTTTGTGGAATGTGGAACTAGAAGGTCAGTGATTGTGTTCATGAGAGACTGTAATTGGATCCTACCCTGAGCTAGGTTGTTTTATGTCCCGTCTGTTACATGTTCCTTGGAGTAGTCCTTTCTGGTGAATAACAGCTTTTGCCAAAGAAAACACATCCAAGACTCCTTGTAAGATAGAAAGATAACCTCATCAGCTGTATTTATTTGATTGCATATTTAACATATTGCTACTTATTTTTGTCTCCATTCTCACTTTCTTCTGTGCTTTCCACATCACTGTGTGAAGTTTTACAGATGAATATGAATACAGTAATACCTTAGTATAAAAACATTAGGTTTACAGACCAGTGTGTGTATAGTAATGCCTCAGTATACAAAAAATCATTTTATGACAATTTGCTGGGTACAAGATGCACTGATTAATATCTGTTTTTCAGTTGAGAGCCAATTTTCACCTGTACATCTTCCTTGCTCTTAAAACCTGCTTGTTGTTCCCAGTACCTTTTGTTGGCTGTAATGGGTTCCTGCTTCTTCTCAAATGTGTAGAAGGCCTTTGTATCTCTTAATGGTTTGTTCATAAGCAGCAGCCCTGCAGGATCACTGAATTGTGTTTGTAGCTTTTTTTAAGCGTAATTTTTTCAGTATTACCCAGTCTGCATTTATTAAATCTTAAGAAATTTTTTTTGTGTCAGGTTTATAACAAGGATGGTACCTAATGCATATGCATTTTCCATGCTATGACTTTGTTTTATGCATAGTTTAATGGCTGTGAAAGTTATTTAAATATAGTAATGGACCATTATTGTTACTTTTTTTTTAACACATAGGTACCATTCTTTGTTGTGTTAAAGGTAACTTTAGACCTTGTGAAGAAATTCTTAACTTCTGGAACATTCAAAATGTTGAAAGTAATGGGAAATCAGTGTGCATTGTATGAGTTTTTGCCTTGCAAGCAACTTTTGAGGAGTGAATTAAGCTGGTAAACTGAGGGATTACTGTATATGTATGTGTGTTTATGTAATACCTACATACCAATATTATTACAGTGAGCAGTGCGATACTGGAGTACACTTCTTTTGCAGATATGTTATTGCAGTTTTTTTAGTTCCCATTGATATTGATTTGTGTTGCAGATAAAGGTGTACTTTTGCTAAATGGACTAACAGTGCATACAGCACAGTTTATAGTCATAATTGACAAAGCTAAAAAGCAGCATGGATTTTAACGTGCATAAAGACATGTTATATTTTCCTGTATATACTTACTAGCAAATAATGTTTCAGATCAGGTATGTCAATCTTAATGAGCCCTGTATTGCATACAGCCTAATAATGAACAGTTGTGATAAAACAGTTAAGTTTATTGCGATTTATGTAAAGCAGGGGCTAGTGATGTCTGCTACAGATGGAATTAAATCTTTGCAACATCTTTATTATAGACCCACCAACCACAAGTCTTAACATCATTGCCTACTTTTAAAAAGTTGAAAGTCTGAAGGAAATGCTGTGTCATAATGACCATGGCTCTTACATGTGTGTGTATAAGCCATTGGTAAAAACTTGCTTAAAATGGCAACCAAAAGACCAAAACACTTAAGCCATATACTAATTCATTATCATCTCTAGGAAGTCTAGATAAAATAGTATTTGTGTTAAGTAGTGCTAGTTGTCATAGTGATTTGTCTTAAACTTACAGACCCAAGACTGATTGAACTGCCACTGTAGAAAGAATAAATAGAGTGTTTGCTGTGATCAAAGTAGTTTTCTGTATCTAACATTTTGAATTACTACAGACAACTACCTTCTGATGGCAGAGTACAAGAAGCAGTGCTGGACATGGTAGGAAGATTCAGTGTATTATGCATACATAGCAGTCATCACAGTTTTATTTCAATACATGTAAATCCTGCTGAGATGGTGCGGTACTGTGAGGATTGTCATTGTTACGTCAAATAAGTTATCTGGGACTATGTTTTGCACGGGAAACAAGAGATGTCTACAAGATTTTCTTGGGAAAACTTTTTCGAAAGCAGGCACTTGGAAGAATGATAAGGAGATGGAGAAATAATATTAAAATATGTTTGAGGGAACTTACGTTTGGAAATGTAATGAGATTTAACTACGAGAGTTTCCAGACTTTAAAGATACAAAACAGGTGGGAGAGGAAGGGAAATCACTGCTGTTAAGGTGGTAACACTGTCATGTCTAGCATACTCCCATTTTCATTTGTTTTTGCATTTGAAGAAACATCTGGCTGGCCAGAAGTTTTGTGAAGACGAAAAGGTGAGAAAAGTCACTACATGGTTCTGTACGCAAGTGGCGGAGCTCTTTGACATCGGAATACAAAAACTCGTACTCAGGCTAAACAAATGCCTTGACAAAGGTGGTGATTATGTTGAAAAATAGCTGACGGTATATGTGCAAAGAGTTTTTTCACTTGATTTTGTTAATAAATTTAAAACAATTTTATTGCATATGTATCTTTACTTTCTGGGCGTCTCATTCATATATTATGATCATGTCAATTAGTAAGCTGTTCTATGTATGGTGTTGAAAACGGGGCTGTATTGCAGTTGACTATGGACTTCAGATGTGGGTAGTGAAATGTTGTTATGGGTGTACATTTCACATTCAAGGTTTACTTCATCACCTGTGTGGTACTGTGAACATATTGTTCTTTAGAAACACAATTCTGAGGAAGGACAAATGCTTAGAAATTCAGGGTGCATGTAAGTGTCAAACAGTCTGGTTATGTTAGGAGGTGAAACTGTGGACTCAAATGTTACTAATGGCACAAAGCTGTTTATACCACCTCAAACCAAACTGTTTGGTGTGCTGTTTCCTAGTTTAGGAATGCTAACTGGTGAGTTATAGTTACAAATACTGTAACTGTAAGTAGTACTTAGCCTGTTGTGTCAAAGTGACGCCTCTCAAAGATTTGCACTTTTTGCTTTTTTGTTCTCTTTCTTTATGAGACTTTTGCCAGTAGCATGATTGGAAAGATCCCTTGGAGTGGCTACTGTGCTTGCCATATGTGGTGCCTGTAAGTTTTTGCCTGTGGGTACATTTAAGGATAAGATATACCCAAAAAAAAGGAACTGGAACAGGCAAGCTGGCATTGTGACTAGGCTATGGGCTGGATGAACTGAGAAGTTTGAATGTTAGCAGGGACAAGACCTTTTCTCTTCTCCAAAACATCTGGATGGGCTCCAGTGCCCACTGAGCCTGTTATTCAAAGTGGGTGCTGGATTTATTTTCTGGGAGTGTAGTGGCCAGGGTGTGAAGCTGACCACTCCTCCATCCAGTGTCAAGGTTAAGAATAAGTGGAGCTATACCTCTGATCCCCTAATATGTCTTCATAGCATGGGCAGGGACAATTTTACCTTCTGTACTCGGAGAAGCCTATATTTGTAAATATGTAGACTCAGAAAGTACAGTGAAGAAGTAACATTGCTGAGTTTCTACTGAACTACACAGTGTTGCTATAAGACATTGTTCTTCTTAGTCACCTCACTGAGAACTTCACACCTCACATAATATACGATACTGGCCATGTAAATTTTTGAAGTAGAAATAATGTATCAGCACTTTAAGATTTTGAAATTAATATTGGTTAACACTTGTTGAACCCATGCCACTTGTAATTGTATCAAGCACAGTAGCACTGTGGCAGCCAAATAGAATCTGCTGACAGTTAAATGATGAAACTACTTACCCACTTCAGCTAAGCATGTGACTGTATGTGGAGATAGATCTTAGATGTACCTGCCTATTCATGTGTCAGCAAGAAAAATCCAGTCATAGTAAAAAACCTGGAGGTTATTAACTCATGAATGACAAACTGAACTTTATCAGAACTTTACTGTTGTGAATTTTATGCTAAAATTGGTCAGTAAATACTGCATAATTGTTCAGATATTAGTCACACAGATTTTTACACCATGTAGGTTTGTGGTTTGACATTTACACTGATGTTTAGGAGGAACATGTGCATCCATCTTCAGGTAATTGTACTACATCCAGGTAGACATAAAGCATCAAACCACATGCCAGCACAATGTCCAAGCCCCTGGATATCAGAAGTCCAGAATTGAAGTGAGACAAGTTCTGATGAATTGCAATTGTTGGAGAAGCAACAAACACCAGGGGGGCCTAAACATGACTCTAGGCAGACTGTCCAGTGATTTAGCATATACAAACTGGACAAAATTGATGCAGTGGGGAGGGGAGGTAATGCCATGCCAGACAGCGTAAAGTGTGTATGCTGCACAAAAGAGAAGAAGTTAAACAAGATGCCTTTGTAACTTCTGTGTTGTTCCACTTCACAAAGGGTGTTAGTTTGAGAAATACCAGTCAGGAACTGCTAGACTGTTTACATGCATTTTTTTCAGTATTGGGATCAGGAGTTTCATCTATGCATTCAAACTGTAAATAAGAATATAATGAGTGTTGAACAGTTGAAGTGTGTAAAAAGTCCCAGAACTCAGGGTATTTAATCCATTATGTCCAAATGGGAAAATGCTGTCCCAGAAATTAAATGCCCTTCAACGGCTGAATAGTAAAACGTCCCACAATGCCATGTCCTGTTTAAAATTTTCTGCATTTATAATTACACATCTATTTTTCACAATATGTGTCTAAAAGGCATGTATGGATGTAAAAAATTGTGTGAAGTTCAATTGTAGTAAAAAATATCACTAGTAAAATGTAGTTTTTCTTACAGTCTTACAATTTTACCAGAATTCATATTTATTTACAGATGTCTTCAGGCAGTAGTTCTTATTTATACCTTGTACTGGCAAAGTGAAGATTCATATGAACAATACTTCTCTTGAGAATTTGGAAAACCATACAAAATTGGTAATTTATAGTTCTCATGTGCCTTACCATATAGGGTCTGTGTGCTGTTGATCACTTCCATACCTCTGGGATATCTAATGAATATTTCATAATCAAAAGTTTTGGTTGAAAAGTATTGATTTTATGGAGGGCATTACAAAAAAATTATAATTCCCCTGTGAACTCATGAAGACTGTTTTGAGCCCCATAATGCACAACACATGTAATGTGTTTGTGATACATACATACTTTGTGGACAGTTGCTAACAGTGATACACAAGGTGATGCACTTGCACAACCTTGGGATTTTTTACATTTAATAATGTATTATATCAAGCAATGAAAAATATACAACAAAACTAAATTTCATACAGTTCCTGTAGATTTTTAATTGACATACATGTTTTGTCTTGTCCAGCATTTATCATTAAGTGTCTGGCCATTTTTTGTGTAGTTAATATGCACCACCTTAAAAAAATTCCTGCTGGCGCTCTTGTCTTTAGAGCATAATTCTTGAAAACTGACAGTCATGTAGCTAGTGAATAGTTTTCTTTATGGAACCCTAATGGTCAGTAGCATGCTGCTGTCCCCTGTCCTGAGACAACTGAATTAATTTTAGTCCCATTGTGTATAAGATTCATTTTACTAGTGTCCGCCTGTCTACACAGAGGTCTTCCAAATGATATCTGCCTTTTAGGTTTTCTCACCAATTTCTGCAAGCTGCGACTTTCACATTGAAAGGGTGTAGCAGTTAAACGTGCTTGACATGTTTTATGCTGTACAGTTCATGTGAGGTTTGAGGTTCTCATGGTGGTAACTCTGCAGACAACCTCCTTTCTGGCATGTGATGCCATGTAGTCTGGTGAATAAGTACCACTGCTGTAGGGACGGTTGTGGTGGAGGGCAGAGTTGTGGCTGAACCAATGGGACAGTTCAAAAAAGCAACCTAGCTGTATGTCCTTTGCAGATACGATTTTTTTTTCTGTTCTACTTAAGTCCCTTTCCCATTAGTCTACCTGGCTCCTTTCCCCCTTAACCCTTCCTATTATTCTTTTTTTTGTGCTCCTTCTGGTACCCCATATATATATATATATATATTGATATTTCTCACTTCACTTTCCCTCCATCCCCCTGTCCCTATAAATATACTGCTTTCTTCAGTGCTGTGCCATTTCACTCTACTTACAGTTGGCCCATTTAAAAGAAATCAGATTTGTTGCTCTTCCAGCCTATTCCCCAAATATTACACTGCCTGAGCTGTCCCATTTCTATATTAGACACAAAGAGGTAAGATAAAAGTTCCCAAGTGAGTGGTGGCAAGCAGTCTGCAGATTGTATTTCCTCTCAACTTGGAGGACATTAAAGTCTTCGGGAATGTGATACCATGCCGATTCACATTACTAGGACAACTCTACAGCAAACTCCTCCAAAACGTGTGTGTAACAAATTACCAATTGGCATGGTGCGATATCTCAGAAGACTTCAGTTTTTATCAACCCTCTGAAAACCTGAAGTGATGCACTCTTTATGTCTTAACATCGTTTTGGTTTGGCAGGTAAGCTGCTTACTGTTGCTCAAGAGTAAAATTGGCCTTGATAGTGTAGATGGGTGTCACTTATCTCCAGGCAAAGCCTGCAGAGAATACATAGGTCCTCACAAGAACATACTGCTACCACCGTTCACTGGACATCATTTCTAATGTGTTTCTAAGTTAAATTTGTGAATGGCTCTATTCAGAGGGAACACAGCAGAAAATAGAATTAACTCACCCAGACAATACAGTCACATGTAGTTGTGACTGGTGTACATTGGTTACAACTCATACACGTATAACTCTCCAACTCCTATGCATCATCACTATGAAGGCCAAAGTTGTACTCCTGGGTAGCAAACAGTGCTATAATCGCTATATATATGGACTGGGTATGTGTCAATTTCTTAGTTATATTTGTGTAATGAGTTTTTTTTTTTGCATTCTGACAATGAATTAAAATCTTACTTGACATATATTTCATGCTTATAGTCGGCGTGGGCTGCGATAGCTCAGTCGGTATGGCGACTGGCTACGGGCTGAACGGTCCGGGGATCGAATCCTGGTGGGGGGCGAGATTTTCCTCACCTGTCCAGACCGACCCTGGGGTCCACCCAGCCCCCAGTACAATGGGTACCGGCTGTTTCCCGGGGGTAAAGAGCGGCCGGGTCGTGACTCTGACCCCTCACCCCCTTCTAGTGCCGTGGTCAAGAAAGAGTAGAGCTATACCTCTACTCCCCCTATGGGCCGTGCGGCCTGTACAGAGCCTCAGGGCCTGTACACGGTTGCACTTTACCCTTTTTACCACAGTCGGTAGTATATTTTTCTGCGGAGCTAGTAAGCCGTGGTGTGTAATGCCATTGAAAGAGTTTCTTGTGACAAAAGTGAAGGTCACGGTACAGGTGCCAAAGGACACTGTTCCAAGTTTGCACTCCTGGTTGGATCTGGTTTCCAATCTCCTTCCACAGACCTGACATGTCTCTGTTTTCGTCAGTTTAAATAGGAATAGTACAGCTCCCTGAAACAAACTGCATGTAATTCTTGAATATTCTTGCAAATCCGTCGTCGTGATCATTTCACGTGGTACTGCTGGAGACGGTTTGCTATGAAAGGTCCCCAGGGGCCGACATCTCACATAACGTCTTTATACGGGACTCTTCATCAACAGTTTATATTTCTTCATGCTTTTTAAGGACACAAGGTTTCGTCGTGTTCAAAAGAGCCCGCTGTTTGACCATATCGTGAGCCACAATATAGTTACTGGCTTCACAATTTACACATTATAAATTGATTTTAACGTTTTCCACCCATCTGTGCCTAAATCGTCCCAGGTGGTTACTTCCCTTGAAGCAATCAACGCAAATTTTATACGAGTTTCGTGTTTTTCCCGCTCGTTCCAATCTGTTTTATCGCCCTAAGAACATTAGGCGAATACATTTTCACCGTTTCCCTGATCCTTGTTATTGCGTAGGGCTCTTCAGTGCTTTTCATCGCCAAACTATATTCTTCCCTCAACTGGTTCGACCCTAACGTTTGAGACATACTGGGAGGCAGACGGTACGAATCTCGGGGGAGATACCGACTGTCCTTAATTGAAGCCACGCCCGCTTCTTGCGTGCATTCTTTCCAATGTATAATTCACATCATGTGCTCTGACGCTGTTAGGGTTACTGAAAACTTAGTTTTAATGAATTGCGAAATGATTAGATTGATTGACTCAAGTAAAATACATACATAAACGTTATGTGAACCTCCAGCGAGTGTGGTAATGTTTCAGATTACGCGGTGTCGGTAGACACGTGGTGTCTGTACTAATAAACAGGGCGCAACGTGGCATGCGCGGGTTTAGTTGGATGCCTCACAGCCCGGCTACCCTTGCAGTACAGCTGTAGAGCTGGTGACTTGTAGAATGCCCACAACAATGAAGTGGTGGACGGTGCTAGTGGTCATAGTGTTTGCGTGTGCTGGGACAGTAAAGGCCAGGGAGCAAGAAACCGGCCGTCGCTCGGGGTCGACAGCTGGTGACAAGGGATATGTGGCAGGTGAGTAGGCTGGGAGGCCACACCCACTGCCGGGGTACTGAGGAATTGAGTTTGCACTTTATAATGTTGTTACATAGCATAATGGGTAGGGTCTGAAGGAGTATTAGTGTACAATAAAGTTAGTGTAAGGGGGGGGGGGGTGAAAACTGTCAATCACGTCTGGTTTTGTGTTTTAATTTAATGGGACGTGTTACAACGTTTAGTGACAGGAGGCCTACATGACAACAGTCCGACGAGGGATTTAAGAGCTCTTACATATATTTACGTTATGCACCATTAAGAACACATAAAAAATAAGACAAGGGATAGTTCAATATCCAAAATAGCCACCAATTCATAAATAAATAAGATTATCGCAAATGACATGACGTCCCCCTGCAGGCCGAACAAGACATATCACAGAATCTTCCCATTCACCCGGAAATACTAAACATTCATTTTAACTTTTAACTGTACAATTTTGAACCCCTCATCCTTTATTACTTTATGTGGAACCCGTTTCGTCCCCAAAAATTTCAATGGAATCGGCTTATTTTTCTTACGAAAACTGTAAAGTTGTTATCTCAACTACGCGTATCAACGTGAACAATGGTTTAATGTCATTTACATAATAACTTTTATTTGGTATTTTAATATTGTCTGGAGATGGATTTTTATATTTCAGCCAAATCATATCGCATTAAAGTTACATAATAACATAGCACAAAACTTCGCTGTGACTTACGGCCTTCATCCCTTTACTTCGCATGTTTCATCACAGAGGGATGTCTCTCTTTAGTTTAGTGTGGTTACTAGCATGGTGGGAAAACTGTGGAATTGATACGTCATTGCCACATTAGTGCCAGTCCTGTTACTTAGCGGTTGAAGTGAAGGCACATGAACGAGTCTTGCATGTCAGAATGAAGATCACAAGTCAAAATTAACGTAGGATAGAGGAAAAGGTAAAGTTCATCCTATAACAGGCCACGTAGGCCCAGAGGTGGAGTAGAGGTAGAGCTTTACTCTTTCTTTAACTTCGGCGCTAGATGGGGTGGGTGTTAAACGCCACGCCCCGGCCGCTTTACCCACGGGAAAGACCCGGTGCCATTTGTGTAGGAGTCTGGGTGGGCCCCAGAGCCGGTCTGGACGGGGGCGGAAAATTTCGCCCCCACTGAAATTCGATCCCTGAACCGTCCAATCCGTAGCGAGTGGCTATACCGACTGCGCTATCCCGGCCCACATTAACGTCGGGTTTTGGGGTAAATGTTGAGTACTTCATATCGAATGGTGAGGTTAGTTGCAAGCCAGTTAACAGTTAAAATCAGATGCAAACGGCATATATCGGAGAGGACGAATACTGGGATTGACAGTTTGCTGGTAGAATATACATTAGAGCTACACTTGCTACCAAAATCCAGGGTCACGATTCAAGCTTCAGTCATTAGAACCTCTAATGGCTCATGAACTCCCGAATTAATCAAGCGTACTTGATGGTTTGAATGGAGTGTTTTGAGTTGGTACTGATACTGTATTGGGTGTAAGGTATATGTGAATTATGATTTTAGTTTCTGGACAGAAAATTGGAGGACGACTGATCTTGATTACCCACAATAAATCACCTAGAATTAACCCCACATAGTACACATTCCTCGTGATGAACATTAAGTAATGTCCTCAAGATAGCTGTTGATGACTATGTGTCACGGTAGTAACAGCTTTAACCTCTCGTTAGATTCTTCCCACTTAATTATATTTAAAGTTATTCATTCATTCATTCATTTGCATTCTTCGATCCATACTGGTACATGTGCTTTGGATATGGAATTTGTCAATAAGTTAGATTAACGTGTTACATAGAATTTGTCTTGACATAAATAAATACATGTCTAAAAGAACTGATAAACAGTAAATTAAAATACAGAATTTAAATACAGGGTTTGACATAAATAAATACATGTATAAAAGAATTAATAAACATTAAATTAAACTACATAATTTAAATAAAGGGTTTTTATATATCATTTTTTACATGTCAACAACAATCATGTTGTTGACATGTACATAAAGTAACAAACTTTGTTTAAAATATGTAATGGATTAATTATTGGAGAACACCAATATCTTATGTAACATCTCTATCGATATACTCTTCAACAGAATAAAACTAGTTTTTTATAAGAAACTTTTTCAATTCATGCTTAAATTTATTAGTATTATGTGCTACTGTCTTGATACCAAGAGGTAGGAAGTTAAATAATGTGATAACTGAATAATAAACTCCTTTTTGAAATTTAGTTAAATTCACTGAAGGAACATGTAAATCCAATTTGTGGTGGGTATTTATTTTATGCAGTTCAACATTAAATGTAAATATATCCTTATGCTTAACAACAATCATAAGAATTGAGAAAATATATTGAGAGTAAAGTGTAAAAATTCCAAGTTTACTGAACACTGCCCAACAGGAATCCCTTGCTTTGGCTTTCATGATAATTCTTACAATTCTTTTATGAATCAAGCTATTAGGAGTTTTCTTCATTTAGTGTTAAAATTCTGTAATTCCTAATCCAACGAACGGTGAAGGTGTGCGGTTCATGTTTTGTATTACTTTCTATACTGTTCTCCTGTTTTCTCCAAGGTGAAAGCTGTTTTGTTCCATCTTGTATTCCTTTGTCTCTATAGGGAATTATTTCTGTTTACACTAAACGTTATTATTTGGTGGCGCAACAATCCGAATCAGTTCTAAGCCGCCTCATTGTTGAAATTTCTAGATCTCACACACACACACACACACACACACACACACACACACACACACACACACACACACACACACACACACACACACACACACACACACACACACACACACACACACACACACACCCA
>Ga0136643_10004478_pt1 | contig 19280 bp, 13 predicted proteins | sample TergutLab28metaG_FD_96883 | JGI IMG/M metagenome (GOLD analysis project Ga0136643, IMG submission 96883) | Labiotermes labralis P1 segment gut microbial communities from Petit-Saut dam, French Guiana - Lab288 P1 (version 3) (version 3) | ecosystem: Host-associated > Arthropoda: Insects >...
GACACATAAAAGTTTCTCATTTACATAGTATGAATTCTTGGACATATATACAGACAAATCTTAAAACATGTATTCATCCAACCCAGCTCACAATTCATGCCAATGATATTAAAGAATTCAGTTCCCACTTAACAGAAAACAGGGTCCTCATTACAAGACAAACTGGCTAAGGTTTTTAGAGAAATAAAAGTTGTTTATCAGAATTATTTTAAACCCATAAAAGCACTTTGTAAGCAAGATACAGGATTCTTTAATGACAAAACTGGTGGCACATATAGCAATCACCAAGCTGAAGGGGGTTAACCAGTGTATACTTAAATTTCAATTGCATCATGAAAACATGAAACCAAGACAATGTTTTAATACAAGTCCGTATATTTCACAAAATATGAAACATGTTGGCAAGTCAATTAACACTTTACAGCCCATGGTAACTACAAGCACCACCAAGTTTAACACTAAAAACGAATCAGTATTTTGTACTGTTGCTCCCACTGTGTACTTGATATGCTCTGTATACGATTCTTACACTAAATAACCAGTTTCCCTACATAACACCAACCAATCAGTCTCTTTGATGGAAGCTCTCCGTGAGAAACAAACTGCCATTATCTCTCATGCACATCTTCTTTTTCAGCCATTTTTTATGTCATAATCTTTCCACCAATGCCGCATATGCATTTTTCTCTGAATACTACTCTTTTCAGAAGACAGACAGGTGTGAAGAATTGGAACCTTCAAACACAGCGATGCTCTTTTGGATATTAGGAACCACTGGACAGTGATGTACTTTACCCTTTCTTCTTCAAAGCGTTAAATTTGGTAGCTGATTCTTTTCAGATGATCACAGTAATCATACTTCTTATTTAATAAATCAGGAACTTTCAAGAGGGAATAATTGTTTTTCTCTTATGTATTTCAAAATACAGTGGTATACCACAAAGTTATACTACTCTGCTTCAGAGGATAAAATTACAAAGGGCTATTCTCTCATGCCGCTGACATCTCTACAACTTAATATTTCTAAAAGATCAAAACCGAGTCCACTAAATCAGCATGACAGTAAATATGGATAGGATAAATCTAACTTCACTATCAACAAATACAACAAATCATTCCAAATTGGACTAGTACGGAGTTTTGGTAATCTCAAACGATGTGTGAGTTTTACATTAATTATAGTTCTGTTACTTCTCTGAAAAAAGTCTACGACCAACAGAAGTTCTGACACTTACCATAAGACTAAAAACTGGAGTGAAACAAACTAAAGGTACATAACAATATGCCAAATTTTCACAAGGAACCCAAAGTAAGTATCATGCTATTTATGGTACCACTTGTGTTTCCAAATGTTTACATATAACTCTCAACTGTTGCAGCTCCTTTGCTTTCACTGCCTTCCATTTTTTACTGAAAAAGTATGTAACTCAGTGAAATTTAATACCCTCCCTTCTCCATCATAAAGATCACCTCTCAGCAATGGCAATGGGTACTGTGGGCTTTCCTCTGGTGATACAGTTGGATGAGGCATGAAATTAACCACACACCTCCATCTAATGTTTAAGTGAAGAAAGCATGGCACTGTGTATCCAATCCACCATATGCCTTCATGGCATGGTGCTTAATTAAGCACTGGGTCAAATTTGCATTTGTCTTTAACATTACTTTTATAACTGATAAATCATAATTTTTGTTTTAGATAAATACAGTAAAAGTTACTTTATCCAGTAACATAAGACCAAAGGTTGTTGGATATTGTAAATGGTGAATATTAGAATGTTATACTTAAACTGTACTTTAGTGTACCTAGCAACCTCAGACAAAGATCTACCATTTGTCACTTGACACCCTCTTCTGTTTTTTTCTGTCAACAAACTCTATACCCTTTTCTCACTAGTTACATAACACTGTATGCACAATCTACAGATCCAAGATACACCAGTATTTCACTTCTTGATCATATTTATAACACTGAAAAACATACACATTCTGTTGTTGCTATATTAACCATTCAGTTATGTAAATTTACACTGTAAAAAGTCTTCCTTTATGAAATAATGTAATAAAAACTTAAAATCTACTGGTTATCAGAAAAAGTTAACTTGAGTTCCTGGTTTCTGTTCTACATTTCACATGTCACCAACCAATACTGCTACTCCCACCACAGAAGCAGTTGGATCTCCCACTTCCAACCCCCACCCCACCCCCCCAGCCTTTCACTTCTGCTTCTTTGGATACAATTCAAATATGTCTCACTTACAAGCATTCTTCAACAACTGGAGAGTGTCTGTTTATTTTGTACATTATTTTTTATTTCTGCTGGAAAACGGCATGCAAAATATGTAACTCCATTACCTTCTGGACTTAGTAACATGTTTCCTGTCTCTTAAATAGTGCAGCTGTCATCTGCTACAACCAATCAGCACCTGGACATGCAGTGTTGTGTGCTGCCAGGAAATGGAATACTGGCATATAATGGGCCTCTGCATATGTCTAATTAACCCAATAAATCCCAAATAAGTTTTGAAGTAGATTTGTGTTGTTTTTATTAAATATACATAAGAAGGGCTACGAACAACAGAATCTGAGGACTTTTTTTATGTATCATTTCCAAGATATCAGCCATCCTCAAAAGAAACACTGGTTTAATGCATTAGTGTTATGGAATTCACTATGGGCTGGACAGTCTGGGGATCAAATTCCAGTGGGGGTGAGATTTTCTGCACTCATCCAGACTGGCCCTTGGGCCACCCAGCCACCTATACAATGGTTACTGGGTTTTTCCCGGGGTTAAAGCGGCCAGGGTGTGGCCCTGACTAACCACCCCATCTAGCACCACAGTTAAAAAATGAGTAGAGCTATGCATCTACTCCCCCTCTGGGGCTTTGTGGCCTCTTCTAGGGTGAACCTTAACTTTACCTTTCGTGATACGGAATTGTTACCTGTTACGAGTAGTCTCGAAGATCAAAAACATAATGTATAATGCTTTTTTATTTACCATGTTATTAATATAAAATTTCACTTGTTGTGACACAAAGCACTGAATGCATAGGGTCATATTACATGCAGTGCAGAATAATCTTGGTTTTCCTTTTTATCAATAATGACTGCATCTTCTTTGCTTCTTTCATTCTCATTATGATATGGCCAGCTAAATCAAATCTAACATCAGGCATTACTCTAATGTGACCAGCACACAATGGCAAAAGGTCGTCCTGTGTGCTTTAAGCTAGTGTAGAGTTTGAGATACGGCACTTGGTGCAGCATGCTTGAAGTCTAGAAGGTCCAGTGTACCTGTTCCCTGTATTTGCCCATAGAGAACCATTCAGTTACTATGACTATACCTACCATCCCTCTAAATGAAGCAGTGTCCACCTGTACCACAAACAGACCACAGTTTACAACCAAACATTTCTGGTTTCCCATGCGCGAACTGTATGTGGCTATTATGACCATAGGATTTGACAGTCATCTCATCTCATCTCTAGACAGATATTTTCCAAAAACTCCAAATTATTGAAAAGCAGCATTCACCATTTCAGTGAGAGGCATGATTTTGAAACCATTATCATGTTTGCTTTCATTGGCCAAACTGTTGTCTTTAAAATGAATCATGGTCATTAGTTGTCTGTATTTATATTTAGGTATAACTGTCTGAGTGACAATGAATAAAGTCTCGCACTCAAGCTTTTCATTTTTATCAGTGGCTGGTTTCATTTTGCTGACAGTTTAGTATTGGTTGGGTGCGTTTTTGTGCAGTCACCAATCACTTAGTTAAGCAACGTTCAAAGAGAATTTACTCTTTGTCACTGATAACAGATATCAAAGGGAATTTGTCATAATTACTCCAATTTCTATCAGCTTTTGTTGATCAGTAATCAACTCCAAGTGTTCCTAGTGTATCTTGAATTTCAACTTTCCCAATGACATTGTTTGGGTCTTCTTCTTCATCTGCCAAAGTGTCATGTCTGCTGAGCATACATCAAAATGACCCTGATCTGCATATACTGTTTCCTCAAAAATAGGATCATATGAAAGTCCACAATAACTACGAGCATAAGACAATGAATTTTTCCCGTAACACTGTGACCCAAGAACCTATGTCATACATTGCAAGATGATGCCGTATCATTCAGTACATTTCAGTATCATTCCCACACACACATCTTATAATTACACAAAGTTAAGTTATTGAACCTTCTCCCCATTAATATTACATGCTAAGAATGGGGCAAGACTTTTTTGCTGTCATCCTCTGTTGGTGTGGTAGCAAACTAAAACTCATTATAACCTTCCAAGTAGTAGTGGACCTAATTTGGAAAAGTCTGCATTATCATTATTTTCAATACTATTTCATAATTTAGCTTCTAGTTGTGAAACTGAAACAACAAATCACCCACACACTATAATATATGGTGGCCAGCATCCTATTTTGAGGACATCAAAATTCATGTCAGTATAACATGTCCATGATCCATTTGAAGGAAATGTACACATGATAATTTGGAAGATCAAACCATTAGTATCTTCATTTAGAAAATTCGCAGATACACTGCTTAAAATTTGGAAGTTACAGTAAGTGACAGGAACGACTGCAAAATGCTGAAGCACTGAGCCTCCAGTAAATGCCAAAAACATGCAAATTGTAGGTGGCAAGGATCTCTGTATAATATGGTGAGTGTCAAGAGGGTTCACATTGTAAAAGGCATAAGAAGAAAAGTGCATAAAAGTTACAATTTTTTCTAAAAATAATTCATTTTACCTAGTGTCCTCAAAATAGGACACTGTGCTATAATGGGTTAATAGATCTTTATGGACCAACCAGTGCTAGATAAACCAGCTTTTGCAGTAATTTAATTACATTTAATATTCACCAAATAAATGAAACTATTCATTATAAATCATATTACCATGAAATTAGCATGAGTCAGGGGAAAACGGTATATGGTACTTCCTAAAATATGTACAGGGCAAGGTCTAATATCTAGCATGATCAAACTCTGTGCATCATTGTAAAAATTACTGAAACTATACTCTAAACATCCATGAGAATGTCTGATTCATTGTATGAATGTTATGTTGCACTATGTGAAGTATCTCTTGATATACACAACATTTTTGGAACTGCCTCTGCTTCAGTCATCAGAAAGCACCAACACTACAGAACCTTGTATGGTGGATCCACTGAACAGTGCTATATCTAAGTTTGTGTATGCCAAATATGCCTCAGACAATGGAAAATGTCAAACAAGGTATTCACATAATTACTGAAATATCAATAACAGAGCCATTTTTGTCTGTCCTGAAAGAATCTTCAGTACCACAAAAATCAACTCTACAATAATTACAGCAATGAGTGCAAATTCCTTGTCAATGATTTTACTGTGCACCAACGGTACTGAACTCACCCATCACAGGTGCATACCAACACACATTATAATTTATGTCAAAGCGGTGAATCACAGCAGTCCAAGGATAAAAAAACAACATTATGTAATCCAGTTTTTCAAAAAGTTTATGGACTGTCTTGTAATGTAACATGGGTAATTCACTTACAGTGTTAGTGTCTATGTAGATGCTGTCACATTTATTCAGACAACACAAAGAACTATATTTTTCACTAAGTTTTGAAACACTATCACCTCACCTTCGGAAGATGAATAGCTGTTCCCAAGAGAGGTTGTTATGCAACAACTAACAAGATTTTTATGGATCGTTACCTCATTATGCAATGGTTATGAATTCCCAGCAGCAAGCAATAATAACAGCAATGCCAAAGTCAAAGACATAACATTAAATTAAGAAAAGAAACAGTACTCTGAAATGCCAATTTAGCTTATTCAGTGGTTGTAAGCAGTCATATGCAAAAGCCACAAGAACAAACACACTTCATGGACTGTCAACAACATTAAAGTTGGTATTCTATGTGACTAATACAAAACTGCACATTTCTAAAGAGCATTCATTGCAAACAGAACACGTAAGAGAAAGGAAGACACTTTTTCAGATCTCAGACTTTTTAAAGTGTGTGCCTGAAGTAGTCTGCTCTAAATGCAAGCAAAAATTCAATTTTGTTTAAGCTGCAGTCTTTATACATAATTAACTTGATAAAAAAAACCTTATATTTTATATAATATGTCCAGTGATTCTTGCAATTAAACAGGTAGATGGACAGAAGAGAGTGTCATCCCATAAATGTTTTAACTTCATGCAGTGATCACATAATTATAAAAGAACTCTGCTTTAATCTTTGACTTCGATTTTACTATACTTTTTTATGGACCCAACAAATATTTGGAAACAAAACTTATAATATTCTATTTCTTAAATATGATCTGTTAGTGGTTCAGAGGTATATGTAAATAAATGTATGTGCAATCCCATTTCACACTTCAAATACAACGATTACTGTATGTACCATGTGCTTTAAGATTATAAACTCCATGTTGTCAGCAGTGTATGTGTCACATTTCAAATAATTTTTGTAATAAACAGTAACTATTTCCCTCAGTTACATTTACCAGCTGGTATCTGTACTAGAGACGCTGTGTTTTCTGTACATTGTTCAACAGTAATTACATGTATCTCATGCTGAAAAAGAGTTCATAAAGTTGCTTCTTTTATAATTCTTCTGCATGATCATCACAGTTTTGCTGCAGTACAAATTCATGTGTTTTGTTGAATTACAGCACGTAAGTGACAATGCGCTAGAAAACCATTTTCTTAACACGTTACTATGCACTAAAAATATGTCTGTGAGCAGACAGATGATGTAAACATAAAACTCGGTGGCTTTAAAATATCATGCTATGCAACTAAACCATAAATTAATATGTCCCTGTGCACATGACAGTTGTAATGAACCTAAATTGAGATTTGTGCTGACTGGCACATACTCACATTGGCTCTTGTTTAACAACATTTTAACCATACAACGAAGGTCAATACATACATGTAAACTCTGTATGGAAAACATGAAGCCAAAGTGAAGAACTGGAATTAAGTTAGTCTCACAGTATTTACATGTTAGTGAAAAAACATGCTGAAGCATAAATGTATCAATATGAAATGCAAGGTCAGATACAAAATGGGAAAAATAAGGCATATTCACTTACTGATGAGAAAAGCTTTGACCTTGACAGTGGGTATGGATCTCGTACCTCCAGGTTAATGCAGCAGAGAAAATGTATCTATCCTGTCAAAAACATATGTCCCTATCACTTCATAACTCAGTTTTTTTAATGAACACAACTAAACTGATACATGTCAGAATCATAAAAGCATTCTCACGGACATTGACAGATTGTGTAATTTAGCCATTAAGGTTCTATTTCCGTTTCTCAGTCTGTAATTTTATTAAATTTTATGTACTTACTGTAAGACTAAGCCAGAGGATATGCTAGCTCAGAGCCTTAGAAATCTGAGTTCATATCTCCAGATGACCACCACATCCTTTTGTCTCCTGATGATGCCTTTTCAATTGGGTTTAATATTATGATTCCATCTATAACATCAGAAACGATGCCATCCCTCGTATAACATGCTTCTTCAAATGATGACAGTAGGCTTCCCAATCAGCTTTAGTTACTGAAGATAATTTCACATCAGTTAATTCGCACATTTTATACAACATTCCACACCCATATTGTTGTATGTAATTAAATTTTTCACTTTAGCCCCAGCAACTTCAACCACAATGACATCAAAATTGTAGAAGGGAAGTCAAAGGGTGACATAATTGCATGTGTTCAGTATGTGGTCAGTCACACAAGCTTTTTTTTTTCTTTTTTTTTTTCTTTTTTTTCGGCTCATTTAGTTTGTAAAGATGAGAAGGCCTCATCACAGGAGCCACACATGCAACCTCCTGTCTCTGAAGCCACAAAATCATCTCTCTTTTCACCATGTATTTCCTTGAAGGTTTGTCAAACCGCATTTAGTGCTACGACACATTATCAAAAATGACCACTGACTTTTCTGGCATGTTTGGAATTAATTTTTATTTCAGCAATTTCTCAAAATTAGACCTGTTCATTCGGCTGTGATAGTCACTGTTCACTGATCTTGGTTTGCAGATCAACTGAGCACCCATGCCAAACCAATCCTCTGAACCAGCATGAACAACAATAACCCACTTCCTGCACCACCATCTACCAAGACTCACTTCACTTTGTTTGCCAGCACTTCTTAAACATCAGACTGTTGTCTATCCATGTCTTGTATGGATAAAAAATCTTCCTTCAGATTGAAGTTAATGTCATTCAACCAAATAACTACAATGCCACTCCGGAACAAGTGGTCCCACTAGAAAATGGTTCTCTTGCTCTGGCATTTTTGCCACCCAAAAACCACTGTTGTGCACTACTTTTCCTAAAAATTGCTGCCACAGAAAAAACTGATTTTATCTCTTATTACTGGAAGGTATTTTCTTCGAAAAATTTTCTTGTCAACATGGAAGTCTATGATTCTTCTTCCAACCATGCACAAATCAAAGTTAGCAATGATAACATTTTTTTTTTTAGTTGTCAATTCCTCTTATTTCCTGATGTGTGCAGAGGGTTTCCTTCAATTTTCTTTCCTCTCCTTTTAGGTCTTATTCTTGTCACTGCAACACTACACACTTTGCTGTACATCAGTTACGGGTCATAGACATCTTACGGTTGACTGCCTCTGCTCCACCAATGCCAAGGTCATTGCTCATCTCATAACTAACTACAGAGTGAATCGAAGGAAATCTTTAAAGTGCCAATGTTCCCAGGGGACATTCAGCCTCCTATTAGATGGACACAAATGAATCTTTCCCTGGGGGTAAAGTGGCCAGGCCAAGAAGCTGATCACTCACCTCCACGTAAAAGCCAAGGTTCAGGATGTGCAGATCTATACTTCCACTCTCACACATGCCTTCAAAGTGTGGTGCTCCAAACTTTTAGACTCACACTTCAAAGAAGTTTAAACATACCTCTGAGCGTATCCAGGCTTCCCACAGTTCCCGAACTGAGATATGCATATCATCATTACGATGAAAGGCTCGCTGTCTCCGCTCGTAGCCTCCTTCATACTTAAGCTCTTCTCGCAGGAACTAAACAAAGAAAAATGTTCTTGCAATACAGAACTCAATACATCATCAATATGTGTCAGTGACACTTTTTTTATTCTAAACAGCCCAAAATTAAAATACGCAGATAAACACACGGCATTGCTCTGAATACTAACTAGCTACACCATTATGTTACTTTACAAAGCAAGTTTTTTCATTTCAACATACTCTTAAACAGAGTTCGATAAATATGGTGCTGGCTACTCATGGTCACAAAAAATTAGGACAGCAACCCACCATTCAGGAGTTTGCGTCTGGAGTTATCAGAATCTCAATGAAGCCAGTTTTGTAACAGAAGAAGTGACAATTCATCTCCAAAAAAATTAAAATATACATAGTTTGGTAAGTCATAAAAATCAGTTACCATTTTAAATTCAACTTCTTTCACATCCGCCTTACATGTGTCTTACGTTTTCAACAACAGACAACAGGACAAAATTAATCTTGTATGCCAAACAGAAGTAAGAGTCTAAGAAGGCATACTAAATTACTACTCTTCTTTGTCTGTTAACAAAAATATTTTTCTGGCTGCCAGATTTTCAATAAATTTTCAACCTCCATTCTTTGTACTATTTACTCTTGCACCACATTAATATTATGGTCACTCCGTAAGACAAGACAATGTATTTTCAACCAAAAATGTGACATGGGAAATGCAGTAAACACATTTAAAAGCATGTGGAATGTACTTGTAAATGCTATCATCATATGAGGGTATATGTACAGTACAGCATACACATTTCATGTTCAAACATCATTATGTTGGCTACTTTGTTCAGAAATGACAGTCTGTAAGGTGGCACAATGTTCATATGTGAAAAAAGCAGTTCTCTGCCACAGAAATGTGTAAGAATACCATGCAGAGCTACAAGAAGCAGTGGGTGATCACACCCTACCATATGAAACAGTTGCAAGGTGGATACAGGAATTCAGAATTGGAGTAGTGTCAACTGCCTACATGCATCACAATGGATGTTCTATGTCTGTTCACACAGACTTGTCAGTGGCCAACACTCAATAGTGTGCAGATAAAAACAGGTACTGGAATTTGCCTTTAAATGAGGTGCAACAGTGGAAACATTGCAAGACATGTAAAAATGTTTATTTTGTCAAAGAGGGAAAAACATGTTAAATCTGGTAACAGCAATCAATGAAATGTGGGCAAGAGCCCATAAACCACAACTAAAAACTACAGTCCTCCAAATAATGTTTTCCACAGTTGCTATGAAGACACAAGTTTCAGCAAAAGTCATCCCCCTTGAAGCTGATGCTCATTCTGGTATATGATGTTCCACATGTTCTCATGTGTCATCTTGTTCCACAGGTTCAAACTGTGAATTCCCAGTCTCAAAAGTCATTTCTACAGTACAATCTATATCATTCAGTTCAGAAGAAGCATCAAAATAAAGGTAAAGTTCACCCCAGTACAGGCCATGAAGGCACAGAAAGGGAGTACATGTATAGCTCCACCCTTTTTTTCACCTCGGTGCTAGATGGGGATGGGTGGTCAATGCCACACCTCAGCCGCTCCCCCCCTCCCCCCCCGAAAGACACAGTACCCATGATGTAGGAGGCTGGATGGGCCCCAGGGCCTGTCCAGATGGACAAAGAAAATCCCCCACCAGGATTTGATCCCCATACCATGCAGCCTGTAGCAGGTCACTATATTGACTATGCTCTCCTGGCCCACAGAAGCATACAGAACTGGGTGAAAGTGCCATGATACTACACGATAATGCAACAGGCTGACCAGCAAACACTATTCAGAACAGTCTCCAATGCTGGACATAGGAACTGTACAACTCCTCCATATTCTCCCAATTGCAGTCCATGTGACTGCAATCTGATTCCTACACTGTAGCAGCCACTGCATGGGAAACAATTTGCAAACAGAGAAGACATTTTTATAGCAGTTTAATGCAAAGTAACACAGATTAACATATCAGATAATGCCACTGGTGTTTATTGCATTCTTGATCGTTGACAATGAGCTGCAGACAACCTGATGAACTACAATGAAGGCTGTTAACAGTTTGTACAAGTAGTCTGTGTTAAACTCCTAGCCCCACGTTCACTCCATATGCCACAGTGTGCTGTGCTTGCCACCTACCAGTGCCTTCGGTATGTATACCCCATCTGTTGGTAACATTTATAGCTACACACCACGTTTTAAAATACTTGTTCTCCATTAAAAAAAAGATCACTATGACATAGGGAGTGGAACTTGTATTTGTCAAGACAAGCATCCTGCCTAATATAACAATAAATTAAACAGACTGTACCACACTCTGACTGCCATATGAGTAAGACTCTCCATTGCAAAATGTACAAAAGAGTTTCAAATAAGACAATGAACAATCTGATTCTGAGATCTTCACTCTTACATCAATGTGTGTATATATATATGACACATGGGTAGCAGTTGCTGTACATCATACTTCCATGGGAATTTAAACATTTCTCCCAACACAGCACCAAGTCTTATAACCTGGCACAGAATAAACCAGTGTCAAGTGTTGTAACCAAAGTAACAACAGCCTGTAGTCATTATCTGCTGCAAACTGCTTGCTAGCCAGGTGGTTCTTAAGGGGTTCAAAGAGATGGACATCGCTGAGTGCAAGATTGGGACTGTAGGTAAGGTGGTCCATAACCACCCAGCCATATCCCATAACCACTCACAAATTTGCATGGCAGTATGGGACCCAGTAACTTCCATCTCTTCCAACCCCTTATGAAGTGTCCTTTTTCAACAGATTATGAAGCAACTGACTGGCACGCAATTTGTAACAGATGTCTACTGAATGAAGCTGTTACTTCCTGGTTATAAGACCCTTGACACTGATAACTTCTACACTAAGACAAAAGCCTTAATACCATGGTGGGACAAACACTTAATGTTAATGGTGATAGTATGGGGAGGTATGGTGTGTATAATACGCTACCCACGCGTCATGTATACATCAACGGACTTGACTGGCTGACTTCATGGAGCACAGTCCTTCTTAAAAAGCTAAGTTCCTCAAATAGTCATGAAATGCCGACATTTTATGGAAACTGCAGGTTTGTTACTGCTTTACTTGTCTCTATCCTCTGCCAGAGCCATCCACTCCATGTACCCCCTCACCCCCAATTTCTTTAAGATTCATTGTAATATCATCTTCCCATCTCAGCCAAGGTCTCCCAAGTGGCCACTTTCCCTCAGCTCAGGTTTCCCCACCAACACCCTGTATGTATCTCTTCTTTCCCCCATACATGTCACATGCCCCACCCATCCCATTCTTTTTGATTTTAACACCTGGATAATATTTGGTGAAGAGTAAAAATCATGAAGCTCCTCACTGTGCAGTCTCCTCCAGTCCCCTTACCTTATCCCTCTTAGGCCCAAATATCTTCCTCTGAACCCCATTCTCAAACACCCTCAGCCCATGTTCTTCTCCCAATGTGAGAGAGCAAGTTTCAGACCCACAAAACAACCGGCAAATGTACCTTTCTGTATATTTTAAACTTTCTGTTTTGGGGAAGAAAAGGGAAAGAATGATGATCCTACGCCGAATAGTAACAGGCATTCCAAGAGTTAAATCTTCACTTAATTTTTTCATGAATGCTCTTTGATTTATTAGGGTTGTTGCTGAATATCTGAACTTTGCCACACTTTCAAAGAATTTATCAACTATATTTATGTTGTGACTTTGTCCCACATTCTGCTTAGAAGACTTGAGAACGTATTTAGTTTTCTCAGCATTTACTTCTAGACAATATCCTTCCTAGCAATTAAAAAAATTCTTTGTTTTTCTTCAAGGGATATGTTTTTGCCTAATAAATTAGCATCACCAGCACAGACCAGAAGCTGACATGTACTATTCAATTTCAACCCCACCTGGTTTGCTTGAATCCTAATGGCATATTCTGAGCAAAGTTGACATGCAATGGTCACAAAGTGTCTCCTTTTTTCAGACCATTCTTAATTGGCAATATATAAGACAAGCATTTTCCTACCTGGACTGCAATAAAGGTGTCACTTGAACACATTTTTATTAAGCTAAATAGTTTCATGAGGATACCAAACTCAATAAAAATATTATATAAAACTGCCCTCCTAACTGAATCATAGGCTTTCTTGCAGTCTATAAATAGCTGATGCACCATCCAAATGCATTCCTACTTTTTCTTGGGTATTTGACTAATGCAGAACATATAACCAGTAACTGATCTGTTATGTCCAAATACATCCTGATGATTCCCCAGTAATTTCTGCACATCCAGTTAACTTTGACAGGAGAATGTTGGATGAAATTTTTATGTAGAAGATAACAATAATTTGCCTTGATAATTATTGCAGTCTGTTTTATCAACTTTCTTATAAATGACTGTCTCTTCCCCATGTTTAAGCATTTCTTCCTTCACCCAAAAACAATTAATAAGTTTATGTATCTCACAATGTACTGCCCTAAGCCTGCTTGAATCTGATCAATATATAGTGACTTATATATATCTTTTTGGCTTTTCAGTAACCATCTAAACCTCAAAAGGCATTAAGTTTGAGCACTAGTAACTCAGCTATATGAATTTCTGTCTACCTAACATAATTAACCCCATGTACATTCAAAAACTTAGAGGTGATACTTCCACTTGTTCAAAACACTGTGGAAATCTGCAAGCAGATCACCCTTCTCATCCTTGACCAAGTTAGGTATAGGTTGGAGACCCTTCTGAAATTCATTTATGCCTATACACAAGTTTCTAACATTGCTGTTCCTACTATTTGTTTAAAGTTCATTAACTGTACCTTTCAAATATTCCCTCTTTTTGTTCCTGAAATGTCAACCAATTTCAGAACATGCAGTGTTCAGATTATGTGCACTAATTTGTATTGGGTCCTGTAACCACTGTAATTTAGTCTGCTTCCTTTGATACAAAAATTTTGAGCTGTCTTCATCAAACCATAGCTTCTGCTGCTTATAGTCATACCAACATTGCATCTCTTTAACCTTTTGGCGCCGGAATTATTTTTTTTAATTTTAGCACACACTGTATATAAAATGTAAATAATACAGGAACTAAATACATTAGAATTACAAAACAAACTGGATTTTGAAGAGAAAAAACGGACAGTATATACCATGTTTAAAATATTCAGTACCTATATTTGTTGAATAAATATATAAAATGCAACTTTAGAGGTTAGTGGTGCGGTACGACCACTATAGTTGACATTAGGCGTCAAAAGGTTAACCAAAATGTTTGTACTTTCACAATTTCCCAAGCCCTACTTATCACCCTGCTATCATCTAAGTTCTCCAAAGCTGCAGACCTGTCTGAGATTTGAAGCTAGTACTGTTCCCTGACTTCCACATTATTTAGCTTTATGAGACTGAATCTCTCCTTATCAACCTCCTGTGCTTCTCATTTACTTACTGACAGTCTCTAACTTCTAATACCACCAGATAGTGATCAGTATCGGTCAGCTTCCCTGAAAGAGTGGACACCAGGTATACTTAAATGCCACCTTGTATCTACTAAAATGTGATCAGTCTGGTTGTAAATCTTCCCACCATGACAGGTCCAAGTGTATTTATAAATGATTCAATGGAGGAACATTGTGCTCTTAACCAGATTTTTTGATGTGGCAGAGCTGACTATTCTAACACCATTATCACTGCTATTTTCACACAAACTCTCATTCCAAATCGTTGATTTTAAAACAAATTCTCTCCCCAGTTTTGCATTAAAATCTTCTAACAGCATTTGCATATGGTACTTATGATTAAATACCTACTCTTGTTCCTCATACAAACTGTCCTTTGAGTCATCTCTCTTATTATCAGGTGAGGCATGCACATTTAGACCAATAATATCACACCAGCAACCTCTCAGCACAATGTATGACATCCTATCACTATCGAATTCTACTCTCTTAACTGCTAATATGATTCTCTTACGTACAAAGAATCCTGTCCCTAGAAGATAATTTTTAGTTCTTTTTCCATATGTAAAGTACACTTTTCCACATACTCAGTGCCTTTCTTTTCCAATCTAACTTCCTGTACTCCCACTAAATCTAGCTACACTTCCATAATTCTCTGGCCACTGTCTTCAGAGACCTTAGGCTACACAATCTTCCAATATTCCACGTTCCAAATCTCAATCCATTTTCCATTCCTTACATCATACCAAAGGATCAGTCCCAAGTTTTAGGCACTGTAAACAGTTTCACAACAAGTTAAGTTTTAACAGTGATTTGTTAACACCTTGTCAACCTACACACTGGAAGACCACCCATTGTGGCTGTCCACAACTGCTTATTCAATATATTTGCAGCTCCCCTCCATATTTGGAGGCCTTTCCCTCTGAATGAAACCTGAGGACATGCTGTACTGTGGTGACAAGGACATGCTTACCAAGCATAAACACATCAATGCCACAATAAAGTTCTTGGCATCAGAGTGTCTGTTACCTTACTTTTTAGATGTCCTTGTAATACAGCATTATGTCAGGAAGACTAAAGAAATAAGAACACTGCTCTGGTCTAACCTACGTTCGTGACCAATTTTAAATACCTTGAGGCCTAAAATAAGCACTTTCAAGCACAGAGCTATATGCACAGAACTAAACGTCAAGGGTGGCTGAACACAGAGAAGTTTTGAGTTTAAGTAGATGCAGCAGATAGGATAAATACCTTAGACTAAAGGGTAATTGTGTAAGAAGACATGCATGGGTGGACAGAAGTACTTACATAACATGCTAACAAAACTACAGCTTAGTGTAACACAAACCAGTGTTACAGAACTCTATGTTCATTTAAGAAAATAAACTCACACACTAAGACAGATCTTTTCATTTGTAACATGCCCACTGGTTAAATTCTACACTTTTGTATAAAGGTATACGTACACCACACAATGGGCAAACAGCAGCCACTACATTCCATTTTGTCTGTAACACTGAACAAACAAGAAAAAGTAGTTATAGCCTACTTTCCCTCCTTAAGGGAAAAAATAAACAGTTGTTTAAGATCACTGTATTGTTTGTGTGTCTGTGTGCATCCCATATCAGCTGTTGACTGATTTTTACTAAACTACTTAGAACTAATGTTTTGAAACTGCAGGCCAACCCATCATACTTTTTTACTATCTACAGTATCAGCAGTCACAACATAGTGAACGCACAACTTGTAATGTAGGAGTTACTTTAAGGACAATTAATGTATGATCCAGATATTGTTTATGATAATGAATCTTCTAAACATTTGCAACTTCTATTGCAATAATTTTTCATAGAATGTAAAATAACAACAGTAGTCAAGCTAAGTTTTTCTTCTGTTGCTGGTTGGACCATGGTTACTAATTAAATACTGGAACCAGACATGGGTAATTTGACATGGACACAAATCATATACAGACCCATGCATCATATACACAATAATTTTTTAATGTTGTGACACATGTTAACCCACCACACCTATTTGGTGTGGTCACCCTAATAATATCTGGCAAAGTGTACTAATCATACAGCTCATTATACTTTTTCTCTTCTCCAGTGGCTGTAAATTACATGTAAGACCCTGGCCTCCTTCAGGATGAAATCTCTAAAAGTCTCTATCCCTAGTTACGTTTCTCCATCCTGAAGCTCATTTTCTCAATCCCTGTCACTTTCTCTAACTTAGGTCAAAAGTTCTGAAACACCCTCACTTTGTGTTTTCCTATTAGGGTAACATACTGAAGTTCACCTTCATATAAAACAGTAGGTAAAACTTGTTTTCTATAATTTAATGTTGTCAGACAGCAGAGAAGATAACAAAAGTTTCTGCACCAAGCAAGAGGAAACATTCCCTAAATTTAATCTGCTCTTGATCAGTATACGAACGCAACTTTGATTTTTTCACATCACTCCCATCTGAAATTACTTCATGTAAACTGCAGTATTAAGACATACAACAACCCATGTTGTCAGAATATCACAAACACATACCATACATTCACCTGCCAGATAATCAAGTTTACGGTATAGCAACTGACAATGCCACTCAACTACGCAAAAAACCCCTACTTTGAATGTATTTATTCTTGTTTTATTTAATGGTACTTCCAAATGCCAGGATTTTATGGCACCAATCTATGTGACAGCAGCCACTTGCTAGGCTCATATTTAAACCTGAGACCTTATGCACTGTTCAGTTTGTGCTGTGAAGGAAGACAAACATCCAATACGGTAACTCTGACAGTATAAATCATATCATTAGCCAAAACAATACATATTCCAACATCACTTCATACATCTTTAAAAACCACTTCATTGTTTTGTAGTAACTATTTCCTTATAGATAAAAATTTATAAACTATCATGGCAAGGAGCACAATTTAACTGGTATCAGCATACTCATAGCCTCAGTTTTGAATTTTTATCAATGATTCCTTCTATACTGTGTTACCAAGCTCCAGGTAAGGAAAGATTAAGAATGATCAAGTACAACTTGCCTGATAATACAATTTATCAGATGTAAGTAACTGGCTTGATTTCTTGCTTTATTACAAGGTGTTTCCAAATGTTAAGATAATGTAACATCAAATGATATGATGGCTTAATGCACAATGAATTGCAGAAGGTGTCACAAGAAGAGGTCATGGCCTAATTTCAGGTAGGCCTTCCATACTAAAATTTATTTGCAGGGATAGGCAGGACCACTGATAGTGGGTTTGGTCCTTGGTGAAAAACTTTTCAGGCCCCTAGCAAGGGCACACCAGCTACAAATCTTTACACTAAATAAGAAAGACCGACTGTCACTAGCAGAGTGATTTGGGCTTGGTCTGCAAGGGTTAATTTGTACAATCGACATATAATGACACTACTGAGAAAGACAAAAACATATGTAATATAGTTGGGCCCCAGGCCCCAGGAATTTGTAGCGGTTACCTCCCCACCCCCACCCCCACTGCCCATCAGCATTGGGGACAAAATACAACCTGAAAATTCTCAACCAGGATACACACAATGTTATGTCAGGTATCTGGTTGTGTTACAGTTACATGATAACATAAAAACGTAACACCATTGACACCTATTCAGTAATAGTCATCACTAGTTTTTATTATCTGGCAACATCCATCTATCAACCTCCACTTTTCAGTTTTGACAAAGGCCTAACAGTGATCAAGGTTGATAGAACATGTTGGCAAACAATAGAAATTAATAAAGAACATCACTAAATAATTGTGTCAAAAGTATTAGGTCTTTATATTACCACTTCAATTATGGTATGTCACAGACAAGAGAAAGCTATTGTCTGTAGAATAAATGATTGGTAAGTTGACTGAAAAATGAATGCACAGAGGTCCCCTTACCACAAGCACTAAACAATGTACGTTTAATCCTCTGAAAACTAAAATTAATCAAAATTATACATAAACAACAGATTCACATCTAGCACAGAAAGACGTGCTTCCATCAGAAAGACAAATCAGTGAATGCAATATAGGGAAATAATTGTTGTCAATGTAAGAACCACATAGCACACAAAATTACACAGTGAGGATCCTATGTGGAGTATTTAGTGTTAAACCAGATGACACATCCTCATTACTAGGTTCTAGGGGTTAAGGCATACTGTTTCTTTTCTCTGGAAATTATTGTATGTGCCAAACTTCCTTACGATAAAAAACTGTGCATTTCATCCACACAGGGTATCTGTGTGTTCTGCACAAATCTCACAACAAACAGTGACTATTTCTATATATACTATTAACTGATTTGTCAGTGTCATGCTGGTGCAGTATGTTTACTGTGAGGTAGAAAATGAATTTGTAAGTATAATTTATGTGAAATTAATGTTTTAGAGGGTTAAAAAAATGCTCCCAAGTGTGTGGCTAAAAAAATCTTCATAACTGACCAACTTAATGCACAAATTCTTGTTTTCTAGAAAGTTTATTATATGCCTCTACATGTTTCGAGCACTACGTGCTCATCATCAGGAGGTCAAAATTGTATTATACAGCATCTGGTATCATCACACTGAAACAAGTGAGTGGTCTAAAATTACTAAAACACAATTCTTTAAATATGAGCACATAGAAGTAAAATTTATGTATGAATTTTTTGGGTGTGATTACTGTATATTACTTACTATAAGCATGTTATGTCATGTAGAGGTTACGTTTATCCAGTTGTTAAATGTATTAAAAAGGTAGTATGC
>Ga0136643_10004479_pt1 | contig 19279 bp, 16 predicted proteins | sample TergutLab28metaG_FD_96883 | JGI IMG/M metagenome (GOLD analysis project Ga0136643, IMG submission 96883) | Labiotermes labralis P1 segment gut microbial communities from Petit-Saut dam, French Guiana - Lab288 P1 (version 3) (version 3) | ecosystem: Host-associated > Arthropoda: Insects >...
AAGAAGGCAGGGCGACCGTAATGTCATTTTTCAGTATGGGTCAAAATATCGCTATTATTATTCTTAGCTTGGTTTTTGCAGCACTTCTAAGTATAATCACCTTACAACAAACCTACATCATCATTTCTATTTATGGCATCGTAGGCGGTTTGGCTTTCTGCCTGTTTTTTGCAAAAATCAAGTCGAAAAGAACTTGATTTGGCTAGATTTTGGTTTTTGTGGCTACATACAACTAAAAAAGAGGTGGTCAAATGACCACCTCTTTTTTAGTACATAAACTAGTTTCCTCCAGTCCCTAATAGGGCATCCAACACTGGGTTGCTTCCGCCACCTCTGCCACCTCCAGGCAAAGGTGTCCCACTTATAAAATCTCTAAAAAATATACCAACCAGCTCGTCTTCGCCAAATGTGCTTGCCAAACGGCTTTGTATGGCTTCTCTAGCAATTGTTGTACCGTCAAAACTCGAGATTTGCTCATAACTAAGAGAGGATAATGCTGCATATACCTCGTCATACAACCGACTGTTGCTTACATTTCTTGCAGAGCGGTCAACCTCCAAAACAACCCTAGCCCCAAACAGATGGGTAGAGCCGTCTTCCGAAATAATACGTGTTTGCACGTCTGGAACGCTAAGCATTTGTGTGGGTGATAGGCTACGTTGGTGATTTACCACAAAAAATGCCCCAATCACCAAAATGACCGCCAAAATCACTAATATAATAGTAATTTGCCGTTTATTAGCAGTTTTTGTTTTTGAACTCATAGGACAACCTCCAAATTATCTAATTTCGCTTTGAGTTTGTGAACCTTCGTTATTTGTCCCAAAAAATTCTTCGAGGGTGGCACGGGTCACATGACCTGCGAGATGGGACATTAAACGCTGGTCGCTGTGTGGCATCATTACATAAAGTGCGATTTGAGGGTTTTCCATAGGAGCGAAGCCACCATAAGATGTATGGCTAGCCCGCCCGCTGATTTCAGCTGTGCCAGATTTTATGCCAACTTCTATAGGGAAGCCAGCGAAAGTACCACGACCAGTACCAATACCGCTTCGTGTCACCATGTGCATCCCATGGTGAATTGCATCCCAATGGGCATCGTCTGCATATAATTGATATTCAACAACAGGTTCAAAATTGGTGACAGTTCCGTCTGCCGCCACCATTCTATCCACTAGGGTCATTTCCATGCGTGTGCCACGGGTTGCAAGGGTTGCCATCACTTTTGCCATGGACGTGGGCGAATAAGCATTATAACCCTGCCCAATAGACACATGGCTCGTCATACCTGCCGTCCAACTGCCAACACTGCCCTGTGCTTGGCGGAAAGCTGGAGAAGCAAGGGCTGGCACATCATTGTTAAGCCCAAAAAACATACGGTTTTCACCCACCTGCACCCCTGTTGGCGTGCCAAGACCAAGGGCTTCCATGTAGTAGTTTAAGGTGGCTATACCTTCCAAAGTGCGCCCGTCCCTTGTGTTGCCCAAATTCCAAGCAACACGGTTAAAGAAGTAGTTGCAAGATGCGGCAATGGCCTGTTCCAAATTTACACTGCCGTGACGGCTGTGACAACCAACATAAGGGCGACCAGCTTCACGGAACATTCCGCCACAGAAAATTCTGGTTTCAGGGGTTATAACCCCTTGAGAAACCCCTGCAAGTCCAGTTACCATCTTAAATGTGGAACCAGGTGCAATGGCTTCTGTGAAAACACGAGCCAGCTGGGGACGGGTGGGGTCTATGTTCAATGCGTTGATATAGGTATTGTCACGCATATGAGGCAAGAAGTTGTTGCCGTCAAAAGTCGGGTAGTTTACCGCAGCGATAATACCGCCAGTGTGAACACAACTAATAGCAATACTGCCCGTCGCAGGGTCAATATTTGCCATTTGCGGGGTTAACTGACGACCTTCAACCAGTTGTATAACAAAGGCTTGGGGGGTAAGTTGACCAGCCCGCAAACGTGCCTGTTCGTATGGTGCAAATTGAATAATTCCCTGCTCTCCCATCACCTCAAGCATAGTGACAAGACTGATGCGGTTGTTCAAAATATTTTCGGCAATAAATTCGTTAAGGTTGCGACGGAAGTTGTCGGCATTATAGTCAATTTCACCATTAGACAATACGAAGCTTCGCACCTGATAAGATGCCGGAAAATCTTCAGGGTCATATGTGTCCATAATTAACAAACTGTTGATATTGTTGGATGTTAGCGTTGACGCAATCACCTCTCTGGCGAATGTTATGCCTTGGGAACGAAGGCGACGCAACAAAATTTCAGACAAATAATCCTCTAAAATATAGTAAAGGTTCTGCTGGAGGGTGGCATCAATTGTTAAGAAGATGTCATTGCCAGCCACGGGTGGTTGGTGGTCGATTATACCCACACGGCGTCGGTTATTGTCCACCTCTATCGTGGTAATGCCACGTGTCCCACGCAAGTAATATTCAAAACTACGCTCTATACCTACAACACCAAACAGGTCATTAGCAGTATAGCCCAGATGCTGGTTGGCTTCCAAATCCGCTGGTGAAATGCGAGTTAAGTAACCGATTATATTTGTCAAATACCTACCCATGGGATAATACCGTAGATAGTCGCTTGCCACATATATACCAGGCATAGCGTGGCTAAATTCTTCTAAAGCGGCAACGGTGCGACGGTCAATATCAGTGGCAAGTGGGATTTGGTTTACATTCCAACGCTGCAAATACAAAGCAGAACGTAGCAGGAGTAGTGTGTGCTGGTCATCACGGTCTAAAGTTGTGGGTATCTGAAAATACTCCATTAGGGCGTTGTAGGCATCTGTGGCGTTCAGTTCTTGGTTTAATCCAAAATCGTTAAGCCAGCGACGCTGGGTGGCTTCGCTTGTAACGGTAAAAATTCGGGGCGTGGTATCGGATATGATAAATTCCGCTTCTACACGAATTTCCTCGCCACCACTTTCCATAATATCCATAAACAACAAAAAAGCTTCGTTTAGGTCAAATTCCCTCCCCCACACTGCATCAAAAACCACCGAAGGGTCCATCATCACCGTAAACACAGGGATAGAGACTGCCAGCGGACGACCGTTGACATCAAAAATTTGCCCCCTTGGAGCATTTGCGTAAATTGTGCGGGCAAAGGTGTTGGTAACAGGTATGTGATACGTACCCTCCACAATTTGCCTCTGGAAAAGCTGGGAAACCAGAACTCCAAAACCCAGAGCAACAACCACCGCCAAAATAAACATTCTATTTGTAAAAAATTTTAATATTTCAAAAACTTTTTCCCTATATTCGTTCATGAAACTCACTTCCTTCCTTCAAATTTATACTAGCATCAAACAGCTAAAAAGTCAACATAAATTTAACCACAAAACCACGTGATGTTTATGTCGAAATTTTTATTACGAAAATAGGAATACACTGACACCTATTTCCAATTTTATCCAATAATGTTATGGTACAATCCCTTCATACATAAGACTTGTATCAAAAAGTCTATAAAATTTTGGAGGGAAAATTATGAACAACAACACATTTCAACTACCTACAAATATTCGCCAAATCGGCACAGCTGGAGATGGGCTGAAAATATATGTGGAAGACTATGTTTGCTCCTACCTGCGTCAGTATGCCGAAAGTGGTGGACATACGGAAAAAGTTGCTTTTTTGGTGGGTAAGTATATGGTAATTGACGGCGAACCTTATGTTTTTGTAAGCGGTGCAATCCAAGGCAAGTTTAGCGAGTACAAAGATAATATGGAAAGTTTTACAGACCAAAGTTTTGATTATGCAGCGGACGAGCTGGACAAACACTTCCCAGGCTGTGAAATTTTGGGATGGATGCAATCCCAGCCAGGTTATGGAATTTACCTTAATCCCAGCTATGCAGATTACCACATGGCGAATTTCACCCGTCCGTACCAACTGCTTTTTGTAATGGACCCTGTGGAAAAGTTAAATATGTTTTATAGTTGGAACAACGACATGACAGGCATTGACGAAGCCACTGGCTACTTTATCTATTACGACCAAAACAAAGGTATGCAAGATTATATGAATGACAACCGAATTAGCCGTGCCAAAATAGCCAAGGCAACCAAACCCGTGGAAGATGTTGTTCCAATGGCGAAAAAAGAGGAGACTTTACCAACCACACGTCTGCGACTTTTTGAAGAAAATAAAGACAAAAAGCCAGTAACAGCAACAAAAACCCCAGCGCCTGCACCCAAAGTTAGTGGCGAGGGCAGAGGTGGTCGGTTCATGGGTGGCTTAAAAACCACTGCAACCCCAGAAAAGAAGGAAGGGCGTAGCGTGGAGGATATGCGTCGCCAGTCAAATCTTTTAATTGGCTTATGTGCCGTGCTTTTTATCACTTCGTTTATTATGGGAGCGGGTCTTTTGCAGAGCGACGGGCGTATTGCGGCTTTAGAATCAGCAGTAATCACAATGGATAATAATAATTTGATTATTGCTGACCAAATTCGCCAAATGTCTGCCTTGCCTGTGTTTGCACAAACTGGATTAAACCAATATGCCGACCACACAGTGACACCAGCAAATCAAAACCAGCCAACACCAACACAAGAAAACCCACAAAACCAAGCACCCGCACAGCAGCAACCCCCGCAACAGCAAACACCGACCCCTCCACAACAACCGCCAGCAGAAACACCAACACCACCAGCAACTGAGCCAGAAGATACCAATGTTTTTGACCCAGACCCCAGCGATGTGGTTGCAACATGGGCAAATGTGCCAGAAACATATACAATTCAGCCTGGTGACAGCCTACTGCAAATTAGCCGAATTTTCTTTGGTGACGGTAGTATGGTAGACCGTATAATGGAAGTAAACAACATACAAGACGCTAATCTGATAACCATTGGGCAAGTTATCATTCTGCCTAGATATTAAAATAACACCATTGCAGGGATACACTCTGCAATGGTGTTATTTTGTTTGGATTAATAGCCCATTGAAGTTGTTGATTGTGTGTTGCTTGACGTCTGTGCTGATGAAGAACCAGGAAGCTCACGCACGCTGGCTGGGTTCATGTCAACGCCGTAAGCAGGGTTGTCCTGCTCTCTTTCGGGGGCAATGCTATCATAATCTTTGGGGTCTTCGTTACGTTGGCGTGCAGACATGGCAAGTTTGAACATGCCAGGGCTTTGCTCCAATAAAAAGTCCTTGTCACGCTGAGGGACATTGTCACCACGTTTAATCCGAGTTGCAATTTTCATGGCAAGGCGTTGGTTTCGCCAATACTCCACCTGTGCCTTTGCTGCTTCACGGGCATTTGCTGCATCTTCTCGCATACGACGCATTTTTTCCCTTGAAATTTCCTGTTGCTCACGAAATTCTTGAAGTTTTTCTCTAAGTAGGGCTTGGCGGTCGTCACTTTCGTCACCGATTGAAAGCTGGGTGGCGGTTTCTGCCGAAGTTGTGTTCACGGCGGGGTCAGGCTTTTTGCGTGGCTGGTAAGGTTGGATTAAATTTTGGGTTATTGGGTTTACCATAAAGCTAAACTCCCTTCAAAATACTCTTTAGGCTATATCGGCATTTTTTGGACTGAACTTTAGTAACCCCAAAACCCATCTTGACAAAACAGGCAAATGTAAGTTAGAATGACTTTGACCTTTCATGTAATTGATAATAAGTGGCATCACGGAGGAATAATATGGCTTTTGATGGAATTGCTGTGTCTGCTTTGGTGGCAGAAATATCAGATAAATTGGTGGGCGGACGGATTGACAAAGTGACCCAGCCCGAAAAAGACGAAATCGTGTTGGCAGTGCGTGCTGGTGGAGCAAACCATAAGTTGCTTTTAACGGCAAATGCAACCTTCCCACGCCTGCATTTTACAACAAAGCACAAGGAAAGCCCAGCGGTTGCCCCTATGTTTTGTATGTTGCTTCGCAAACATATTCAGGGTGGTCGGATTGTGGAAGTTGCCCAGTCGGGTCTGGAAAGGGTTGTTAAAATTCATATAGAAGCACTTAATGAAATGGGTGATTTGACTAAAAAGACTTTGATTATGGAAGTTATGGGCAGGCATAGTAATATAATTTTGGTGGCTGATGGGGTTATTTTGGATGCCGTTAAGCACATTTCTGCCAGTGTTTCTACCATTAGGCAGGTGTTGCCTGGTCGAGATTTCGTGGAAGTTCCCAGCCAAGATAAGCATGACCCCATAAACACTGATGAATTTGAGTTTTATGAGATTTTGGACGGAAACACTGTTGCGAAGGCGATTTTCCATAACTACACAGGTATTAGCAGCTTTTCTGCTGGGATAATGTGTCAAATGGCTGGTATTGACCCCAGCATCCAAGCCAACACGTTGGAAGGAGAACAAAAATCTGCATTATTTCAAGCTTTCCAAAAGGGAACGGGCAGAAATTTTGAATCTTATATATTGTACAACAACCAAAAAAACCCGCAAGACTTTGCCTTTTTTGGGCAGGAGGTCTTTGGGGAGGAATTTACCCAGCAATTCACTTCCCCGTCAGAGCTGGTGGAGTATTTTTACGGTAGTAAAGACACCGCTGATAAAGTCCGCCAGCGTTCCCAAGATATGCGGAGGGTGGTACAAAATCTAATTGACCGCTGTGTTAAGAAGGTTGACATTTTAGCTAAAACACAGGCGGAAATCGCTGACCGTGATACCCTGCGTCTTTTTGGCGAGCTTATAACAGCCAATATTTATGCAATTAAGGCGGGTGCGAAGTCGGTGTCTGTGCAGAATTTTTACGAAGAAGATTTGCCAATGTTGGAAATTGAGTTAAATCCACAAAAAACCCCAGCAGAAAACGCACAGGTGTTTTTTAAGAAGTATAATAAGCAAAAGCGTACAGCGGAGGCTCTTGTCGTACAAACTGCACAGAATGAGGAAGAACTGACATATTTAGAAGCCGTAATGCAAAGTATTGTGCAAAGTGACACGGTATCTGACCTTGTGCAAATTCGTGAAGAATTGCAAGAGGAGGGTTTTATAAAGAGGGTAAAATCTAAGGGTAAAAAGAGACAGGAGGTCGTGGTAAAACCCTTGCACTTTGTGACATCCGACGGTTTTGAAATTTTTGTGGGCAAAAACAACCAACAAAACGACCAGTTGACAAAATCTGCTGACAAGGATGATATTTGGCTGCATACTAAACATATCCCAGGTTCTCATGTGATTTTGAAAGCTAAGGCGGGACAGGTGACGGATGTAGCATTAGAAGAAGCAGTGAATTTAGCGGCTTTTTATAGCAAGGGTAGAGGGGGTTCGATGATTCCTGTTGACTACTGTCCTCGCAAAAATGTGAGGAAACCCGCCAAAGCCAAGCCTGGAATGGTGATTTATGATAACTATAAAACTGCGTACATCACCCCCGATGAGGAGCGAGTGAAGGTGCTGACACAAAATTGACGGGGATTTGCATAAGTAAACACACTAACGGTAGGGGCGGGCATTGCCCGTCCTAATTATGCTGACGATACCGTCCAATCCCAAAGAAAATTGCCAGCAGGCATGGGACGGGCAATGCCCGCCCCTACCGTTAGTGTGTTTGTGCAAAATTGTGAACAATCGTATATTGCTTTTGCTTATTGGTTGACCTTTTGGTTGATGCCATTAATACGTTTTCGCCATATAAGATATTGAATAACCCAAATTTTAGCAAAAATCAATATAAACACGGCGAAATATATAATGAACCCCATTAGGGTGCGTTCCATCCAATGCCCGAACCACGCAACAGGCATCATTGTGGTAGCAGATATTACAAAATGGGTTATTGTTTGGCGTGCAATGCTCCAATCTTCCATCTCCCAAATGACACTCGCCGCCGCAAAACTGCCGCCCAACACGGCATACAGTATCACGTTAAACATAACAGCATTTAACTCGCTAGTGAACAGTTCTGCCATTTCTGGCACAACAGGCACGAAATAACCATCACCCATTGCCAGGGAAATAATTATCGACACAACAAAACCCATAGCAATCCCCAGTGGAACACCCAACAATCCACGCAAAACAGCTTTTTTCTTCATAATAAATCCTCCTTATATTCCCAATTTTTGTTTGATTTTAGAAACATACCGCCGTGACACATAGGTTGTTGTGCCATCCCTAAACTTTACACAAATTGTGCCTGTAAAGCTTAGGTCAAAACCCTTAACCTCTTTCAGATTGATGATTTCAGAATTTGAAATGCGAACAAAATTTGCGGGCAGTTGTTGTTCTAACTCGTAAAGTCGCCGACGCATGGTATATTCCCCTTCGCTGGTAACGGCAAAAACCTTTTGGCTGGCTGCATAAAATCGCACCACCTTGCATACATCTATCACAACCATACCACCATCCCGATAACCCACCAAAACAGAAGGAGTGTATTCAGAAATTTTGCGGGCAAGCTCCACCACTTCATCAGTCATCTCACCCGCATGAATTTCTACCCTTGCTTCAACACAACTCGCATCAATTTTTATTTCGACCCTCACCGCATCACCTCCTAAGCAAAGTATAATAAAAACCACCCACGAAATCAAGGGATTTTCGATAGGTGGTCTTTTTGAATACACAAGTGGTTACATAGACACGGATTTAAGCTCCAAACGTAGCTTGTCTGCTATTAATGCGATAAATTCGCTGTTTGTGGGCTTGCCTTTGGTATCGTCAACTGTGTAGCCGAAAAGGTTGTTGATGACATCAACCTTGCCACGTGACCAAGCGACCTCAATGGCATGGCGAATTGCCCGCTCTACACGGCTGGATGTGGTGTCCATTTTCTTGCCGATGTTGGGGTAAAGTTCTTTGGTGATGAAGTTTAGGATTTCCATGTTGTTAATCGCCATTACAATAGCTTCTCGCATATAGTGATAGCCACGGATATGAGCTGGCACGCCAATTTCATGCAAAATACTCGTTACCTTCTTTTCGATATGAAGTTGGTATTCTGCGTCGTTTTCCCTTTGTTTGACCATGTCTTCTTCATTCTCCATCAATTGGCGGATGCGTTTCACCAAAATTTCAAAATCCATGGGTTTTAGCATATAATAATCTGCCCCCAAAGCCATGGCGCGGCGTGTTATCCTGTCTTGGGACACTTCCGACAACATGATAAACACTGGTCTTTTCTCCAACTTTTCGGCTTTTTCCAAAACACCAAGCACGTCAATTTGGGGCATGACAGTGTCTAGTATAGCCACATCAAATTCCTCTGTGGACAGGGCTTGGAAAGCCTCCATGCCGTCATGTGCCACCTTTGTCACAACCATGTCATCCTCACGGTTGATGTACCCCGCAATGGTGTCGTTCATTTCCTTGTTGTCATCGGCAAGAAGCACCCTGATTTTCTGTTTGTTCATAATAATTTCCTCCTTTTAATTTTCTGGTAATAAATACCATTTATCTGATTATAATACATTTGCTCACAAAATGCCAGATAATTCCATCGCAAATTTCGATATTTTTCGACACTTTTCTGCATTATTTTATAACCACTCTTAAAGTATACTACAATTAAATTAAAAAAGCAACAAAAATTTGAAAAAAATTCTAAGTTGTGATAAAATTAGACAAAGGATGTGAGAATATGGTGTTTTCTAATGATGGCGGCAAAGTTAAAGCCGTTAACTTACAGCAATTTAATATTGGAGAGATTTTAGAATGTGGACAATGTTTTCGTTTTGAGAAAATCGAGGAGGGGTTTTATAGCCTTGTAGCGTTTGGGCGTGTACTTTTTGTGAAGCAAGAAGGCGACTGTGCAGAATTTTGGTATGAAGACCAGAAATTGGATTTAGCAGAGTTTAATGAACTTTGGGCGGATTATTTTGACCTAGAGCGGGATTATGGTGCTGTACAAGCGAAAATCGCAACAAATGACCCCATTATGCAACGTGCAGTGGATTTTGCTTCAGGCATTCGTTTGCTTAACCAAGACCCATGGGAAATTCTGCTTTCTTTCATAATAAGTCAAAACAACCGCATACCTCAGATTAAGCAGGTTATTAAGAATATTTGCGATGCCTACGGCACAAATGCCGCCTTCCCTACTCCAGAACAGTTGAGGGAAGTTGTCGCCGAAGATTTTCGGGCTTTGAAAACTGGCTTTCGGGATAAATATTTGGTTGATGCGGTTGCACATGTTTTAGCAGGGAATTTCCCTGTCCAGAGGGATGAAACGGTTACAACGGCGGATTTGCGTCAGCGATTGCTGGCTGTTAAAGGCATCGGGGAAAAGGTGGCTCATTGTATACTGTTGATGGGTTATGGCAGGTATGACAGCTTCCCTGTCGATGTTTGGGTGCAAAGGGTTATGGAGCGGTTATATTTTGATGGCGACAAAACCAGCGTAGCAAAAATGCACGCTTTCGCCTCTGAAAGATGGGGCGACCACGCCGCTTTCGCCAACCAATACCTATTTCATTACATACGCATGAACCCAGATGCGGAAAATCAAAAATAGAGTTTTAGAGAGTATTTATGAGCATTTGCGATTTAAGATTTTAATTAATGCGATTTTGCCCAAAATCACCATTTGCAAATTCTACCCCATCTGTTAAAATAGGAATGTTGTTAGCACTCTATTGTGAGGAGTGCTAATCCAAAGTAAAAATTTTAGAAGATTTAGGAGGTAAATGTATGACTTTGAAGCCCATTGCGGATAGAGTTGTTCTAAAGCAACTGGAAGCCGAGGAAACCACAAAAGGCGGTATAATTCTTACCAGCAAGTCACAAGAAAAACCACAGGAAGCCGAGGTTGTGGCTGTTGGTCCTGGTGGTATGGTTGACGGCAAGGAAATTAAAATGGAAGTTACCGTTGGTGACAAGGTGATTTATTCCAAATACGCTGGCACAGAAGTTAAGCTTGGCGATGACGAGTATATTGTTGTGAAACATAATGACATTTTGGCTATTGTCCAATAGTATAGGAGGATAAAAATGGCAAAGGAAATAAAATTTGGAGTTGACGCTAGAAATGCTTTGGAAGTTGGCGTTAATAAGTTGGCAGACGCTGTCAAAATCACTCTTGGTCCTAAGGGACGTAATGTGGTTTTAGATAAAAAATACGGCACACCACTAATCACCAATGACGGTGTTAGCATTGCAAAGGAAATTGAGCTTGAGTGCGCTTTTGAAAACCTAGGTGCGCAAATCGTTAAAGAAGCTGCCACCAAAACCAATGATTTGGCTGGTGACGGCACAACCACCGCTGTTGTTTTGGCACAAGCCATGGTTGGCGAAGGTTTGAAAAACATCGCTGCTGGTGCAAACCCAATCATTTTGCGTAAGGGTATGCAAAAAGCCACCGATGCGGCCGTGGAAGCTATCAAGTCCACCATCCAAGCGGTTGATGGCAAAAACCACATTGCCCGTGTTGCCGCAATTTCTGGCGGTGACGAGGAAGTTGGTGCAATGGTTGCCGAAGCCATGGAAAAGGTAACAGCCGATGGCGTTATCACCATTGAAGAATCCCGCACCATGAACACCGAACTTGAATTAGTTGAAGGTATGCAGTTTGACCGTGGCTACCTATCCGCTTACATGGCAACCGACATGGAAAAAATGGTTGCAACCCTTGACAATCCACATATTTTGATTACTGACAAAAAGATTTCCAACATACAAGACATTCTACCACTATTGGAGCAAATTGTACAAACTGGTGCAAAACTACTTATTATCGCTGACGATGTGGAAGGCGAAGCTCTCACCACCCTTGTGTTAAACAAATTGCGTGGCACATTTACCTGCGTTGCCGTCAAAGCCCCAGGCTTCGGCGACCGCAAAAAAGCCATGTTAGAGGACATTGCCGTGCTTACTGGCGGACGTGTTATCACCGAAGAATTGGGTCTGGACTTAAAAGAAGCCACCCCTGATATGCTTGGTCGTGCCAAGTCCGTCCGTGTTGAAAAAGAAAACACCATCATCGTTGGCGGTGAAGGCGACAAGACAGCAATTGACGCACGTGTGGGTCAACTAAAAACCCAAATCGAGGAATGTACTTCCGAATTTGACAAAGAAAAGTTGCAAGAGCGTTTGGCGAAAATGGCTGGCGGTGTTGCCGTTGTTAAAGTTGGCGCCCCAACCGAAACCGAGCTAAAAGAGAAAAAACTTCGCATGGAGGACGCCTTGGCAGCCACCCGTGCCGCCACCGAAGAAGGCATTGTTGCTGGCGGTGGTGCATCCTACATCCACGCTTCCAAAAAAGTGCGTGAGGTTATGGACACCCTAACTGGTGACGAAAAAACGGGTGCTAACATCATCCTAAAAGCTTTGGAATCACCAATGCGTCAAATTGTGGCAAACGCTGGGCTGGAAGGCTCTGTGGTTGTAAACAAAGTGCGTGAAAGCGAAGTTGGCGTAGGTTTTAACGCCATGACCGAAGAATATGTAAACATGATAGACGCAGGTATTATCGACCCTGCAAAAGTAACCCGCTCTGCCCTGCAACACGCAAATTCTGTGGCTTCTACCCTGTTGACTACCGAATCCGTTGTTGCTGACATCCCAGAGCCAGAGCCAGCGATGCCAGCTGGTGGCGGTATGGGAATGATGTAATACAGTTACAAATTACAAATTACTAACAAAAACCACCACTAACAAACCACCCAACCACGTCATTGCGAGCGTAGCGAAGCAATCTCTTACGAACTGCGAGAGATTGCTTCGCTACGCTCGCAATGACGGGCGGTCGGTGGGGGCAAGTCCCCCACCCTACATGGAGGTGGTGGCATGAAGCCTACACAGAAGTATATCCCTCTGGGCAAACGCTCTAAGCGGGAACAAAGGGAGCATTACGCAAAACAAAGACAAAGCTGGGGCAACACAAACCCTGCGACCAAGCAATTGCCCAATGGCAAGGCTTACAACAGAAAAAAATCCAAACACCGTCACTTGTCTAACCAAGAGCCGTGTTTGGATTTTTTATTTAGGGGAGTGGATTAAATCACTATTCAATAGCTTCTTTGAACTCCAGCAGACCATTCATAAACTTGATTGCGTAGTTTAGTTCACCCACCTGAAGTTTTTCGGCAAAGGTGCTTAATCTCTGGATTTTAATTGCCCTTTCGCAAAAGTTATCAGAACGATGACGCTCGTAGCGGGTTAGGTCACCGTATTCTGCTGGTTCTAGGAATTTTGTGAAGGACACTTTGAAAAGGTCTGACAGCTTGCTTATTTCGTAGAAAGTTAATGACCTTGCACCAAGTTCTATCATATCCATCACATCATTGTCAACGCCTATAATTCTGCCTACCTCGTCCGATGTCATGCGGTGGGCTTCCCTTAGAAGTTTGATATTAGCACCCACAATTGCGTCAAATTGGGCTTTGGTGGTGCTGGAGCCATAGAAGTAAAGACCACATTCGTCTATTTCATTCTGCATAGCCTTTATCAATTCGTGTTTTCCAGCATTTTCTAGAACAGCAAAACCCTCGCTTACCAAATTTTCATCTCTAAGAAATGAACCTTTTCGTATAGTTAGCCCAGCTTTGAAGAAAGGGAAATTGTTATGCTCGCAAATATCAATGGCGATATTGATATATTTCAAAAACAATTCCTCTATCTCTTTCCCGATTTCCTCCAAATCTTCTGGGGTCGGCTTATCCATAAAAGAAGAAACCCTTTGCAACTCCTTAAAGTCAAAATACCTTGCCCTCATAAACCTTCGTGAGCAATTGATGTGAATTGCCAATTTCATACCTATGTACTTCTTATGGTCAGAGTATTTTTCTAACTTTTCCAAAACTTCCTTTGCAATTGTATCGACTTTTTCGTAATCTTGTATGAATTGTATGGTTCTGCACAAAAGTGCAAAATCATACAATTCCCAATCACTCTTTTTTGATAATCTGCCGTGTATTGGGGCTACCTTTCTACAAAGCTCCTTGAAAGTATATCTTCTATCACCAAGATAACCTGTATACCTATTTCCTTTCCATAATTCGAGAACAGTTAAAGCATCAGCCAGTTGTTGGTCGTGGTTTTTACGAACTTCTATTTCGTCTATCAAATTATCAACTTTCTCAACTTCGTGACCGCCTTTGATGGTAAGAAAATAGTCAACAAGTTGACTATTTGACATTCCCTCTAATTCGATTAAATTCATTAAATCGACCTCCTAAATTTGCCTATTCAGGCTCATCACCTGGGTCCAATGACCTAGCACGTACAGGGGGTGTTGCTTCATCCGCCACCAACGGCGTAGCCAAAGTGGCAACCATAACCAACGCCAACAAAACCGCTATAATGCCTCTCTTTTTACCTTTCATAATTTAACCTCCTTCTCCCGTAATTACGGGTGTCACAAATTTCGCCTACCTTAGAAATTTATATAGCTACAAGAACATTTTACCATATACATGAACAATAAGCAACAAAAAAATACAATTTTTTTGAAATTTTTTTAATAATGGTAGGGGCAAGCATTGCTCGCCCCAATCCTACAGGCAATACCCTCTAATCGTCATTGCGAGCGTAGCAAAGCAATCTCTCGTCTACAGGAAAGAGATTGCTTCGCTACGCTCGCAATGACGGGCTTTATTCAGCAACTACGTGCTTTGTTCAGTAATGACAGGCTTTATTTAGCTTTGTAGGTTGTGGTTTTTTCGTCTGCTGGTGGCGTTTAGTAAGAATTTTTCCAATTCTACGATGATGATGGGTAGCATGGATAGTCCGCCGACCACTAACCAGCCTTCTGACGGCAATGGGGCAACGTGGAAAATGTTAGCAACGGCTTCGATGGATATAACGCTGACTTGTAATAATGTACCTAGGATAAACGCCCCCACCAGATAGCGGTTTTCAAATAATTTTATGCTGAAGATGCTGTTTTCGCTACGCATATTAAAGGCGTGAACCAACTGGGACAGGGACAGGGTGGTAAATGCCATGGTGCGTCCCATTTGGGCGGGGTTTTCGCCACCTAGTATGGTGTAGCCCACCGCAAAGGCTAGGAGGGATAACATGCCAATCATTGAACCTTCTAGGAAGATGCGAAGCCAGGTTCTTTTGCCGAAAAGTCCTGTGCGTTTGCCTTTTGCACGTCCGTCCATGATGTTTGGGTCGGCAGGGTCAAGCCCGAGGGCTATGGCTGGCAGGCTGTCTGTTACTAAATTTACCCAAAGCAGATGGATGGCGAGTAATGGCACGGGCCAGCCCAGCAAAATCGCCACAAAAATGGTGATAATTTCGCCTATGTTGGAGGATAGCAGGAAATGGACTGCCTTGCGGATGTTGGTGAGGATGCCCCGCCCTTCTTTGACGGCAGAAACGATGGTGGCGAAATTGTCGTCTGTCAGCACAATGTCGCTGGCGGCTTTTGCCACCGCCGTGCCGTTTATGCCCATGGCACAGCCGATGTCGGCGGCTTTTAGGGCGGGTGCGTCGTTTACACCATCGCCTGTCATCGCCACGGTGTGTCCCTTTTTTTGGAAGGCACGGACGATGCGAAGCTTGTCCTCTGGCGAAACACGGGCGAATATGTTTGTATCTTCGATTGCATCGCCTAGGTCGTCGGCAGTCATTTTGCTTAGGTCTTCGCCTGTTACGACGGAAGTGCCACCAATGCCGATGCTTCGTCCAATTGCGAGGGCGGTTGCACCATGGTCGCCTGTTATCATTACGGGGCGTATGCCCGCTTGTTTGCAAATGGCGACTGCGTCACGTACCTCTGGGCGGGGTGGGTCCATCATCCCTACCAAGCCCATGAAAATTAAGTCTTTTTCCACGTTGTTGTCGGATGGGATTTGTCGTAGGGGTTTTACGGCAACTGCCAGCACGCGTAAGGCACGGTCTGCCATTTTTGCCACGTTTGTGGAAATTTCTTTTCGGCGGGTTTCGTTTAGGTTTTGTACCTGACCGCCTATTTGGTAGGAATTGCAAATGCCTAAAAGTACGTCGGGCGCGCCTTTTGTTATTACTAGATAGTCCGTTCCGTCAGCGTGGATGGTTGACATTAGTTTTCGTTTGCTGTCGAAGGGGATTTCGGCAACCCGTTGCCTGTCTGCTTCTAAGGTAGATTTTTCGATTCCGTGGCTTTGTAGGGCGGATACGAAGGCGGCTTCGGTGGGGTCTCCCATAACTTCGCCTTGGCTTACAAAACTGTCATTGCACAGGCTTCCTAGACGGATAATGTCCAAGGCTTCGCTTGTATCTTTGCGGAGAAATGAGCGTCCGTCAGATATTTCTACAATTTTCATTTTGTTTTGGGTTAGCGTTCCTGTTTTGTCTGAGCAGATTACGGTGGCAGAACCCAGTGTTTCCACGGCAGGAAGCTTGCGGATTATGGCGTTGCGGCGTGCCATGCGGGTAACGCCAATGGCTAGCATTATGGTGACAATTGCAACCAAACCCTCTGGAATTGCAGCCACGGCCAACGACACAGATGTGACAAACATATCCAGCGGAGGAATTTGTCGCCACAAGCCAATTGCGAAAATTGCCGCACAGATGATTAGGGCGGCTATGCCTAGCACCTTGCCTGTTTCTGTTAGTTTCTTTTGCAAAGGTGTGTCTGGGGACTTTTCTTCCATGATAAGTCTGGCAATTTTACCCATTTCTGTGTCCATACCTGTGGCAATCGCCACGCCAGAACCACGACCATATGTAATAAAAGAGCCTGAAAATGCCATATTAAGCCTGTCCCCCAAAGGGGCGGATTGGTCAGCAACGGCATGGGCATCTTTATCAACAGGCAAGCTTTCACCTGTCAACGCACTTTCTTCCACTTGCAAATTTACTGTGTTTATTAGTCTCAAATCGGCAGGTACAATGTCACCTGTTTCCAAATAAACAATGTCCCCAGCCACAATGTCCTCTGCTTTAATTGTTAAGACTTGTCCATCCCGCAAAATGCGTGCTTCTGGGCTGGAAATATCCCTTAAAGCCTCCAAAGCCTTCTTTGCCCGACTTTCCTGCACCAGCCCTAAAATGGCGTTAAGGCACACAATGGCAAGTATTATCAACGCATCTGTTATGCGGTTTTCTCCATGCAAACGCCCCGCCATATATGACAAACCAGCCGCAAACAACAGCACAATAACCATAAAATCCTTAAATTGGGCAAAAAAACGTAGAACCAAGGGGGCTTCCCGCTTCTGCTCTAGGACGTTTCGCCCAAATTTCTGTAACCGTTCGTCCACTTCTTCTTGCGACAAACCTTGGGCAGAGTTTGTCCCAATTTTTCCCAAAGCACGTTCCAAGTCCATATTGTGCCAGTTCATAATCAACCTCCACTTTTGTAATTTTTACACCTAGTGGATTATATGATGGACGAGCCAATTTATTCCAGAAAGCTACAGTACAAACAAAACGGACGAAGCAACTTCGTCCGCCTTATTGCACAAAGACACTTGATTAGATTGCATTGTGGGTAAAGCACGCTATAGCATGAAGCGGGATAACAGCCACAGCACCCAGTGGATTGCCACAGAAACCAAAGTTCGGTGAAATTTCGCCCCATGACCCAAAAGCGTTGGTGCAACTAGAACCAACTGGGCAAGATGGTGGTGCGCCCACGTCACATAGCAGACGGATAACTTGCTGGTCAGCAGACAACAAAACCCCCGTAAAACCAGAGCCACTTAAACCACCAGAACGGGTGAAGATGGTGACAGTTTTGCCGATATTGTCACAAAGAGAATCCAGCAAAAAACCTCCTCCATAAAAGTCCATCATTGTTTTTTCCTCCTTTACAAAAATTTTTTAGGGGAAGTCCGCTCCTGTGTGAACGGGCTTCTACACCATACTATGTACAGGCGGGAAAAAGGTTACAAGTTAGGGCTTAAGATGGCGACGGGATAGCAGTGCAATTACCGCCGAAAGGATAGAAGAAACCACAATGACAATCCATGGGGCAAACTGCTCGAAGAAAATACCATAAATCAGTTGCCCTACGGCGTTGGCGAGAAACGGCATCATCATAATCACTGACATAACCTTGCCGATAAGCTCCGAGGGTGTTTCTTTTTGGATATAGGCAAAAACTGGAATTGTGAACATTTGGACAATCATCAAGGTGACGGCACTGGCGGCGGTGATTACCACATATGTCACAAAATAAGGCAAATCTAGCAACAGCACAGCCCCGATGGGAGCAATTGCAAGGCTAACCAAAACCATAATAATCCAAAGTTTAGAAAGGGTGATACGTTTTCCTAAAGTCCCCGCTAAAATACCACCCGCAAGACCACCAACCATCATAAAGCTGGCAGAAAAACCCACCATGTCCATTTCCATGCCTAGATGCTGGGTGATAAGAACAGGCATACCCACCAACAGCGTTGAGGCAATGGTTATATTAAATATAAGCATAACAACAGCAAGTTTCGCCATTATTGGTCGTTCTTTTACGGCAAATCGTGCCGCCTGTGTCAAGTCGCTTTTAACCAGTTGGGGAATACTGGTGCAGGCGGGTTGCTTGACAAAAGGAATACGTATTAGCAAATCCATCACAGATGTTATGACGAAACAAATTGCAGAGATTACCAAAATAGGAAATAACCCGAATTGACTGAACAAAATACCAGCAGCAGCAGGTGCAACCAAATTAGAAAGAGAGTTTACCACTGTAGTAGCAGCATTTGCGCTAACCAATTTGTCAGGCGGGGACAGGGCAGGAATTGCCGCCTGCACCGTAGGCATATACAATCCCTGAATTGCGTTTAGTGCCAGCAATTTAACAATCACAATTGGCACAACAGCGGCAAAAAGCCCGCTAATAAGCATATATGCCACAATTATCACAGTGGTGATTGCATCTAGCCAAAACATTATCCGTTGCTTTTTAAGCCTATCAGCCATAATACCACCAATCGGGGACATGATTAGCAAAGAGATGTTAGGAACAGCAAGAACAAGCCCAAAAAGTGCGGCACTGTCACTTATATACAGGATGTACAGAGGCAAAGCCCAGCTAAGTATCATGTTACCGAAGATGGAAACCACCTGCCCTGTGATAAGCAGGGAAAAATCTCTGTTCCAAAGTTTTGTTTGTGTCATTTTTAATTACTCCTTTTTATTTGATAGTTTTATATTAACAGGGTGTTTGGTTGAATTCAATCAACCAGTGGTTGAATTTTATACATACGTATGTATGTTTATTAGTATTTTTTAACCGCCTTTTATTTAGGCGGTTATTTATATGCTTTTATGCAGTTGTAAAATCAACTCTACTGTCTCGTCATCAATCATTGGCACCCCTAAGATATTGGTAAGGTATCTTAAAAATTCGACCTTTTGCACATATTCTTCGTAGGGAACATTTGAAATTACAGGGTTAAGCCACAGGTTAAACAG
>Ga0136643_10004480_pt1 | contig 19276 bp, 7 predicted proteins | sample TergutLab28metaG_FD_96883 | JGI IMG/M metagenome (GOLD analysis project Ga0136643, IMG submission 96883) | Labiotermes labralis P1 segment gut microbial communities from Petit-Saut dam, French Guiana - Lab288 P1 (version 3) (version 3) | ecosystem: Host-associated > Arthropoda: Insects >...
TGACCATGGACGAAACCTGGTTATATCACTATGACCCGGAGACGAAGCAACAATCAATGGAGTGGCGGCATAGCGGCTCACCCCGCCCCAAATAATTCCGAGTGAAAAAATCCGCTGGAAAATTTCTCGCCTCGATTTTTTGGGATCAAGATGGCCTCCTCCCCATTGATTATTTTCCAAAGGGCCAAACTATCAACGCGGAGTATTACTCATCTCTGCTGGTGCAATTGAAGGACATTTTGAAGGAAAAATGCCATGGGAAGTTCACCAACAGGTCATGTTCTTGCACGACAATGCCCCGGCTTACCGGGCACTTGCAACCCAGAAGAAACTGGCCTACCTGGTCACCCATTGTCTTGATCACCCAACCTATTCTCCGGATCTGGCCCCGTCGGACTACCACCTGTTCCCTGGACTAACAAAACAATTGAAAGGTCGCCATTTTTCGTCCGACGCGGAGGTCATTGCTGCCGCGGAGACCCGGTTGGACGGACAACCTTCTCATTTTTTTTTGAGTGTCTTGCAAACGTTAGAGCAAAGGGGCTAAGAAATGTATTGAGCTTCGTGGGTAGTATGTTGAATAAATCCCGAGTTGCTTTCTTCCTAGTCGGGTTAAGGACTTATCAGCACCCCCTCGTATGTATTGTATTTAGTGTTCTTAAAAGCTGCCGAAGGAGAGTACTGATTTGCACTGGGTCTAGTTTTCCATTTTCAAAGAGATACTTTGTTTGGTGTGGAACGAACAGGCTTGTTTCTAACGATAAATTTTGATTTTATTGATGTGTGTTAAAATTTAGCAGAAACTGTTATAATGAATGTACCACACAGGTGTACTTGGGACCAACAGTGTGTATAAATACAGCTTTCTGTGTCTGCAAAACTCAAATGTAACAGAAGTAAAACTAAAATGTTGTTGTGTGCAGCTGTTCTTCAAGTAATGATATTATAACTTCCGAAAAGAGTTTGGTACAATTCAGTGAATTTAATTGTGAAAGAAAACGTTGTTTCTGCCTACTTTTGTTTCAGGCGGTAAACCAAATTCTTCTTCTGTTACATTTCTTAGCTTAGGCGCCTTGTGACTTCTATTCACAATTCGTACTGTCGGTCTCACATAATAGGCTACAATTTTCTTTTCATCAGTTTGCAGCACACCAAACAAGAAACACAAGAAAGCGAACTAACTTAATCACAAAATCGATGTTGGAACAGGTTGAACAAACAAAGCTAAGTGCAGGTGGAGGTCAGTGAAGGCCAAGACAGTCATTACCATGTCCTTTCAACAACACCAACATGAGATCTTTGAAAGCACGCTAAGTGGTAACGCGCATATTGTGTCCTCAGCTGAATGCAGCTTTTACGTACGTAATATCGGAAAGTGTGCATGCTTTGACTGTGTCAATCCCAAAGATTTTTATTGACTATAATGACAGTAATTGATTTATTTTGGGTTAAACGAAGCCTTAAACTACATAGTTTATATCTAGTCGAACGTTAGAATTATGCATCTATAATGGATTTAAAAAAAAAGCTTAAAAGAAGTAGATGAGTTTAATTAAGACTTTGCTCCTACATTTTTTGAGCACTTTAAGGAGTTTTTGTAGGAAAACCTAAGGGAAGAAAACAATCTGAGGAATCATGTTTGTTAATGAAGGATAACGTTACAGTGTCAACACCACACGTATGGTGCTGGGCGCTAAAACCTGGTCACTTCGGTAAACAAACCAGTAATACCTTGGACGTTATGAAGTGTGGTGGTGGAGAAGGGTGGAGCGGATCAGCTGGACCTACCGTGTGATATATGAAGTGTTACATAGTCAATGAAGAAAGAAATATAAAGTACATAAAATGAAAAAAGATGAAAGGCTACACGGATTGGCCACATCTTGCTTACGAACTACCCCATAAAACAGGATACTGAAGAAAGGATAGAGGGGAAATGAGTATGTGGAAGAAATCACAAGCAGGTACTGGATGACCTTAAGGAAAACAGAAAATACTGGTGCTTGAAAAACTGAAACAGGAAATACTGTATTTCACTCTGCGGAGAAATGATTTGGAAGAAGCTATGAACTTGTGAGAAAACAAAGTAATTAGAAAATAACTGACTGGCCCACTGACCGACCGACCAAACGACCGAATTAATGAATGAATAAGAGTCAAAGCGCTCGAGAAACAGATTTACAACTTATTTTTTGGGTTGAATTTGCTCAAGACAGTAAATAGTCAGTTGGGGTTTGTCAACATGGTAAGGTGTCTTTGGGTTCAATAACAGTCAGCTTTCGCAGTCAGTTGTCCTACAATGGTCATGTAAGAAGGCGATACTCGTAAATTGTGCATGGTATTTTCTTTACCTGTGAACTGAGAATGGCCTACAGTGTTTTGAAAAAGGTGGTAAAAACTCGTTTTTATGCCTGGGGAAATTTTAAATTAAATTATATGCAGTTAAATACGTTTCAATTTTAATCGTTTCACAACTGATTTCAGATTTATAGTTAAATTCTCTCACTTTTGCTCTGTCGATTAATAAAGCCGTCATATTCTTCTATACCTAAGCAATACAATTAGTGCAATGTATACGTTAATTCATTTCTGAACCGGCAGGGAACCAAAAATCGGAAGATCGGAAGTGTAACATCCCTGTCTCTTATTACGAATGTCCCACTTTAAAATCTCGACCAGGACAAAGGATATTTTCACTCTCGTTTTTCTTAGTTTTCTTTAAGGAAATAGAGTGAATATTATTTCCAATTTGGACACGACCAGTTTCTTTCATGTTCTTTACAAAATCATTAAGCAATTTTCATCCCACCATTGTGAATTAGATTGAGGTCCACTGATATTGATATTGAATAATCGTATGAAATTTAAATTAATACGAAATTTGAATAAAGGTTGACCAACTAGATGACACTTGCTTTATTATCTACTGCTCAACATGTTTCAGACGTTAATACGTTCATCTTCAGCAGCTAGCGAGTACTTGTTATGTTGTGTAGGCTGACTTGAGGCGTGCTGGTGTTATGTAGTGGGATTGTCTGTTGGTGATGTGGTATCCGAGTTCAGGCTGCACTCGGATACCACATCACCAACAGACAATCCCGCTACATAACACCAGCACGCCTCAAGTCAGCCTACACAACGTAACTAATAGTCGCAAGCTCCTGAAGATGGACGTATTACCATCTGAAACATGTTGAGCAGTAGATAATAAAACAAGTGTCTCTAGCTGGTCAACCTTTATTCAAATATCAAGATGATGCACGGTCCAATACGCATAATACGAAATTATTAAGGGGTTTTGAGAAGAATTGGCTAAGTATTTTCTAGTTATTTTTTACACCCGTTCGTACAGTTTTCGTCTCTTGTCCGACTTACAGAAGATGAAAACTAGCGAACACACGGCCATTTTCCACTTTTTTTTTTTGGCAATCTGTAATTGCCCCAAAGCGGTCACTCTGCGGTCCCACGTTGACGAATAACAGGCAACAGACAGTGGACATGTACTGGGATTATTTTATCTAATTGATATATTTTTTCACGTCCTAGCGGTTCGCTTATCCGATAAAACATAGCCGCTAAGCGTCCAACAAAAGCACGCCTTCGAATAGCGGCGGCAAGTTATAAGCAATAATGGTCATACAAAAAGAATTCATTTGTATATTTGTATGATTTTTATAACCAGTAAACAACACACTGCGTAGACACTTCATTTGCAGTGAGAATGAATGTAAAGTTCACTCTAGAACAGGTCAAGAGGGCCTAAAGGGGAGAGTAGAAGTATAGCTCTATACTTTCTTTAACCTCGGCGCTAGATGGGGTGGGTGGTCAACGCCACGGCCCAGCCGCTTTAAACCCAGGAATGACACGATGCTACCTGGGCCGGTCTGGACAGTTGCGGAAAATCTTGCATCTGCCGTGATTCAAACCCGGACCGTCCAACCCGTAGCCAGTAGTTATAACGACTACTGCATTCTTACGACCAGTGTCTGTGGAGTTGAATATATATTGATATTTTCTCAAGAAATCCAAGGAGAAAATATTTCTTCTGATGTTTCCAAAATTGAATACGTACTAGCAGATCATACATCAAATGTCGACTACACAGACATTAACATAGCATATAAGCTAAATAATTTTCTTAGCAGGCAAAGTCACGATTAGGTGTATCGTCACGAATAACACAAAAAATGGTGACCTTGTGTTTAGAAGTTATGAATCATGAAGAGTTAGACGAGTGTACTAATATCATTTAAACGCAAATAGTTTCATAGTCAATGTGGAAGCGAAAGTTACTAAATGCAGAGGTTATTATAGTGGTCATTCAGGTGCATGCAAAACTCTCTTGAAAGTTGCGTTAAGTAAATTTGTCACTGTGCTAACTTACGCGTCACGCCATGACTGCTTAGGTGAGCGTGGAGGTACTCTACTTATTCGCAGCTTCGCCAGTAGGTGGAGGTCAGTGGTCAACTTCATGCCCCATTCTCTTTCGCCCTAGATAAACAGACCCCTGTAACCTTTGCGACGGAGGTTGGTAGGAGGGGGCAGGGAAATGCCGGTCTGGACTTGTGGGATAGAGGAAAATTTCTTATTCTTGCCGGGAATACCAGTATGTCACCACACTCATCCAGCCTCTAATCTAATCACGGTATCATAAAAACTGAAATTTCATACTTCGCAATTTCCATGCACGTGCTGATACGATGTAAATTTGGTTGCGTTGGAAAGAATTAAGGGCACTTTACTTGGTGAGATAAGTACTTCTTCGGCTGCATCTCGATTTCAGTTCGAAGGATTTTCCTGCACCTTTATTAATTCGCACGTTCTACGCATGCGCTACAAGCGATGTAAATTTGTTTGCGATCGGTATATAATTAAGAGCATTCACTTCTAGAACAAAACATCTTTTTGGTTAAATATCGGTTTGTATTGGAGGGATTTTCATGAAACATCATATTTCGGACATCCGCGCCTGCGCTACAAACGATGTAATTTAGATTGCTATTGGTCAGTTATTAAAGGCACGTTAGTTGAGGACAAAGTACCTTTCAGTCTGTATTTCCGCTTCTGTAGGAGGAATTTTCATGAAACATCATAATTCGCAATTTCAGCGCTTGCAGTACTGGCGATGTGAATTTAGTTGCGATCAGTGAGTAAATAAGGGTACTTTACTTGGAGAACAATGTACCCTTTCGACCATCTATTCGCTTCCGTTGGAGGTGTTTACGTTGCAGTTTTCTTTCAATTTATTCACTAATTAATGGCACTTTGCCTGGAAAAGGATTACAATTTCGTTTGTATCTCGTCTTCCATTGGAGCGATTTTCCTGAAACTTTACATCTCGCACCTTCCGCGCATGCGCTATGAAAGGTGTAGGTGTGGTCCGATCGGTCAATAAATGAGGGCATTTTATTTGGAAAAGAATGTATCTTTTAGGCTCCATCTCGGCTTCCATGGGAGGGATTTTCCTGAATTGTCTACAACCATGCGCTACGAATGTTACAATTTCGGTTCCGATTGGTCACAAATGAAGGGCACTTTTAGCTGGAGAAGAAAATACCTCCATGTGGGAGAGTTTTCTGTAACATCACGCTTCGAACTTTCCAGGCTTGCGCTAGAAACGATGGAAGTATGGTTGCGATTGGTCACTAAGTAAGGGAACTTCACCTGTTGTAGACAGCACTCTTCGGCTGTATCTTGGCTTCGGTTGGATGAATTTTTCTGAAACCTCGTAGGTCGCAATATCCTTGATGCTCTGCAAATGATGTCAGTTTGGTTGCGATCAGACAATATTGAACAGCACTTTGCTTGGAGAACAACGTAACATTTCAGCTGCATCTCCGCTTCCGCTGGAGAGATTTGCCTGAACGTTCATACCTCTCAGTCTACATGTATGCTTTACAGACGTTGCAGTTGTAGTCTCAGTTGGTCAATAATTAAAGAAAATTTACTTGGAGAAGGAAGTACATTTTCGGCTGTATTTAGGTTTCCATTGGAGTGATCTACCTGAAACTTCCTACCTTGCACTCTCCAAGCATGCGCTAAAAGCACTGCAATTATCACCCAAATTTTATTAAAAAATATGAAGACAAAATTGTATATATCTAGATTTTTCTCTTGTTATATGGGTGTTAAAATCGGCATTTAATATCACAGGAAGAACATAGGCTGGGGCTGTACGAGAGTAGGATGCCTATGAAAATATTTAGAGTTAAGAATGAGGAAGTAATAGGAGGCAGGAGACAACTGCATAACGAAATACGTAAGACAGACAGGGACTGTGCTATGCAAGAAAGGAAAAGAGAGGTCTATATTGGGTTTTGTTGATAGGAAACTAAAGGAAATAGAATGTTTGGAAGAAATAGGTGTAGATGTTTAGTTAAACTTGAAATATAACTTAAAAACAGGATAAACGTGGACTGAATTTTTCTGATTCAGGATATGCCCATGTGGCGGGTTGCTGTCAACATGGTTATGAACCTTGGGTTTAGATAAAGTGTCGGAAATACTAGAATAGATGTGGAATAATTAGATCTTCGAGAAAACTCTGGCCCATGGAATTAGTTGTTTTTCCGTTACGTTTTGCTGATTGTCGGTTTATGCACGAAGCTTTCTTCCTTCCTGCGATATGTGTGCGATTTTGTAGTTTAAAGTCGGTACTTCCCATAATGAAAACAAGCCCAGTACATAGAGAGGGGTAGTCGTTATTCACGGAGCGAACCTGCGCACAGGTTTTATAGTTTTGCGCTGAATGTAAAGCTGGAAATTTTTATAAGATCTAATTTAGCAAGAACATTGTAATAGATTAAATTTCGGAATTAAATGAAAACTCTATCCTTCATTATAATTAATGACGCTGGAATATCAAGGCACGCGTCCTAACAACAAACTAATATCTATGCAAAACCGACGGATGTAAGTGGATGTTCCGTTCCAGGCCTTCAGCTGCCAGATAGAAGCAGTTACTAATTACTCCATTGCTTAATAACGCATTTTTTGCGCGTTCTTTCTGGGTTTGTTATTTATTGCTATTTTTAGTATTTTCGGTGCGAGAAATGTCTTTGGCAAGCTTTTCACCACATAACTTAAAATCTTACGAAGTTTTAATATTATATTTGTAAAGGTTTTATGTTTTAAGATAAGAATGTTAGTTGATGTAACCGACTTTATTGTTTTGACGTTTTGCTGACCGTGCATCTCAGTATATTTATCTCAGTAATTAACCAACTTGATGCCCAAAATTTTCGTTTTACAATAAATTTATTTCATGCCTCTACATGTTTCGAGCACATGTGCTCATCATCAGGAGGTCAAAATTGCACTACACAGCATCTGGTGTTATCACACCTGTAGATGTGATGACAGCGGCCCCGCTGTGGGTTGCAGTTGACTAGTCTTAAGCCAGAGGCACCGTGATTTAACCAGAGTGTAATAGGTAAACATTTTTATAAAGTGGGGCCATTTTTAGAAAAAGATAATATCCTCAGGACCGTATAGAGCTAGATTACAATGGTGCACAAAGTAAAGAAATCCCTGTACAGACTTGGAGATGGCCCTTAGAGCTGCAGGAGGTTGAGGGTCCCAGGAAGTTTAGACAGTCGGCACCGGGAGGTGGAACAGTTGTCAGAGCTATTACTGGCCACCTTTACCACTCCCAACTCCCAAGAGAGTCTCCTGGTACTCATTTTCGTTAGAGGCTGAGTCGACCTCAGGGTCATGGTGCGGCCGAAAGAATTTAGTCAATGAAAAATCTCAATGATCCCATCGGAAATCGGACCGCCCACCCTCCGGCTGGCAATGACGACTAAAGGGTTGCCATAGAGAGATGAGAAGACAAATGTTGGTGAATTTTTGCTCTAAATATTAATGTTTTATTATCGCCCAGAGACAATACCGGAGACTAAGAAACGGAGAACACTGTTAACATGAAAGGATTTTTGCATACAGAGACGCACGTATCTGTTAGACTTCGTAATGCATTTGGGAGGAGCAAAGATAATATAGACGGTGTGGGTCCAGTGACTAAGCTGCAGGCTACAAAATCTGAGGAATCATTCGATTTCCGACAGAGGCAAAAAAGTTTCTATTTTATAAAGAGTCCCGAGCAATTCTGGAGAGCATTCAGAATCGTATCCAGTTGGTAAAGAGGCTTTTCCCCCAAAGCGACTGGGAAATTCTGTATTGCCGAATTTTATAAAGAGTGGAACTATAACTTCACTTCCTCCTATGCCTTAATAGTCTGTACAGGAACAATTTTGCTGCATGTGAAATATAATTACTGCGTCCATGAACGGCACCGTATGACGCTGGATGTGCAAATCGTTGCATAAATTCTGATTTCTAGACTGACCACTCTTAATTTCCCCTAAACCATATTTTTTTTAAATAATGAGAACGCTTTGCCGCAATAATAATGATTAGTGTTTGGAAAGCAGTGACGCGATTTTGCTACTGTCCAATGTACAAATTAATCAAAGCGACTAGGCAAAGCCTATATTCCCAACAAGTGATCGATTCTATCCACTGATTGATTGCCTAAAAGGAGTTGCTTTACATAGTATCATAAACTAGTCCGCACCACAAAGAGACAGAAGGGGGCAATTAAATTTGAATTTTCTATTAATCTCTGCTTCATGCGACGTAGTGTAAAGGCTTAACAATGATTCGAACTGGGAATGAAATGTGCTGCGTAGCTTGAAACGAGTTTGCGTTGCTGAAGAAACGCAACAGCGCGCTATGTACCGGTGTGTTACTGTTTTTTGATGTCAGTTTTCAGATCGCCACAGAATTAATCCTTTTTTGGTCGGAATACTGCATGCAGCGTTTGCTCCATTAGGCCGTATAACATAAAGTGGAATTTAACTTTTACGCAATGTGTTTGGACGGTATCTACGCAGGGTGTAGCTTAGCTACTTACTATAAAATGAAAGTAATCCTATAAATAACGTTTGGGGAAAATATAGATGGAAGGTAAATATTGCATTGACTACTGCAGGTTAAATTTACCGCCGGTAACAACTGTAATAATTTCAAAATATAAGTCATTAAGGCAATAAATATTAAGAATACAGTCTACCGAGATGCGGGCGCCGTGTAGTTTGGTAGATAGCTATCGATGTGTAGGAGGACTCTAATATGTCTTTGTTCAGCGTAGATGATAGATTACCCTCCCGACAGATGCTCACTCTTGTTGTACTTTATGTACTCATGGCACTGAAAGGCAAAATCGTTTTATTCTGTAATTTTAATGTCGTCAAATTTGGTAGATCGCAAACACGCTTTGGAGAAATCTACTGTCCCAATTTTCAGTGCAGAAATATATACCAGAATATATGTGCCTCGGATATATTGGTACAAACCCTCCAAATATTACAGCGTCACTTTCCAAAATTCATCTTCCTGCAAGTGCCTAACGCAATTATTTCTCAAATAAAATAGACATTTTAAGTTGTTTGCTAGTGCTTAGACTATCATCTTACTTAGTCTTGGAGAAATATACGCTTTTGACATGTTCATGTTCTTGCGTCAGTTCTTATGTATAACACTACTAATAATTTCTGAAAGAATTTTCAGATTTTTATGGAGCGTATTGCAGAAGTGACATATATATATATATATATATATATATATATATGACACATATATATAGGCCACAAAAACGTTCTATATCTCATTTTTTCCGCCATAAATAAGACCAAAATGATGAGAGTGAGAACTTCATATGTAGCACGAATGACAAAAGAGACGTGCCCTTATGATTTCACCCATCAAGCTTGAAGGGAAGATACTAATTGGGGACTTAGGTGTCGACGGAAATATATATTAAAACTGACATAAATTTGAAGTTTTCCATCCCGAAGTGTTATAACATACAAATAAATACTATACGTCAGTCAGTAACACATTTATTTTATATGCAATGGTATATACGTCAGGGCGACATGTTTCGACCTAGTCGGTCATCCTCAGGCCCTCCAAAAAACAGATCCAAGAGTCGTTTAGTTTTCCTGCATATATACCAATGTATATAAAATAAATGTTGTGTTGTTGACTGACGTACAGTACGTATAAAACTGACATTAAATGGTAGATTTTGAATATACACACAGATTTATCTGTCTCAAGTTGGAGGTTCTGAAATGAAACTTCGTATTCCACAGGAAAGAAATTTTTGAACAAAAAGTGCAACTATTAGCATCTCAAGGAGGAATGTGCTCTGTTGGAACTACATGGCCCCAGAATTTTCGTAAGAAAACTGAGGAAAACCTCGAAAAATTCCATCCAGAGCACCTTGTCTAAAGAACGATACTGTAATGTAAACTTAGGCTTATGGCAGAACATCAGTAATTGTGCCTACGCCATATTTATTTCAAATGCCGTGAGACCTTAGCGTGCATGGAACATAATCTCGTACCGACCTTCTCGTTCTGTGTTTGTAATATCACTCTTCATTAACTTTGATTCCCTAACATTTAATATTTTCCCAATCAGCAAAACACATGAATTATTTGCTGTTCATATCTCATTTTGAAAACATCTATGTGGGATTAATTTAATTATTCAAACGAGAAATGGGACATTTTAGGGATATGCCGGTCAATCCTTCGATATTATCAAATGAGTGTCATTTACAAGCGACGTTTGACACACCATAACTTCATTCTCTGGAGTTACAAAACTAATGGCGCTACGATAAATATCGACACAGTGGGAAAATCGATTTGAATTTTATGTCCAGGAAATCTGGTCATTATCCAATTTCACTCTCCCGTCATTCCGTAACGTAGAAGTGCAGAATGAAACAGAGTAGCTGAGTATCGTACCGTATGGAAAGCACAGCTGTAATCTGACTCCGGTAACAGCCACCAACTTCACGCTAAATGTTGGGTAGGACACCGTCAGTGAAGCAAACACGTATTTCGGCCTTTGAAAATGATGCTGAGGCTCTTCCATACCATGTTCCTTGTCACAACATATGCCCTAAAACACAATGTAATAGTATAATTCCATCTTTCCTCTTGGTCTTCCAGGTAGACATTTTCCAGTACCTTTGACAGCTAAAACAATCTTCATGTTTGTACTGTGCATTAATGACGATTAAAACACTTTATTATCCAACAGGCACACACACACACACACATATAATTCGTAGATACAATTAGAATTATTATAAAATATGTAAAAATATTTAAAATCGCTCCAACATATTTCGGATCACAAGGGATCCATAATCGGGGATCTTTATACAGTGCTTGGCTAAAATTACAGTAATGGTTCTATCATGTCCGTTGACATGGATGTAGTCGGTGTTGTGGCAGTATATTTGTGTGTACTGCACAGTCTAGAGAGGCACTCTGTGCAATACACACACACGCACCACGGGCAAATATGCTGCCATAACACCGACTACGTCCATGTCAACGGACGTGATAGAACCATTACTGTAAGTTTAGTCAAGCACCGTATAAAGCTCCCTGATGATGGATCCCTTTTGATCCGAAACATGTTGGAGCAATTTTAAATATTTTTACATATTTTATAATAATTCTAATTGTATCTACGAATTATATATATGTGCCTGTTGGATAATAAGTTGTTTTAATTGTCAGCTAAAATACTGTATGCAGCCATACAGCGACACCATGCTTTCTTGCACTCTCGTTAACCTCTCGGATCACAGGACAGATGGACAAAATGACATCATAATGTTTAATTATGCAACATAAACCAACGAAATGCACAATTTTCAAATTAATACTTTAATTCAGTTTTTCAGTTTTTGACGGGCCTTCTACATGTTTCGAACCGCACGGCTTCATCCTCAGAAAGACAGTCGTAAATGCAGTTTTTGTACGGTTTGGTTGCATGCATTGGTGTAAGCAGGTTATCAGATGGAAGAGTGTGTTCGACACTACGGTCTAGGAACACTCTTCCACCTGATTGACTCCTTACACCAATGCATGTAAACAAACAGTACAAAGACTGCATTTGCAACTGTCTTCCTGATGATGAACCCAAGAGGTTCGAAACATTTAGAAAATGTCAAGAATGGAAAAATTGAACGAAAGCATTAATTTGAAAAGTGTTGATTTCATTGTTTATGCAGCGTAATTATATCACAATGCACGGTGCAAAAATAACCTTAAAATAACAATAATTTTGATCAAAGTCGACATTTTACATTAAACGTGAAAGTAGAAATAGTAATTTCGTAATTTTTTAAATTAGTAACTCATTTTCGATACATTGGTAATTAGAAGTTGCGATATAGCTTAAAATTAAAGTGCTGGTCGGCAGCGCTCAAAGTAGGACTGGCTGATAAAATCGAAGATCACTATGACGCAACCATTTCCTAGGTAGGCTATAGTAAGACCGACTGAAGGCTAAGTTATGACAAGCGACAGTGCTGCTTGGAAGGAGACTGGACCGCTGAACGCGTCTGTCATTCCAGAACCTAATTAGGTATTTCGCCATGGAGACGTATGGAGAGTGGAGGTGTACACCCACGCCTTTCTGACGAGACGTTCAATGTAATTACGTTGCGATTTCCAAGACCCGCTATTCCTGTAGACGGGAGAGTTTGTGGGTCCCAGATATGGTTTAGACTCTGTGAGGAAGAGATGTCTCTTGCATCATGTGGAGCATCAAGTCTCGGTTCCACTGTTTTCCAGCCCGCTTCCTATTTCTGTAGCAACTAAGCTGACCTTTCTTGGGTATTGAAGGAACACCAGAAACAGGAGAGAAGAACCAGTTTTTGAGCGGGGTTCTAACCTGCGACCTTTTTTATTCAAGCCGCCGCAGACCGTGCGCGCCGTACCTATGTGGCCGTTGCCATCTGGGGACCATCATTATAAAATTAAGATTTCATACTGGAATAAAATTATATCATCAACTTCATTTCAATTGGTAATCAAACTCAACTAAACAGCACGCTTTCCTTTCATATTCAGAACCAGAGATAACGGTCTTTCCTCCTCAACCCACTAATTGTGGAGTATATCCTAATGGAACATAGAGTTCGTTGCTTAATATATTTTACAGATATCGTCAGCAGCGTGCGCCATAATCCAGGATTTAATTTTAGCTTAAAAACGTAGCAGACTTGTACAACGGAGTTCACTGGGTGTTTGTATCAGCTCTGCACATTTTACTTTGGTGCTGAATATTTTCTGCTCCTTTACGCAGTACATGTACAGTAGAGAAGTGAAAGTTTTTTGAATTCAAAATGCGGATTTACGTCACTGAAGAAAATTTTGCATATTTGAATCATTGCGCCTTCAGCATGCAGTGGATGTGGTGGTAAATTATTGGTGTTCGAAACAGAGAAGTCGGCCACAGGAACAAATAATTAAGAAAAGAGGAAAATAAAACAACCGAACAAAAGTATTGTATGTTTAGTAGACATATACAAGCCTAGCAATAGAGTAAGTACGTCGGTATGCATGGATACATTATTATGTTGAAAGGCCAGTGGTGGTTTTATTGTAATTTGTCAGTGTCAGGAACTACGAAAAGTTTTAGGTTTGCCATAGGTATGTCAAAAGGGATGGATGGATGGATGGATGGATGTGGTGCAATGTTGAGTAGGAGCTGGATTATTTTATCTTAATTTGTCAGTTTGAAAAGTTGTGTAAGATTTATGTTCGTTATAAGTATGTAGATACAAATGGATGTACTACTATGATGAATTGCCATTGGATTCCTTGATTGTAATTTGTTAGTTTCAAAGATTAATCTACTATTGACCATAGACACGTAGAGACGGATGGATGTATTGAGACGCTGAAGGGCAATTGGATCTCTTTATGGTAATTTGTTAGTTACAAAAGTTATGTAAAGCTGTAACATATGTAAGTGTAAACATGAAGACGGTTTATGAAGGAGTTGGTCTCATCCTATTTGAAAATACCATTTCGAAACTCATTTGTTGGACGGAGGAAAGCTAAGAAATGTACAATATGTACTAGCAGAAATTGAGTGATATTATTAAAAGGGTAGATTTGAACTACACATCTAGAATATTGCTATTATACTTACCTACACGGGGGGGGAGGCAAATTACTTCACTGCGAAATGAGTTATATTGGAGTTAGGTGGTAAAATTTTACATTTTTTTAAAAATCTTTATTCGATGGAATTGAGTGATCGGCCTCACCATGTCTGTGGTACCTTTCATCTTCTGTAAATTTCACCACACGTGAAAAGTCCCTTCTTGTGGGATATGAGGTCCTATAGGCTTGCAAACACTCCGTAGGTGCCTACGTTTCGGAGGAGATGCGGCTTCCATCCTCAGAAAACCTTGACCATTAACGACGGAGGCAGTATCCTTTTCGGAAACGCTGGTACATGTCTGGAAATGCACACGGTATCTTGTACTAGGAGAGGGTAAGTCTGCATCAGAAAAGTTGTGAGAACTTAAAACAATCCCGTCAGCAGACCACTATTATATGGGAAACTTCATAAAATTGGGCCCACAACCCTTTTGGATATGGTGGCAAATACGAGATTCCAGCTTATATACCGTATGTTACGTGTCGGCTGAGCTGCCATGATTCACCCCACCTGGGTGATAATATTGTTTAACATGATAAAGGAGGACAATTATCTTTCTGAAATAATGCTTATTTCTACTCTTAAGATGACACAGATTCTGCCGTCTCTTAACATTTCACTGTAACTGTACCTTTTTATTTTCCGGTAGACTTTTCCATGTAAGCACGCGAATTAAAGATGGCTGCTCAATTTCGACCAAGGAGACAGCATGGTAATTTACGTAAGAGAGAAACGAAGCTTATTGACGCGTGGTCAGCCCAGTACAGTTTTCCTGTCTGCAGTCGTTGCTAAACTGATGTAAAACTATCGCACTACGCGATTCTAATTCTGTATAGTCAGAAAAAGTAAAGAAGTCCCGTTACAGGCCCGGGGGGCCCAGAGGGTTCCAGAAGTTAAGGTTCCCAGATTTCGTGACAACGGCACAGGATGGTGGTAAGGTTGCCACCCTTACGCACCGGCCTCCTTTACTCCCAGGAAATACTTCTGGCACTCATTTCTGTTAGAGGCTGAGTCGAATCCATGGCCATAGTGCGATCGGAAGGATTTTATGTCAATGAAAAATCCTCTGACACCGGCTGAATTCGGTATAGTACTTTACATATTAAATCACAACACTAGATCTAAAATGTTGGAGAATGAGAATGGAGAATTAGTGATCGTCTGAAGCAAAAGCTAAAAGACTAAATAAACAGCAGAGATTAGAGTAAATGAGAGAGAAGCTATATGAACAGAAGGAGATACGAATTAAATGTATATGTATAGGCAATCAAACTGATATTATGTGCAAGAGGATATGCACAATGTTAAAACAATTTTTTTATCTTTAAGTGGATTTAGTAGAAATTAAATAATTTTGTGCCAGAAGGTTTAAGTACTTTTACATAGATTTCACCCTATGATAAAAATAACGAATTACATGATTTCAGATTAAGTCTCTGTTTACATTTATCACGATCTGGCAGTGATATCACAATAAGTGCAGATGTTAGGCTACGAAAAGGAACAGCGAGGAACCATGTTTCGTTTTTCGACAGGAGCAATAGACTTTTCTTCACTTCAAGGCGCGCAGACCGGTCCTGGGATCCACCAAGATTCCCATCAGTGAGTGCCGGAGATTCTTCTGCGGAGTAATGCGGTCGGTGAGTGCAGCTGGCCACTCGTTTACATATAATGCTCAGGTTAAGCATGAGTGTACCTATAACTTACACTCTCCACATACCTTCATGGCCTTCGCAAAGAGAATTTTACGTTGACTTTAAGCTTTAGAAGTACAGAATTCAATGATCGCAGATGCTTCCGATTTTAGAGGCCTGTAAAACAATTCAGACCACGTAATTCTCCTTTCAATTCATCATTTACGGTAGTCTTTAAATCCGACGCTATGGGCCCTATATCCTGTCCAATATGTAACCTCAAACTACGTTTGTGTTTAACGACGAACTGTAACTTCACTGTAAACATGACAGCTGGTTTTCTTTTCCCAGGGTATTTTACAGTGAACTATACAGTAATAAATTTTGTATTTGTAGTTCCGTGCATTGTAATTCTACTATCTGGGAAGCAAACTTGCTTGCTTCCCAGATAGTATGATCTGTACCAGAGGCTGCAACTACAGTTTCATGTACTCCTGATGATGGGTGCGATGGACGCCCGAAACATTTAGAGTAATTTAGCAGTAAATAAATATCTGCTACAGATGCATCTTGTTGGATTTCTTCAGACTATTTAGTAATAACTGAAGTTGATAATTTATGATGAAAATAATATAGCCTATACCCCTGTTGAACAATATTATGTAATTTACAACTGCAGAGTTATTAAATTTTTATCAACAATTTAACGACAGTAGGTGTAGCTCTCTTTTGCCTGATTAATTTTCGGTTACGATCGTCCAACAACAGGACCAAATACGAAGAAAAAAGTCGACGAAAACGAATAATGCTGAACAAAAATTCTTTATACGTTACTATACGTTATATATTATAATTGTATATAATTTATAAATTTTTTAAATTGTTGCAGTTCTTGTGCCTCAAAAATTAGTAAACTTCCTACGATTTATTGTTAATAGATTTTGCTAACTGTCTTGGGTTATCTGAATGATATAAGGTGTTTGTCCTGTTGCGAATTTTTACTGTGTCAAGCATCAAATATAAGAATATAAGAGATATCATTATTATTGTTATCATCATCATTGGTATTATTATAGCCCCTTGTTCCAATAATCTGTCATATATTGGTCGATATATCTTGACCTTTATTATTTACTGATACGAGCGTTAACATTCACTTTGACCTAGATACTGATGTTATGTACGTACAATCCAATTTTTTTGTCGCCTGGCTGATGCACTGCTCATTGCAAGCTAGTGTATTTCATTTTAATGTTCACTCATTATCTGCAAGTCTAACAAGAATTCCTACGCTTTTCCTATGCCGTTTATGGAGGGATATATCACTTTCTTTTATTTCCAACAATAAGAATGGGCTCCTATAGAAGTAAGTTCCTGAAATGTAATTATGGCACAAATTAAATTGATATGTCACATGTAATTCACCGAGAGCTAATTCTGTCCACAAGTCCTTTGTAATTTTGTTATGTCAAAATACGACGCATAACTCCGTTGGTAAGGTAAGTGTCCAGACACCGCAGCGCGAGGCGGCCGTGTGTCATGGTGGCTCAACACGTACAGAATGCGAAGGTTTGTTGTGGATTCTGTCGGACTGAATCCTTTCTTCATCTCTAATAATTACGGAAAAGCCTCCGATTACAAAGTCGCAGGGGGCTCGACATATTTGTCTACCTTATAGTGGGGATCTACCTGAACATCGAATTATACTCATTTTCTTGGCTTCAAAGGTTTGTTAAGGCGTTCCCAGTAGCCAATTTGAACCAGTTTGAAAGTAACAAATGCACATGTAGGTAGGATATGCTTTTCTAATTACTTCTTGAACAATCCAATATAAGTAGGTTAGTTGCTGTCCTTTTAAGGCGTATGCACTTTGCCTCGTGAAATTTATACGAATCGATTATAAATATATTTTGTGTAAATAAAATTTAGCATGGAAAGTTTAATATTCTGTGACATGGAGATTGAGGCAGGTTGGCGAAGGGCGTCGTGACATCTCATCAATCTCGTACCTTTAATTAATAGCTAACATCGCATTCTCTGACGACCCAGATGGCCTCCGAGCTAGGCTCCCTATATATATTGTGCGAATGACAGATGCTACCCCTTCAGCCGATTTTTATTGACCCCAACTCGAGTGGATTTTGTGGAACTTTAGATTAATCAGCGAGTAATGAATCCTGCACTTAATGTGTGATCCCTTAGGAACTTCCAGAATTGTCACAATTTGATATTGTTTCCAAGTTGTCTTCAGTTATAAGGCAGAGAAGAAACGTTTACAACCGAATTGTAGTTAGGACTGCCAAGTCGTATTAAGGCTCTAATAAAGTCTTCACGATATTCCTCAGTCCATCCTAGAACTTCTTAATATGCGACGCGATATTTTGTGTCTACATTGCCGCCAGCTTGTGATCTGAATATCAGGAACGTATATACCTCGTGAAGACCACCAACATTCTGTCAATCCAGGAATTTTTCGAAAAGGTCGCGGTAAACGTAACATCAAGACGTGTAACCGCAATGCACCTGCCGGGTTTCAGACCAATGAAAAGTAATATAATTGCTGGTGCAGAGATCTTCATACTTTTGTGCTAACTGAATCTGGAAAACAAACGCCCTCCTCGGTTGTTGTGCTTATAAATATACTCAATTGTGACTCATTTTTCTTTGATTAAAGTTGTAATTTGTTGACCTCATATGTTGAAAGTCACCAGGCATATGTTTTAAAAGACAAGTCTTTTTCGGATCTACGGTTTATCCTATTGAAACATCTGGTTTTTGGGCGGAAAGGATGTAATAATGTACTGTCCATCTCCCATATAAAGGGGATTTAAATAACGTAGCGTTTTTTTCGGTTCTTTGTTGCGGTGCATGTACATACCGTCCATAGAGTATTTGAAGTGTGCTGGATAGAGATGTGCTTGACTGTGAGTGACGTTGCTTCAGGGCCTCGTCTGTTGCTGACACACCACATGTATCAGTCCTCATGACAACCGTCTGTGTATATTAACCCAACTTTACGCCTTTAACATCGACATGAGTTGTGGGGCACATAATATTGCAGTTGCTGCTTTTTAGTTTCTTACGGCTTTGCAAAACAAATTTAAATTATTTTATGTGCCCGAATTCGTTATTAAAAAGTCCGCATTAAATAAACTTACAAAATGGGGTAGAATTATCTGTCCTCTGCCGGTTTAATCATCAAAACTACCGAAGGGATTTAAATATTTTTTGTTGGGAGTCCAAGAAGAAAGATGCTGGATGAATGATAGTTTTATTCGGTGCTTACGGGTAAATTATGTCACTTGCTCTGTGAAGATGTTTTTGACTCTGTCTGGTAAAAGGTGGAATAGGACTGTAAATTTTAATGAGATATAAAAGTTCTGCTGTAACGTTTTGAACATTTTAATATCTAATGAAAGCAAGTAAAGTAAATATTTCGGCGTAATTAAGTTTAAATTTGGAGCAACACACACACACACACACACACACACACACACACACATATATATATATATATATATATATATGTATATATATATATGACAGCAATGCTTGAACTTACTAGAAATGAGGCACGGAAAAGAGTAAAACAA
>Ga0136643_10004482_pt1 | contig 19274 bp, 8 predicted proteins | sample TergutLab28metaG_FD_96883 | JGI IMG/M metagenome (GOLD analysis project Ga0136643, IMG submission 96883) | Labiotermes labralis P1 segment gut microbial communities from Petit-Saut dam, French Guiana - Lab288 P1 (version 3) (version 3) | ecosystem: Host-associated > Arthropoda: Insects >...
AAACTGTGATGAGACACATCACCACACGGTCGGTAAACTGTGATGAGACTCATATCACCACACGGTCGGTAAACAGTGGTGAGACATATATCACCACACGGTCTGTAAACTGTGATGAGACATATATCACCACACGGTCGGTAAACTGTGATGAGACACATCACCACACGGTCGGTAAACTGTGATGAGACTCATATCACCACACGGTCGGTAAACAGTGGTGAGACATATATCACCACACGGTCGGTAAACTGTGATGAGACACATATCATCGCACGGTCGGTAAATTCTCATGAGACTCATATCAACACACGGTCGGTAGACTGTGATGGGAGTCATTCATATGACAAAGTGCAGTTCTACTTGAATACTGCAGTTGATTACCCAAATTTATCTCACTGCTGAGAGTATTAATGATGAAGGATTTAATTATTTTGCTCGAAATGGAAATACTTATCACCTCCCAAATTTACCTAAGATAATAAACTTCCTCAATGATCTAGGCAAGGCATATAAGCTTGCAAACTTATGCAAACTTACGCAAACAATGTCTCACTAAGCAGGTATTAATAGAATTCCAGATTCCATGACAAATTTTGTATAAATTCCTATACCGAATTTCATAAAAATGAAACAGAAAGATTAGTAGCTGTAAGTTACACAGACAGAAAGAAAGAAAGGCAGACAGACATATAAGGCCCTCTTTTTTGTTTAGTAGGAAACATCTCCAAGTCTACGAGACGGGTCGTAACAAACGTCAGGGTACGCGACGCCACAATGAAAAATTTTGAATCAAATACAGCTACTTAAGTAGTAAACATACGATTTTTCCGTTGTGTGAAGAATAGCAAGTGTGAAGCACTTACCTAATCATAAAAATATAAAGTTGTTCCTGTGGGCACCGTGAAGGCATTTGAGGATTGGAGTCATAGCTCCACTCATTAGTAAATCAACAGGCCTAGGTTAATGTGAGTGGTCGGCTTTAAGTGCCAGCAGTTTTACCTTTTAGAAAATAGCCCCATTTATACGATGAATAGAAGGCGGAGTGGGTCCGACAGCCTGCCTGGAATTAATGAACGAAAAGAACAATTTCAAACAGAATAATTTCTTACTCTTTCCGGCAATCAAAAAAATGTTTCTTTGGTCTCCAGTCTAGTCACACCGATTATACTCTCCCGGCTGTCCTACAAAACTATGAAGTATCGCAGCGCTAAAGCTGCACTGTCACTCTTCATCTCCATTAAAATCACAAATCAGTTAGAGAAATAACATCGAAATTACAATTCCGTAGGCAGCTGCTGTCAATATCACACTAATTCACATCCCTACACACGTCTATAGACTGCAGGTGAGAATTTAGTTAGAAAAAATAAAACAAAATTTTTACAGATACTGTTAATCACAAAATAATTCATGTTACATTCTTCATGTTTCGTTGAATGTGCATATCGATATAACTGTGTAAAATAAAAAAAATTGATACACAACTTATTCTTAGTATATTTCGTCAATCTCTACATGTTTCAGGTGCATCAAGGCCCATCATTAGGAGGTACAACCGTATGTATACAACATTTGGTACTTATTATTCTTTTTAGATGATTGGCTGTTGTCCTGGTTGGATTGGAACAATCTAAACAGGACAACAGCCAGTCATCTAAAAAGAATAATAAGCACCAAATGTTGTATACATACGGTTGTACCTCCTGATGATGGGCCTAGATACTCCCGAAACATGTAGAGGTTGACGAAATATACTAACAATAAGTTTTGCATCAAGTTCGTTTTTCTTTACACAAGTATATTATATACTTCACCGTGGCAACATTTTGCGACCTAATGCAGTCAGCTTTAGGTTATTAATATATATATATTAATATAATAATAATAATAATATTTATTTACTGCAATTGGGTTGTTACCTGGTGGCGGTGGTTATTTTACATGTATACAAAATATGAAATTGGTTACTACAAATTGGTTGGCTACATGAGAATCATGTAGTGACAACTTGGAATCTTGGGAACCACCTCACTAAACTCAAAAGAATATTGCATGCGACTGTATTACATGGCATTAAAAGCTGAGATCTTAATTTTACAATTAAACCGTGACATATTACAATGTCACTTTTTAATCATATTCGAACATGGGTTAACACATTTACGATTTTTAATGTTAAAAAATCTCTCATTATTTGTGGAGAATTTGTACGTATGTTTGCGTCTATAAGGAGAATATGCACAACGTACGAACCTTCCGTCAATAGTAGGAATTTTTTTTTAACATTTAAAAATTTTTAATATCCGAATACAACTTTTAAGTGTTAAAAACCAAATCTGACATTTCAGCTGTAATGTTTTAATTGAAAAATTCTGATCTCATTTGTCAATCGCATCTGAAATAATTGTACACAATACCTTTGTCAGTTTTATATTAATGGTCTAAAGTTGATCGAATTAAGTCAAAACATGTCGCCACAATGAATTGTATAACGAAAATTATGTTTGACGGTATCTCCTTATTTGTTACAAAGCTACATAAAGGGATGATAAGCTTAAAGTTTTTATAAGATGCATTGGAAAAAACGTAAAGGCGTAGAATTATCTCATATTTATATGTAATAACTGAGTAAAGCCACGCACATTAAAAGAAACAACTGGACTTGATGTCTGTTGAGAATGAATCGGGTAAAATCTCTTTATAGTGTGTTTAAGAAACATCGAGTTTTGGTGTGTCGTAGGTAAGACAATTGCAGGGGAGAATTTAGAGGTGAGCTATTGTTAACACGAAAATAATACTGCGGTTCTTACGAAGGTAAAAATTCTTGATCAGGTAAACACCGCCTCGGTCTTAAAATTGACACTGAGCCATAGACGTTACTGTATTTTGATGGTGAAATCCGCTGAGCAGTATACTTGCTTGCGGACCGGTTGGACTATCAGTCCACTCACGTTGCGAAAGGCACGTACTTTAGCAAGCCTACCCTTCTACACGCTACGTTCGAACTAATCTAAATGCCGACTGTGTTACTGACATCGGCGTTTGTGGCAACCCTAATGGCAGCTCAAGTACCCCTCGCTGATGTCTTATACCGTTTCCCATACAAACGTCTGAGTATGGAAGATTCCATTGCAAGAAAGAGCCCATAAAGTAAGTATTTCTCTCTTACCACCGGCCGCCCTACGCTAAAGATGGGAAGCCCATACGGATGCGTGACGGGAAAGGAAGATGTCTCCGTTAGGGTAATTGAGTTGTTCCATGCTGTCACCAGCTCTATACTAAGAGGACTTATCTTTCTTTGGAGTGTCCACTGGGTGGAACTTTAAGTATGAGTAGGCGCAAACACACACACACACATACACACACACAAAAGTAATGATGTTGCTCGACTTCTTACGTATGGCTTTGCACTTCAAGACACAAAGAATGTTACAACGAATCACGTATTTCTATAATGGCGTGCGTTCCGGATGTGTGTGTAAATATATTAAATTAATTTTTTATTATTATTTTTCACTTTTCCTTGTGTCCTTTTTGCAGACTGTAGAACTAAAATAATTACATTTATTATGGAAAAGAAGCTGCGATAGCGCACAGAATACGGAGACTAGGCTATTTGTTAAACAAAGGAGGAATTGACTTTCGAATCCGGGAGAAGCAAACGTCCACACTGAGTCTGGAGCCCAGCTACCCTCCCATTCAATGGGTATCGAGAGCTCTTTCACCAGGGGTAAACCGGCCAGGTCGTGAAGCTGCCACCCACCACCATCAATAGCCGAGTTTAAGAGAGAGTGAATTCATAGCCACTTTTTCATATGTCTTCACAACATCACAAGGAATTTGCCATTGAGGAAAAAAGCATTTTAAAATAAATTTAAAGAAATATTAAGTACTGACGAAGCAACATATCTTGAAATTCACAAGGCAGGACTAAACGTGAAGGTACTGAAATTACTACGCCTTGCCAAATATTGTTAATATGCACAAACGTACTTGAGTAGAAATCACCATACCTTATTTGTGCTGTATTTATGATGCACCGTGTTGGCCAACATATACATGGGCTTAGTTAAACAAGGTTTAACTCAAAATGACATAAGTTTTTCCGGAATCGTCGACTGCCTTGCTAAAGCATTCAAATACGAATTAGAATAAGGACCTTTTGTGAACAGATCATTTAAGGATAACACCGCAGCAAATGACGAAGAGTTTTAATTAAATCCTCACCAAAGATAAAATTTATAGCGTAGAAATGTCAGATCTATCTTTGAAAATGTTCTCAAGAAGGCCGTAGCAGTGAGAACGGTAGAGGCTAAAACTAAACAAGTAGACCAAAAGCAGTACGTATTAGTTAAACTCTGAGTGGTAACTTTCTATTCTGGTAGGTGGATGTGTCACTTACACAAATTGTTGGCGCATTTAAAAGAGTGTGTGTCTATTTAAAACAGCCTGATTGGAGAATATTTTAAAGAAATACTTTTTAAAACAAAGTTTTCTTTACGATAAACGGGGTTTATAAGTTAGATTATTTAATCTCTCAGGAGTCGATATCTGCAGACAAAATTAACCCTCAAGTTCGTTCAAAGTTCGGCAGTAATTAACATTCATTAATGCAACTCTATAACGAAGTAACTTTGATAACTATACTAACAGAATTACAGACTGAGTTCATTGTTAGGTCATGTGGTAGTGGAAGAGGTACTCTTCTTCGGAGAAATCCCAACAAAATCCACAGAACAGGAAAAAGTACGTGTCTTGCAAAGAGTTTCCAGATAATTTAGAATTAAAAAGAATATTGTTAGTAGTTCTACAATAAAATGTAAGACAGGTACAAATATACTGAAATGCACTAAGAGTGATATAAATAGTACATACGGAGTTAAACCTGTGTTTAAATTAAACGTGTTTGTGGATTAATTCTTCAAAGACAGGCGGTTACTCGACACACAGTGAGCCTTAAAAACGAAAAATTGTACATTATTCCCTGTGTATGCATTTCCCTGTTTTGTTTGGATCTCGGAAGAAGCGCCCGTTATTTTGGTAACTGAATAATTTTTTACAATCAAGAGGAAATATTTTCAATGTGAGGTACGAATTGAGAATTTAAATATGAATCAAGTCAATCTTCACTCTTTAAAGTTTTCTTTAATATAGAATATATTTTGATTCATGCAGCTGCGGAGGAAGCTCACTCCACGAAGCTGATTTTACCTACTCTAGAAAAATCTAAGATACGTTGCTGGCATTCTGACCAGTTGCAGTGTTTCCTCCCAACGAAAATGTTTAAACTTTCTATGCCTTGAAAAAAAAACTCTCCATAAAGTGATAACTATCGAAAGTTCCACGGATTCGATAAATTCGAATGTTTTCTAGAATTCCTTACCTGTGCTAATTTGTCGTAGGATTATTTAGACTGCAGACAGAAGCCATACAAAATAATTTGGAACAAAGTTATTTGACTTTGTGTTTAATAAATGATAAGAAAAACAGGCTCTGATTTAACTGAGAGTAATTAAACCCTGAGATAAAAATTATTTGCGGTCACGATAACAAAAGCACGTTGGTAACATCAAATTTAACCAGAAGTAAGTTTCGCAGTTACAGCGCTAGCTCCTTTTATCTCCTGCCATCTTTCTCCTGTACAGACATTACGGCAAGTTTAAAGGGCAGTAATTTGATGATAGAGGGCATCAAGTATTTTATTGCTCTGTTGGAACTGGGAACTCTGACCGCCTTACGTGTAGAGTTTTGGATGTGGAGACTTCATTAATGGATCTTCTTAAGTACTTGTTATGCAACTACGTCAAGCAACGTCCGGAAGCCATAACCACATGCAAAATGCACCTTGCAGAGCTGGCAGTCTCCAGCGCCTATCTATTAACTGTAATGCAGCCTAGTGTGTTACACACCCTGAACACAAGTGCTTGTGTTGTTGCTGTAATTGTCAACATGAAGTAATTCGAGTTTAAGTGAGATATGTGGCATTAGGTGATGTGCTTTTAAGCGTCAACATATTATTGTTTATTTTTGGCGACAAAATATGAAGTGGAACTCCTCTCCAATTACTTTTAAGACAATAAAATTAATAAACATTAAGTGTGGGGGGCAGTGAGCACCCAAACAAGCGATGCGATGCGTACAGGAGCTTTAGGTCAGAATCCTCAAACATTAGATTCACTTGGAAAAGATAGGCATAGATAAGAGTTGATTAAAATGATTCTTCAAACAGTGGGATATAAACGATTTGACAGGATCTGTAGTGCTCAGGACACAGATTAACTGTGGGCTGTTGTGATCACGGTAAACTAACACTAAAAGTTCAAATGCTGGAAGGAAATCTTTTAACAGCTGAGAAACTACGATCTTCTAAAGAAGCACTCTGCGAGATGCAGTTGATTTATAGCAATAATTTAATTATAGTGCTCAGATGTTAGTATATTAATTGATCACCTTTCATATTCTGATAATTTAAGAAATGTGATTGACAATAAAAATTATAAAATCTACTGATTAGCGATTCAATTTATGCCTGACGTGAATCAGAACAAGTAGTCTAATCATTCAATAGGGGTAAAAACTACGTCACTGGCGTGTCTGAAAGCAACGCGATTCTCTTTTTATGTGAAATGTGTAATAAAATTATCTTACTTTAAAGGAACGATTAAAACTTTATGTGTATTTAAAATCATTGACATGTTCGTACAATAAGAAAGTTTTTAATTTTTGAATTAGTCTGTGAATCTCGTGATAAGGAAGGAACCCTGACCTTACGGATGGTCTGTTGAACAGATTATGTTCTTCCAGCATGATGTGTATCGACAGAAGAGGAAATTTAAGTTATACGTATGTCCCAAAAGAGCTTGGAACAATTATACTAATTACTTGCATCCGATAGCTCCCTTGCACACTTGTATGCCCTTCTTCCATTCAGAAACAAGAAAATGCTTGCATGAAAGGAGAGACTAAAATAAGTGTATAAGCCCTCGGTTTAATTATAATTATTCACATTACACAAAACCAAATTTATTCAGTTTACAAAACGAAACTTGAATTTGTAGGATACACAAAGAACACTACACGATAAATTCCGCACACGGATACAAACAGGTAATTCAATTACTTTTGTTGTCGGCTTCAATCCGCGAACTGTAATTTCACCGAGTAATGAAATAATTAGATCTGCCTTGGTAGCGCGTTCACGAGACCAGTGCGCGGTGTGTGCACACGCGTGTTAATTAATTGATAATGGGATTTGTTTGGAGTGCATCACTAATACCAGCCATTGTGGTCTATTTTTAAAATAATTACGAAAAATGCAGTTCTTTTAATAGTTCGCTTCTACGTTCATACTATGTAGGACAGTTGGTAAAATTCAGAAAAAAGATTGTTTATGAACCTTGGCATTCAAATGTCAATTCAGGTGTTTTATTCAGGATGCCTTATGCTGATTGCTCGAGTGACTCAATATTATTCCTGTAAATTACATGTTTATCTACAAAGAAATAAAATTTTCGTGAGGTACGGAGTATACAAAAGCCGCAAGAAGTTACCGACAAAAATGGTTGAACGATGTTATATAAAAACATTTAAATACATTTTGAAAATTTTCTGTAGCCTTGAATTTTCTATGTAGTGAAATATCTTGCAAAATGTTTCTAATTTCTTCTTGAGGTGGAAAAGGAAGGGAAGTATTCTAGAGAAACGATTAAGAAACAGACAGGGGAAACTTTCAAAAGGCCCTGCAGAACAGGACCCCTCTTCCCTTTAAAGCACGAAAATTAAAACAGAACCTGTTGTCGAAAAGCTGTAATGAGATAAATCGAAGGAATCTGGAAAAAGTCCAAGATAAATTTCAAGCCTGTTGCAAAACCAGACTTCCTGTTTTCATACGCCCAGTCTTGAAAATAATTCATTTAAATTTCTTTATCAGTAATGTACAAATTTTTAACCTGACTATGAAAAGTAATATGGCATATTGTTTGGCACCCATGGCTGTTTAGCAGGCGGAATGGCACTCTAAATCTCTAAGCATCTGGATGGTGCTCTGAGCTTTTGATCAAATCGATTGGCTCTCTGAAGTTCTGAGCCAATGAAATGGCACTCTAAGTTCTGGAAAAGTAGATGGGGATTTGACATTTCGAGAAACTGTCTTTAGTAACATATGCTACACAAGGTTGAGTGTGTAACTATTTTCGTATATGGGTTTCTTTCGTAAGGAAGAGTGCTCTCAGATTTTTAGAAAAAATTGCTATTACTGATCCTGACTACGTTACCTTTGCCAGACAAGTTCCCAACATTTGTACCATTCACAAGTTTTCAACATTTACAAGTGTCAGTCAATATTGTGACTGCTGTAATTGTTGATAACAAAATACTTTTGACAAGTATAAGCGAAAAATGACTGTCGATTCGTAAATAACGTTTAATATTTAGAGCAGGGATAGTACAGTCAGTATATTGACTATGCCTGGAACACCAACTAATCCTAAAGTTTGATATTTGCTGACTGTGCATCTCAGTATAATCTTACTAACTGACCAACATAATGCACAATTTCTTGTTTTATATTAAGTTTATTATATTCTTCTACATATTTCGAGCAATATTGTGCTCATCATCAGGGGGTCAAAATTGTATTATACAGCATCTGAAGGTGGCCGTCAGGTGCGCACCTTAATAAAAAACAAGAATTTGTGCATTAAGTTGGTCAGTTACTACAACCGACTAATCCTAGTTAAATCCTGGCTGAAGCAAAAATCTCTTTTCTTTGCTAGGCCATATCACTGGCTTTGAGACCAATTTATCCTCGCATTTAATGGGTACCCGAGTCCTTTTTAAGATATTAAAGCGCCTGAAAGACGCAGCAACACACTTACCTTCATCTGCTGTCCATATTACGATTTACACTTCTCAATGTGCCTTTTACGAATTCGACAGAGAATCCTTTTCGCGCGCAGGGACGTGAACATTCTCATGGTGCAGCTCCAACACAAAACCCCTGTTCACGTCTCAAATGCTGAAGGAGATCTCGGTGAAACTGGAAGCTGTACGAAAATTTTTCAAGACTTCAACTTGTTAGGGCGAGAGAACTATAACCACACAGTGTAAAATAGATGGCAAATTTAAAATTTGAGTTGTTTTAAACAAACCTATGTGGAAAATTATGTATATTAATTCCTTAACCTCGCAGAAGTTTACACTAAAAATTAAATACCATTTAGAGCGGAGGCAGTGTAAAATCTGACTTATTGTATGCCAATGCAAATACATTCCAAGGCATATTATCTCATGAAGAGAAAATGACAATACTCACATTCCTATAAATTTTTGTGCAATCTCTCTAGTAACTGTCTGGTAAAATTATGAATTGTTTATATTTGTGTAGTTATTCATTTAAAAAACCGAACATGCACCTTTTTTTGGATAAAGTACATACATTGGCAAACTTAACAAAAGTAAAAGCAATGCCCTCATAGAAATATTACAACCTACAGTCCATTCTAAACAAAGTTTATAACACTTACGCAGTTAATTAAAATGTATTGTAATTGTCTAATTATAGGAGAACCTGTGTTAAATTATGTGTAACATGTCATTCTCAGTTTATCTCAGACAATTTATAATTTAGTATTCTGGGTTAATTAATTCCTGGAAAACGTTTCCAAGTTCTTTTTCGTGGAAAGTTTTTACAGAGGTAATATGCGGATTAGGTCACTGTAGAATGTACGATCTGAAGAAATGTGAGGGATAGGCTACGGAGGACCTGAGTGATTAATGTAACCAAGCACCGCTTTCCTAGGCTGCATTCAAACACACGTGGCCTAAGGGAATATTTCATTCAAATTTCGCGGCCATCAGTAATGCCTGTACGTACACTCGTAGACATCAAACAATACTATTAGCATTTCTGAATTTACCTACGTGGCAAGTAATACAAAGGTGGAAAGACCAAGTAATTTTCCGTTTATATACCTTAAAAGTTTTAAAATTATTGTTCATGTATCTTGTGTAATTAAGGCGATATTTACATAAATTTAAAAATTATTAGTTTATTTCCTCTTTTTATTGTAATTTACACCTTATGTATTTAAATATATTGCGTCTTTTTATCTTAGTAATTAGCCAACTTGAAGCACAAAATTTTGTTTTACAATAAGTTAATTTAATGTGCTCGAAACATGTAGAGGCATGAAATAAACTCATTGTAAAACAAAATTTTGTGCTTCAAGTTGGTTAATTACTAAGATAAATATACTGAAATGCACGGTCAGCAAAACATTAAAAAAAATTGCGTCTTGTGTTGTTCCAAGTCGACATCTATTATGACAGGAGAAAAAAAGGAAAAAGTTCAGGAGAATCTCGCACACTCAGAAGGTACATAATTTGGCCACTCACGGAGCAGATGTTGTCGTTACGGTGATCAAATGAAATGGAATAGCTGCCTTGTGATTAGGCGCATGGAAAAGTTAATAAACGTATGCAAAATTTATTCTAAAGCCAACAAGATAACGGCAAAATGAAATATATTGCTAAAATGGATATTACGGAAAAAGATTGGAAGAATATTGACCGGTTTCGTATGGTTGAGCTACTGTGAAGAATTATAACAGCTTTTTATATTCACTAAACGGCTAGGAAATTGTGAGCTTTGCAGTTATCGCAGCAATGCCGATGAAAATTCAGTTCATCTGGGATGCAAATTTTGCGTTTTGAAATTCAATGTTTTACTCTTTCCGTACAAGTATATTATATATTTAAAATTCAACACCAAATTGTTGCACAGCACTTTTATTTGTTAATTAATCTTCCCACATGTTTCTGTGTATGTGTAGCATAAAATCAGAGCTTGAAGTCTGAATGCTGTAGAATATGATTTGTCTCTTGAAACTGTCATTCCTTTTTTGCACATTAATGCATTCTTGTTTTACATTCAGATTAGCATCTCTAAATAATATTTGGTATCAACTGTTATTAAATCCAGTCTATATTGTCCTACGTGTAATCATAAAATAGAGCTACTTACACAATTAAATCTAGGAACGCTGACGATTGCGTACGTTACATATAAAAGTTTAATTCCTACCTCAGGGAGAACACACTTTATTCATTAATTACTTTCAGTTAATGCTGTTCAGGGAAATATTGGATGCTATTATGGGATTTATTGGAAATAAATGAACTATGTGGACAAACCGCAAATTTCTTTCAACTTACATATTTAATACTGACTTCTACACGGCTTACTGCTAATTGCACGTAGCCGAAGGAACGTTTCTAGACTGGATGCTGTTACAAAATGGAAAATATGGAACGAGTGAACATCCGACATTAAGCAAGTTGAGTCTCCAGTTTCTTCAAAAGGAAAGCAACCGATTGCTTTTGGGGCTCGGTAACGAGGGACGGGTTGAGAAATTTGGCCCCTAACTCGACAGGATTGAAGATACAAATGCGTGGTGCAAGGAAGAACGGAAACATCGCACTGCGGATCGAGTAGTTTAGATCGCTCTTTATACTGCTGTACTTTCGCCTGGCCTACCGTAACGTTGAATGTTCTGCAGTGTCGGGGTCATATGTTCTTCAGTTTAGCAACCTGGATCAATGACAGAGTTGTCACAACGGTTCTATGGACTTAAACACTGACATTAGGTTTGATGTGACTTGGCTATTTTGTTGATAGAAATCTTGACTGTAGACACTTAAAAACCCAGAAACACAACTGCTTATTTCTACAACTAATTCACAAATTTCGTGGAGAATAGAAAAACTAAACTCCTTGCAGTCGTAACAGATAGGCTAATGAAAATGGCAGCACACAATTAGAGAGGGTAATAATATGTGGGTGTAATATTATATTTACGTATCAATGTGCTTTCACATAAGTACAAATTTGTGTACGTGCACATATATATATATATATATATATATATATACGTGTATATATATATATATGTACACATATATATGTATATACTTATATATGTTTTTATACAACGATCAGCGTCTCAGATATCCCACAACGCAACTAATTAATAAACTTATAACGTCTTACAATCTGATTAAGAAATTCTGTGCTGCAATGAAACAATTTCATAACCGTTTTCACAAAAACCAGTAACTCTTGAAACTGCTGCAAATAATCCTTTATTATATGGCCTTCTATCTATTTTTCACACAAAATACTAAAATTGCTCTTCCATATATATATATATATTAATTTCACGACTGACTTCTTTCGCTGAACGTGCAGTGGCACAGATTACGCAGTTCTGCAGAATGTACTTAAATATGTTTTCCAGTTATTTACATATTCCCTAATTTTAAGAAATTGTATGGCTCGCTGAAAAAGTTCTAATACAACATGATCTCCTATATCGCCTCCCATACCCCTAAAACCTTTCTTAATATTTTTTCTCCCAAGCCTGCTTTTCTGAAGAAAACTCAGCCCTATATTTTTATCGACTAAACTTAAAATTACGTGCATTTATCACTTCCTGAACAGGCAGGGCTTTCTAATCCTTGGTTACTCACCCCAATAGAAACGAAACGTGTAATTTAAGTACTTGGTCTCATTTATCTTAGGGAAGTACTTTCTTTTATGTATTTGCACCCCTGTAGTGACACAGGCCGAGATTGGAAGAACGTTATTTGTACACATTGCATTCTTGAAGTCTTCTTAGTGTCACTAACCAGACAGTAGTAACGCAATCAGTAAGTGTCACTAATGCACTAAGAATTTATCCTATAGCTTGACGGGCTTTTCTGACTTGTGCAGTGAAAGGACCAATCGGTATTCCTGTCATTATCAAAATCTACTTGTTTTAATTTGGTTTTGCAACTCGCATTATAACAGGTCATGGTTTCAGTCTGCTTTCTCTCTGTGACTGAAGCTAATGACTTTGAAGCACGCAAGTATAATTACGTGAAATAAAGGGTTGTGAACAAAAGCAGAGATAAAGAGATTACGACGACTTGCTGCGTAATAACCCAGAAGAGCGCAGTTCTCAGCTACTTCACGGCGGAAGCCGGATATCACTCAAAAGCAAAGAGCATGAAAGGAATGAGATGATCAGAAAACAAGAATACAAACTCTGGTATTCTCAAATACATTAATGTCTTATATTTATTGGAAAGTGCATCATTGTAATAACTGAAAACAAACCACACCGAAACACCAACACACATCGAACCAAGAATACACGACCAATGTGGTAATTCAACAGAATAGATGTAAGCTCCTGATGATGGATATATTAATGTCCGAAACATGTTCAGCGCGTAAGAAGTGAAGTAAAAATAGCAATGGACATCAAGTTGGTCTTTTGTTTTCAACACTATGTCTTGTTTGGAGATATTTTGGTTTCTTCTTTCTAAGGTTTCAGCACCCACCTCTTTATAAGGTATAACATTTTAGTTTAAAAAGAAATTGTGAGCAACACAAACAGGACGTGGGAAGAACCTCTTTGCTAAAGTACTAGAGAACATAGATTTAGTGAAATACTGGTGGCATCACACGCATCAGGAAGGGGGAGGAGAATATTTTTCACTCCCTGTTAAACTTCAGGATACTTCCTATAGTTTTGACGTTGCTGAATCCAAATTTGACAACTAAATTGCACAATCACCCACCTATGTTAAGGAAGAGAGAATTATATTAAAAACTACGTTTGTAATAAAATTAGACATACTTGTATTATATTGGTTTCCAATTACAATAAACAGTACAAAAATGAAAAATTTCTATATGTACTCTACTCTATCTAGAAAAAAATTCATTAAACCCTCACGTCCTCTTCTTTTGCCTCTTTATTTTCACCATGTGATGTCTCCCTTCAGCAGTAGTCAGCCAACACACTCGGACTCGATATTCCACTGTACCTCTTCAATCTGAGAAATATCCTGATGGGCCCTTTCGTCATGCCCATTGGAGACGGCTCCCATGCTTTAAGACAATAATCCACATGGGAATGCAGGAAATGAAGTGTCAATGACATTTTACACCCCATAACATTGTATAATGAAACTAGCTCTGCACAGTTTTACTTTAAGTTTCAAAGTTTTCGTTGTTTAGAAAGTTTCTGCCTTCCAGGTTCATCTTTTTGTAGAATTTAATTTTGTACTAAATATTGTTCCTTGAGTAGATGTGAATTTGTTGAACGAGGAACATTTCTTCTTTCAACTTGGTCTCACTTATTCTGGGAAGTTTTTGCCTTCAATGAGCAAACCTTTCGTTTTACATAACCATGGCTTTCACAGACATCTTTATCAAACCGAACTTGATAAGCAATGGAGGCAGATAACTGTTTCACATCTCCCCTAAAGCAGTATGTACCACATTCTTCTGACCTGGTGCTGTTTCTGAACGGAGTGACCACTTTTTCATTTCTGTGGTGGCAGTCCCTTTCCCGGCCGTCCCATTCACGTTAAAAACAGCAGAGAGTAGTGTATCGGCCTCGCAATAAATTTTAGGTCAGCACATATATTCCACCGGTGTTCTTCATATAATATTTTTTGCAGCAACACCTGTATGTTCTCGAACGTTTCTTTCATGTGAACTTAATGAGGCAGTGTTAGAAGGGAACGTATTTCCACTGTGGAGAAACACAGCCTTGATACTGACTTTAAATGAATCAATGAAACGCCTCCATTACCCAGAGGTGTGTTCAAGTTGCAATTCTTCCATTAGTTCTTGATTTTTATTGCGGTACAATAGATCACTATCCGGTTAATATCACGTTGTTATGTCTGACAGCCTCTGCCTATAAAATGATACTATTACACTTTTTTAAAGAAGATAAAACCGCTGAAGCCGTTATTCGAGTAGATGAGCCTGTCTTTTCGCTGTGATAAACATCGGTGTCTTTAGCTTCCTCCAATTTGCAGTGAGATAATTTTCCCACTGAAAATTAATGGGTCGATAAACAGTTGCAACGAAACCTTATTAGTTTGAGACAATATTATTTTAGGTACTTAAATGACTTAAATAATTAAAAATTTATGGACAATATAAAAATTCTTAGGCCCAGCCCCAAATTTCGGTTTTTAGCCATTCAACTGAAGTATCAATTTGTTCACACATTCGTGATTTTGAGATATATTTTGACCGAATATTATTCTAGTATTTAATTGAAAAAATAAGTAAAAAAATGAACAGTAAGAGACCTTAGGCCAAGCCTCAATTATCGGTTTTTGGGCATTCAACTGAGGTATCAACTGGTGTCGTCCAAACGAAGTTGATGTAAACATTTTATTCATGCCCACTAATTGGTTAACCTATTTACAAATAAAATCTATCAAAGCTATTTTAAGGAGGATATTGAGAATGATCAGTATATTTGTTGGATATCAATTCATTAATTCAAATTAAGTCTGCCTTACGACAGCTTCACAATTTCTTCCAAAGCCAGTTCCTCAGAGAAGTCGAGCTAGTCTTTCCTCTTTTAATTTACTGTATCTTGGTGTTCATTAAGTAGCTGCTTACAACTTTAGCCTCGTCTTCCCTTTACTTCTACCCAATCCCCTATCTTTTCTTCAATAACGTGTTTTAGAAGGCAATTCCCACGCAAGATGTAAGCAATCCAGTTAGCCTTCCTTCTTTCTCTTAGGTAGAATATTCCCGTCCTCCTTGACGCTATAAATAATTCCTCATTTCTTACATGTTCGGACCATCCGTCCTTTCCCAGCACCACATTTAAAACTTTGCAGTTATTTCTGATCTGCTTTTCGAAGTGTCCAAATTTTAGCACAATATAAAGTTATGCTTCAAATGTAGGAGTTTAATGTTTCTTCATAAATTGTTGCCAAATTTGCTGGTGAAAGTGGTTTTGTATTCTTGAATGCGGCTTGGTTATGGTGGATTTAACTTCACGTATATATCTTGCATAATCTGTTATCATGCAAATCCAATAATTGAAATAATCCACATTTTTAATTGTATTTCATCTATCGTATTGTGATTTGGGTAAGATTATCTTGAGATTTTCATTACTTCAGTTTCTTCCACATTCATTTCCATTTCACAGTATAATCCTATGTCAATTAGTCTATCAAGCGTGTCCCGTGCCACCGTTTCTTCTTTTGCCAGTAGCACATTATCATCTACAAATTTCAAATTGCGAATTACTTGTCTTCTTATTCTGAAGTCTTCAAACACTTGAAGAGTTTTCTTTGTAAGGTATTCCTTATATAATTTAAATAAAATCGGCGACAACACTATCCTTGTCTAACTCCTCTTTCAGTCTTCACACTTCTTGTCTCTCCTTCATCCAGACGTACTGTAACAAACTGATCTATGTGTTACTTGCTGGTGAGATTTCTTTCGCACCAGTCGATACCAGTTTTCTTTAGGATCAAAGTTGTTTAACAAAATTATTTGATTCGCTGCTTCTTCTGTTCCAGTTGCTAAATTCATGCGTCAGCAGTACAATACCTTCTTTTAGGGTAAAGCAAGAAAACAAGACGATAACCCCCCCCCCACACACATACACACACACACACTATATATATATGGGTTTGAAGGATTTAAGCTTCTTCTATTTACCAGGCCAAGTGGATAAAAAGAAACAATTTTTGCGATTCACTGCCATGTGAATCAATATATACCTGGTTTTTGAAGCCTATAAATTTCACGGATCCCACCGGCAAAATGAAGTAGTTTTTACGATGCAGATATTGTGTACTATTTCAGGGTTCATAATACCTAAGATATAACATAAATGATTGAAAAGATTGGCGCATTATTGCAAAAAAATATTAAATCTGCTTAATGAGTTTACTTACAAAAATTTCACCATTTTTAATTAGTTTTTCTGCTGTCTGAACAACCATTTTTCTGAAGTTGGTAAGCTTCCGTAAATAAAGCCAGGAGCTCTAATTGAAAGCATAAGTTATGGAGACGTCACATATGAGACTTAGCCCTTTTCTGGAGATCCTGCCAGTGAGATTATTGTTATGTTCTCATGACGACGTAAATATTTTCTTTAAAAGATATGAATTATGTATAAGTAATAATAAAAAACAAACTTATAATATTCAAGTGTATTGTCTATATAGATTAGACTGCTAATAAATAAATAAATAAATATACATTAAATGGAATCGCTTGAATATTATTACGTATTTCGTCTGTTGAACAAACTCTGAAACTGTGACACAGGTTCAAGAAACTTTGTCGTGTTCCTACTGAGATTCCTTTAGACTCTACCCTAAGCACGTCGATATCAATCCAAAATTATGCAGCGCGTTTCTTTAACATTGGTATTAATATATAGACTTATACATGTATATGAACATGTCACTTAATGCATACAGAAGGGTCCTACGTGACTTTGTCTGCATTTCATCAGAAATACAAGACACAGAATAAGCTTTGATATAAATATAAATTTTATACATTTGTGCACCAATTGTTGCGCAAGATTCTCAGTTCTGACACTGTTGGTTATAGAGATTACAGTCCTATTGGCTATGACAATGTGTAGGTTGGATAATGGGTGCCAACATTTAGGAGGACGTTAACGTCCCCATTTTCATATTGTCCTGATGTAGGAGAGAGCAAACTTCTTCAAAACTTTGATACTGTTTGGGTATCCCAAGGGTATTATGTCGCAGGAGACTGTAATCTTCTACAGCAAATCTTTTATTCAAGGCATCGCTTTAAATTACTATTACGTAATACCTCTTCAAGCATTAGTATTGCTGACAAAATTTAGCATGAAAACTTTTCTTTTAAAATAGAAAAAAAGCTTCAATCAAAGTTTCTATTAGCTATCTCTGATAGATCATCTACTCTTCATTTGAATTGCTGCAGCAGGTTTGGAGAAGATAAGAAACTCGCAAGTTATGGGAATTTCAAAGGAACTGAAGCGACGGAGAAGTAATGGGTTGATTTCTCTTAGCCTTGAGCAATGTAGAACTCTAAGTCTAATCCGACACTGGCTCCATGTCCTGAATTCTCATTGGCCTGCAAGATGTGCAAATACAGTCGTTCTACCTACTAAGCTTAATCCACAGTACACTCACGACACTTAATTTTGGACTCTAGGATACTGAAAGTGGATGGCAAAGTAAGGAATACACAAGGGAACAGCAATATAATAAGCCATGATTTCGGTATCTGAATGGGAAAACGTGACGTCATATCTACAGACCTACTGGGAAAGATTAACTGTTAAGGGCTGTGACATTACTTGCTGTGCGTGTAGCGTGGGTGTTTCGGAAAACAGAACTGTGCTGTGATAATAAAATACTTTATCAATAGGAAGATTTATAGAAATCCCAAACACAATGAAAAAAGCGTCCTCTTACTTCCGTAAGTTTCTCCTTCAGACGTTTCACATTACTTCGGAAGTTTAGGTGCTGCTCCCCAGTGACAGTTCTGAAGACTACTAAATATTACTCCATAGTTTATATCGTTACCCTCTAAATTATACACTAATTTTACTCCTGCGATAAATAAACTCTTAAGTGGCCACAACTTTAATGTTTTAACACAGAAAAGTCTCTTGTATTTCATTCAATTTAAACTAAACTGGCCTACCGTATCTGATGATTTTATGGACTCTAATATCACCAGGCTATAAATTAGTCATTCTCGCGTTTTTCTGTAGGTAGCTTTCAGAGTCCCTTGGAAAGCTAAATTAAAAAAAGCTTGACAAATTTTGAAGCCGAAATACACTGCTTTTTAAGTACCAGAACGGTATATCTGCATGCATACGTATATGGCTTATTCCCCACGAATTGCTTCTTATTACCAGCTTCAGGTTCCTTTAAACTCTGCTTATACATCACAAAGGCAAAGTCGTTTGTACTCAGAAGGTTTGGGCTGGCGTATTTATTACGATGATGCTTTGAGAAGGGTAGTGAGTGTAACTGCATTCTCCTTGTCTAATTTATATACCTGTAGGTGAAACTTTAACCTAAAACGTATCCTTCGTAAAATTAAGTACATGTTGCTTACTCCTTGTGTAACTTTCTGTGAAAATTTGTCGTAACTATAAATTCAGAGCATGTTTCGCCCTCTGTATCATAAACGATTGGGAAAATTCTGAATATGTAACAGCAGAGTTACGAGTACGTGAAATTCATTATGGTAAACCATCTGTTCGCTCTGGTTCGAACACAAGTTGGGTGAACAATCTGTTCCAATATATAAGAAGCTGGTTCAATAAGGATTTATTTACTATTAATAATCACTGTTAAACACAAAACGTAAATACACTTAATTGCTTCCAAAAATTAATAGTTATGTACTACGTCACTATAATGCACTTAGT
>Ga0136643_10004485_pt1 | contig 19271 bp, 10 predicted proteins | sample TergutLab28metaG_FD_96883 | JGI IMG/M metagenome (GOLD analysis project Ga0136643, IMG submission 96883) | Labiotermes labralis P1 segment gut microbial communities from Petit-Saut dam, French Guiana - Lab288 P1 (version 3) (version 3) | ecosystem: Host-associated > Arthropoda: Insects >...
TCCAACGAGATGCAACACTATGCAGATATTTATTTACTGTTAAATTACTCTACATGTTTCGGGCGTCCATCGCGGCCATCATCACGAGTACATAAAACTGTAGTTGCAGCCTCTGGTACATATCATACTGCCTGGGGAGTAAGCTTCCTCAAGCGTGACCAAATACGTCCTTGTTTGGTCACGTTTGAGGAAGCTTGCTCCCCAGATAGTATGATCTGTACCAGAGGCTGCAACTACAGTTTTATGTACTCGTGATGATGGCCGCGATGGACGCCCGAAACATGTAGAGTAATTTAACAGTAAATAAATATCTGCATAGTGTTGCATCTCGTTGGATTTCTTCAACCTTGAATTACGATGCAGGGAACCATGAATATAAAATTTAGCTGTTTTCTATCATGTATAATCAATTACGTACACAACATTTTATTTATTTATTCGTAAAAAACGTTAAAATTCAAAAATATTTTCGAAATTAAAAAAAAACATTACAAAGAAGCTGGAAAACAAGAAAATTGGATCCAACGTTTACTCAATTTAAAGTAGTACTCGATACTGCTACTCTGTAAAAAGAAAAAAAAAATTATGAAGATATTATTTCTTCTAATACTCGGCGGACCGTGGCCCGCTGTTTGACAAAAATTGGCCTAAGGCAGCGTTTCCCAAACTGTTTTTCTCGCGGACCCCTTGTGGCTTCGATAAATAACCATGCCTCACATCCTTGCTAACGTAATTGTACATTGCCCGGATGGCAGGTAACCAAAATTAACAATTTATATCTCAGAGCTGATTTGAGACAGACAGACAGACACATACGTAACAAAGCATTGCACGATGTTACCTTAAATAAAAAGATGGGCGCTCGGTTCATGGGTAGAGAAAGTTTCGTACGAAATAAATGTATCGCCGTTTAAATAAGTTCCTCGATTATTTTTAACAGAACTTTAATAATAATATAGTTATAGTAATAATAGTATTATTATTATTATTATTATTTACTGCAGTTGGGTTGTCATCCGGTGGCAGTGGTTATTTTACATGTATACAAAATATGAAATTGGTTAATAATAAATTTAAGTCTGGAGGGCTACATCAGAAGCAAGTAGTGGCAAGTTGGAATGTTGGGAAACATCTCAGCATTTGTTTTTAGGCACAGGGAAACCAAGAAAAACCTGTGTCGAGGTGGCTGGTCGCAAGACATACTGACTTCTAGTCAGCAGTCCGGCATCTAAAGTGAAAAACAAAACTAAAAAATATATGTGAATATTTAATGTATATATTACAGAAATGTATCCACGGATCCCCTGGGAACTGGTCGCGTATCGCTTGGAATCCGCGAAGCACACTCTGGGAACCACTGGACCAAGGGCTTTACGCATGCGTATTGATCCACATGACTGTGACTTTATTACAGGAGCCAGGCTGAGCGGAGCCACTAACGCAACATAATTCAAACGCTTGCCATCTCCCGCTTGTTTACGGGAGAAAAACTATTTTTTGTATGGGTGGACTACAATTTATTGTGGTGGAATCAAGCGACCGAAAGGAGATGGTAGTGAAACGGGGGGGGAGGGGGTGGGAGGGGGTGCCGAGAGCAGGAGAACACTTTCAGAAGTACAGTCGTGTCGTGTTACCACCGCCACACGTACACACACCATCGTGTGAAAGCTTTTCATTACATCCTGGCACAATAACAGTCTGGTCACCGAACACGTGCAGATGAAGTCAAGAGACCTTCTCCGTCAGGACTGTATGAAACACATTATTTCCGCAAAGGATTTATTTGACATTCCGAAAAAAAATACCGCTTTTCCCTTTCAGAAATTACATGACGGAAAGGATTATACTGGGCATGTTTCTGCAGAGAACATACTGAATTAAAACAGGTCATGGAAGCACATATCGCACTCCGTGGAGAACTCGATTTGGAAAGAGGCTAGGGATCTGTCGTAAGATAAACAAGGTAATGAATGGTAGCTTCATAAAAGAAAATATGTAGACCTTTGAAGCAATTCCAGTCACTGCATACATAAATACATACATGCGTACATACACACATGCATACATACATACATAATACATACATACACATATATGCATGCATATATAGACACATACATGCATATATACATACGTACATACAAAATACATACATACATACATACATACATACATACATACATACGTACGTACATACATAGAGACACATACATACATACATACACACACACACACATACATACATACATACATACACACATACATACATACAAACACACACATACATACATATATACATGCATACATACATACATACATATACATACATACATACACACAGACGGACGGATATGCCATAGTTTAATACGTGCTTGTTTGGGCCGTGTAGTTCAGTCAGCGACTGACTACAGGCTGGACGGTCCGGGATCGAATCCCGGTGGGAACGAGATTTTCAGCCCGTCCAGACCGGCCCTGAGGTCCACCCAGCCTCCTGTATAATGGGTAGCGGTTCTTTCCCGGGAGTAGAGGCGGCCTGGGCGTGGGGCTGAGCCCCCACCCCCATCTAGAGTGCCGAGGTTCTAGAAAGATTAGAGCTATACCTCTACTCACCCTCAGGGGCTTCATGGCTTATAAAAAGAATGGAAACCTACCTAATACATGCTTGTCGCGACTACAATACGAGGGCGCCTAAAACCCATCCACTCTTAAACAAAAGGGGACCCCACTTTCAGATTTGGAATCTAAATTGAAGGTAAATTTAAAGGTAAAATTCACCCTACTGCAGGCCACGAAGGCCCTGAGGGGGAGCAGAAGTATAGCTATACTCTTTCTTTAACCTTGGCGCTAGATAGGGTGGGTGGTCAACGCCACGCTCTGGCTGCTTTACCCCCGGGAAAGACCCGGTACACATTATATAGGAGGCTGGGTGGCCCCTAGGGCCGGTCTGGACTGGACGGGATTCGATCCCCAGACCGTCCAGTCCGTAGCGAGTTGCTACACTGACTGAGCTATCACGGTCCTGGAATCTGAACTGACACTAAAATAATGCAGTAATTCTCTCGGAATTCGAATATCTTGTAGAGGTGAAGAATCCTCCACCCCCTTTAATAACCACCATCAAGTACATCGGTACTCTTCAGAAACTAAGAGTTCCGCAAGAATTCAAGGTATTCCCCGCTGTTAATAGATGCTGAAGGTTCAATGACATGTTCAACGGACCCACCACTGAGCTAGAGAAATCCGGACTTGAAATGATGATCGGCATAAGGACTTGTATTGCAGTTTTCTGACTCATAAACCCTTATAGGTGATCGATGTTTCGCACTATTTTTAGGGTCTATGGTGAAGTCTGGTAAGTGACTACAAACTTATAGTGACACCCTCTTAACTGTATTGTCAGGGTCCGCCTTTAAATAAACACGTGGTTACCGACATTTAGAATAAATCTGCGGGTAAAAAGTTAAAAACAGATAAAGTGGTACTTGTACATGCCATAAATATATAATGGGGTAGTAGCTGTCACCACTAGATGGAGGAGTTTTCAACTTGACCCAAAAAAAAGGTAAAGGTAAAGCAATCCCTTTACAGGCCTGGACAGGCCCTGAGGGTTCCAGGAGGATGAGGCTCCCAGATTTCACGACAATGACACATGAAGGTGGTAAGGTTGTCAGCCCTGGGTACCGGCCGCCTTTACCCCCAGGAAATATTCCTAGTACTCACCCGAATCACCCCAAGGCCATAGTGCGGCCGGAAGGATTATGTCAATGGAAAAATTCCAATGACACCATCGGGAATCGAACCCGCGACCTTCCGGCTTGTAACGAAGCGCCACCGCGTGCCCTAATTTACCTACGGGCCGATTTAACAGCGAACAAAGAAACTCGGTACGCAATAAACAGTAGGCTTGGTGGGGCCAAGAGTCAGTATGGACAGTACTGGAAAAGAGAAAATCTCTGTTGGGATTCGAATCACGGATCTTGAAGTCCGTAGCTAGTCCTTATGCCGCCTACGCTACCCTGGCTCATATCTTCGGGGTAGACCACGAATATGAGGGACGCGGGTCTCTCCACAGCGTTGTTACCCAGCCAGTAGTTCACAAGATGTCGTAAAGCACAAGTCTCCAGTCCAGTACATGCAGTTCACGTACTTACATCCTTCACATACACATAAAATTCTCCTACTATCTACATATGGGCCCTCCTAGCAGCTCCTTCCCTTATATCCCGACTAAGATTTCTTTTTATCATTTACACTATTCGTGTTACACATCGGAGTGTAAAAAAGGTAAAGTGACCCCGTTATAGGCCCGGTGTGGCCCAGAGTGTGGGTAGAGGTATAGCTCTACTCTTCCATGACCGCGGCACTAGAAGGGGGTGAGTGGTCAGAAGCACGCCCCGGCCGCACTTTACCTCCGGGAAAGACCCGGTACCCTTTTTACAGGAGGCTGGGTGAGCCCCAGGGCCGGTCTGAACGGGCGGAAAATCTCGTCACAACCGGGATTCGTTCCCGGACCGTCCAGCCCGTATTCAGTCGCTATACCGACTGAACTACCGGGCCCACACACACACACACACATCGGAGTGTATCTCGAGGAAAAACAAGATAGAAATTCACATATACGAAATTTTCCTGATGTTATTGCACCAAAAAATTCCTGATATTGTTCACACAATTTCATTTCATCCTCCCTAAACCAGTTCCGGTTAATTCTAGCCTTTTTGACAACTAATCGCTGTAAATAGCATTCCATTCTTTCTACCATCTCCGTTTAGGTATTCGAAGTAACTCCTATCCCTTCTTTCTTTCCCGCCTTCGCTGCGATTTAATCTTGTTCGCTGTCATCACCTTAACCATGTTACCCTATATGCACAGAACATACCATAAAGCTCCTCATCATATGATATTAACCCAGTTCCCTGTTACTTCATCTCTGGTGCCTGAGGGTGTAAATTGAAAGCCCTGCGAAACACAAGTTTAAGAACTGCCCTCATATCCTGCACAGAACTACAATGTAAAAGGATGAGAAATGTAAGTATATCTTCAGAGTTCCGTCACGTTCCTCTTGTTGACGCCTCTAGATTTTCAATTCATGTCTCTTCCAGCTTTTGGTTCCCTGTCATAAACAGTGCAAAACTGCTGATTGCAAGGCTATTTACATGCTAGTAATACAGACTCGCCTTCTACGGCTGAGATCATGTTAATTATGTATGAAAAATTAAGAACACGACAAAATTACTAACCAGTTCCCTAACTACCTCACCACGTCCACAGAGCACAGTTATTCTTGGGCAGCCAACATTTCCTCGGTTATTAAAACAATCCTCGGCATTTCATGGATCCCGAATAGATCATGAGCTCGCTCCTGTCCCATCCCTGAGAGAGATCAATCCAGTCCACGCCCTCCTATCCTATACCTTGAAGATCCATTTTAATATTACCATACCTTCCACGCCTAGATCTCCCAAGTGATCTTCTTCCCCTACTTTTCCCCCAACAAAACCCTGCATGCATCTACCCCTACGTGACAAATGTCCAGCCAATCCCAATCTTCTTGATTTTATCACCTGCAGATCATGAAGTCTACAGTAAACAGACCCAGTTCGAATAAGAATGATTTAGCACAAACTATCTGATGCTAGTTGTTACTTGTTCAAAGTGGGGAGGCGTAAAAACTGCGATGTACACGGAATGGTTAATACTCACTATTAAATCAATATTTTTGTACCACTGAAAGGAAAATGTGTATATAATGTTATATATACCACATAAAGGTAAAGGTAAAGCAGTCCCGTTACAGGCCTGGACAGGCCCAGAGGGTTCCAGGAAGTTAAGGTTCCCAGATTTCGTGACAACGGCACAGGATGGTGGTAAGGTTGTCTGCCTTAGGCACCGGCCGCCTTTACCCCCCAGGAAATGCTCCTGGTACTCATTTCTGTTAGAGACTGAGTCGACCCCAGGACCATAGTGCGATCGGAAGGATTATATGTCAATGAAAAAATTCCAATGACACCAGCTGGGATCGAACCAGCGACCTTCCGATATGTAGCACAGCGCCTTAACCACTGTGCCACCGCGGTCCCCCTTATATATACCACATGCTTTATATATCTCATTTAATAAATGATTCCAAATGGTATTTTAATACACATAGCCGGTCCCAGTGAAGATATTTGAAACCGGGAAGTCCCGAATGCGACGCTGGCGTGTCAGCAATCGACGGCCAAGTTCGGTGCAGTCCTGCAGCTCGTGACAAACTTGAAACAGATTTTGACTACGTCTGTGTTAATCTGTAAAATACACGAGACGAGAAGGATACCAGGTTTTGCGACAGACAGTGTCATCACCAGCTGAGCATTTCAAGCGGGATTTGCTGGGCGACATACACATATGAACACTGCGCCAACAGTGCTGGCTTGTCCGAGGGAAGGATTTGCTAATACGGTCAGATTAAACGCGGTACTTGGCAGTCTATCTGTACGTATAATGCAGATGTGACGTACAGATTACTGCTGATAACTGCGTCAAAATTAATGAAAACGTAGAATTTTCATGAAAACTGGCGGCATTAAATTTCATGGAGAATTGCCGATTTTGAGATATAAAGGTAAATTCGAATGTATATGGTATTAATGATAAGTGCATTTACGTGTGATTTGAAGCTTTTATGCGCAGTTTCATGGTTTAATCCGTTTAGCAGCCGACCTTTCATAGCGGAAGCCCAAGTTCGATCCCAGACTATTCTTTTTGGGGTTTGTGATGGAAAAGTTAAATTGAAAAAGATTTCTTTCCCAGAGTACTTCAGGTTTCTCCTCTGTATCATTCCACCAATGTTCCATATTCAGTCAGCCATCCCTTTATTCATTCCTTCGTTCATTCATTTATTCATTCATCCACTCATTCATTCATCACTGCGCTTAGGATTATATGCATTTTGCTAATCCTAAACCTGAGAACTGCGCTCTTACGCGGCGTGTATTAGTAATTCCTTACCGACGTTTCGGGACCGATTTCTTACCGACGTTTCAGGACTAGTCCGTCCCGAAACGACGGTAATTACCACAACACACTCCAAAATAGTCCAGAAGAGCGCGGTTCTCATCTATATAGCGGCGGGATCTTGAATTCTCGCACAATCCTAAACCTATTCATCACCAAGTCTTGATAATATTACCAAACTACAACATAATTAAAATGAAGACGCTTGTACAGCAACTAAATCCAATCAACATCGTCTCACGCCATCAGCCATGTTAATATGGAACATATTTCCGGCGTGTCGCATACTAATTACATCAGTTCTTGGTGACGGAGACAACAGTGCGTGAAACGGTGAAAATTCATTCCATACTGCAAAGGCTGACAAACATGAAACTGTGGAAAGGATTCTCGAGTGTGACCACTATATCAGGGGTGAACAAATTTTCCAAAACATATAAATCAACCTCAAAAATCTAGGCACCAGGAGGATGACAAGAACCAAGTCCCACACGGAAGGCCCACAGATGTTAGAAGCCACCGACCGACCAAACGCCCAGGATTTGTGCAATCCTGCATTATATATATACATATTTGTGTGTGTGTGTGTGTGTGTGTGTGTCCGTGTGTGTGGGCCGGGTAGCTCAGTCGGTATAGCGACTGGCTACGGGCTGGACAGTCCGGGGATCGAATCCCGGTGGGGGGCGAGATTTTCCGCACCTGTCCAGACCGGCCCTGGGGACCACCCAGCCTCCTGTACAATGGGTACCGGGTCTTTCCCGGGGATAAAGAGCGACCGGGGCGTGGCGCTGACCCCTCTCCCCTTCTAGTGCCGTGGTCAAGAAAGAGTAGAGCTACACCTCTACTCCCCCTATGGGCCGTACGACCTGTACAGAGCCTTAGTGCCTGTACAAGGGTGCACTTTATATATATATATATATATATATATATGTGTGTGTGTGTGGGGGGGGGGATACTGCAGGGTTACAGCCTCTCGTAGTTTTGATTCCGAAGCTGTTCAGTGTACATTATACTACGTTCCAAAAGTGATACACCCATTGCCAGCAGGACACTGTCGGCAGCAGCACAACATGCTCTTCACTATATAAATCTCTGCTGAAAAAATAAAAACAAGCATAGCGATAACTTCGGTCCAGCCATAAATAAGTCTCGCCCCTAAAATACTTAATTTCGATTAAATATGATTCCGGAGTTCCACGCAAGTATCTAATAACTCCTAAAGTCCAGTTTATTATCTCAATGAAATTGCATGGCCACGAGCCTCGTTTAGTGTGGTATATTTTTTTCTCATGATTCAACATCCCTAGCGATTCTAGGCCTCCTACATGAGGTTCCTAGATCACACTCAGTTGGACACACCACACTCGTTAGGACTCCTCTGGACGAAGGATCGGCCCCTCGCAAAGACCTATATCTGACAACACGCAACACTCACAAGAGACATCCAGGCTCCCGGAGGGATTCGAACGTGCAATCGCAGGAAGCCAGCGGCCTTAGACCGCGCGGCCACTGGAATCGGCTAGGTATACTGTACATAATCCTTAACTGCAGCCTGAAGACCACATTTTAATACCGTCCACTATGAATAACTCTAAAATTAAAAACTGTTAATCTACTATGAGAACTATTTTCAAGTTCACTGTTTATATTTATATTAAAGTTTTAAAAACTAGAATTAACCTGAACTATCTTTAAAGATTCAGTTCGTACCTCGATGTGACACACACTCCGTCTGGGTGATAAAAACCAGCTATTTGTAATACTGTTTTGGCAAGTAACCGCTGTCTGTTCTGAAAATCATACGAAGCATGGTAAAACACTGAAGTAGCATACGTGTGAGAAACAGAATATCTGCAGCAGCGCGCGTATGAAGAACAGAATATCCGCAGCAACAAACGTATGTAGAGCAGAATATCTGCAACAGGACACGTGTATAGGATACAATACCTGCATCAGGACACGTGTAGAGGATACAATATCTGCAACAGGACACGTGTATAGGATACAATACCTGCAGCAGGACACGTGTATAGGATACAATATCTGCAGCAGGACACGCGTATAGGATACAATATCTGCAGCAGAACACGTGTATAGGATACAATATCTGCAGTAGGACACGTGTATAGGATACGATATCTGCAGAAGCACAAGTATGTAGAACCGAATATATGCAGCAGCACACGTACGTAGAACAGAATACCCGCAGCAGGACACGTGTGTAGGATACAATATCTGCAATAGCACACGTGTATAGGAGAGAAAATCTGCAGCAGCAGATGTATGTAGAACAGAATATCTGCAGCAGGATACGTATATAGGATACAATATCTGCAGCAGAACACGTGTATAGGATAGAATATCTGCAGCAGAACACGCGTATAGGATAGAATATCCACAGCATCAGACGTGTGTAGAACAGAATATCTGCAGCAGGACACGTGTATAGGATACAATATCTGCAGCAGAACACGTGTATAGGATACAATATTTGCAGCAACATGCATGTGTAGAACAGACTATCTGCAGCAGCATGCTAGTGTCAAACAGAGCGTCTGCAGCAGCACAAGTATGTAGAACAATATCTACAGAAGTACGCGCATATAGAACAGAATATATGAAGGGGCACATGTATTTAGAACAGAATATATGCAAGAGCAAACGCTCCTTATTAGTGTGCTAAATAATTTCAATCTCTCTGCATAACCGACAAAGTTCTGCGAACAAAGCGCGGCTTGACTCGCCAAGTTAGGAGTCTGTGGATATTTCTGGTTCATTAACATGTAATTCGCACGAATACTGAAGCTCGCTGTGGGAAGCACAGGCTGGATCCTTATGAACATATTATAAAAATTTGTTACAACGTACGTACGGAAATTTCAAAACTCCTATATACAAAAAGCAGAACACTGTTACTATGGACCCTCAGAAGGAATACCGCGATTTTTATTAATTCCTTCAAACATTTACAGTACTTCCAGCCTCGCAAGACGCTGCAACTGATAACAATCATGTGACTGTTAGCAAGTTATTACGTATTTAATAGCCTGCATATTCTGGTTTTAAACTCAGGGTTATTTGGGAGGGGGAGCAATTTGAGTGTTAAGTTGTGTTAATGGGTAAATATTTGCCGACATTTCTACGTAGTATATTCATCTTTACGGTCCATCAGTCTGGGCTAAGCAGTTAATTCAAGGGAGGCAACAGAATGTGACCATTTTCAAATCGCTGTTTTGATGAACTGAGTTGAATAGAAGAACGAAATATGGAATGTTGGAAGTTAAATGCCAATTAATGTAGGCTCTTTGTTTTTGGCGTGACAGCCCCCGGTGGGCCAGGGTCTACTCATTCACGAGGTTTCTATATCACACACAACGACACGCCACAGTCGGTAGGACTCCTCTGGACGAGTGATCAGCTTGTCGCAGAGGCCTCTACCTGACAACACACACAAAAATCACAGACATCCGTGCCCCCGGTGGGATTTGAACCCACAATCTCAGCAGACGAGCGGCCGCAGACCTACGCCTTAGACCGCGCGGTCACTGGGCCCGGCAATGTAGGCTCTTTAATCTTTAAAAATTACATCTCTTTCATTATTCTCCCTTGCAAGCAAAACATTCCCATAACAGTGACAAGAAATGACCATAACCGCTTGCAATAGACCTTTATCAATAACTCTAATTTCTTTCCCGACGTGCTCTTCCAACTCCTCAAGTGTGCGATGTTGGTTTGTGTACACTTCAGCTTTCAAGTGTCCCCAGGGAAAGTAGACGCCGATAGGTACGGAGACCTGGCCGGCCAGGCGATGTCACTCAAACGTGGAATGACGCGTCCAGAAAACATGGCTCTCGCACAGTCCAGTGACACACATGCTGTGTGTGCTATGGCATCGTCTTGCTGAATCCAAGAGTTTACCATCAACACCGCCAGCATCGACATCTAACGTATCCAGCATGGCTCAATACCGTGCAGAGGTTACAGTCACTGTACACTTACCTTCTTCGAAGAAGTGAGGCCTAATAACTCCAAACACCAACACTCTACGCCAAACCGTGACTATGTAGTGGCTTTTCGAACACACGGCCTATTGTTTGGCTGCCCGTTACTCTAGTATCGGCAGTTTTGTTTACCGGAGGGGTGAAAATGGGCAAGTCAGGAATAATCAATCTGTGCCAGGAAGAGCACTTAGGAGATATTATTAAAAATAAAAATAATACATTAAATGTTTATTTACTACTAATGTACCATGCTTCTTTTTTGTGTTGCGTGCAACAGAATTCATCAGAACAGCGATCTGAAAATCACCACATTGTTGCCCCACCCTGTACTACTCGACTCCTAAAATGAGAGCACCACGATCCTTAGACGCGCTGGTAGGTTTGCGCAATACCATGTACAGCGTAACATCCCACAAGACTTTGCTCTTCTACGTATAACCCCTTCCAACCTCCAAATTCGTATCTTGTGTGCTAAAAGGATTATGAACGGACTGCATATAAAATAAAGGCAAAAAGCATCTGCAGAGCGTCAAGGCGGTTCATTCCATATACTTACGTAAAGGTAAAGGTAAAGTAGATCGCTTTGCAGGCCCGGTGTGACCCTCTCGGTGGGTAGAGGTATAGCTCTAATCTTCCACGACCGCGACACTAGAAGGGGGTAAGTGGTCAGCAGCACGCCCCGGCCGCACTTTACCTCCATGAAAGACCCGGTATCCATTTTACAGGGCTGGTCTGGACGGGCGGAAAATCTCGTCCCCACCGGGATTCGATCCCGGACTCCATATACTTATATTTATTGAAAAAGCAACGAACTAATCACGTGTCACAGTTGAGCAGTGGGTAGCAAATGTGCCTTCTTTGCACCACGCGCATGACAGCACCTCGCAGAGAGACGGCCGAGTCTTCCCGTCAGCTGGGTGGATTTTGACGAATTTTCAAAAGCATGTATTTACAGCTGTGATCCACCCCAGTCTAAAGTCGCGATTTTTACTTTCCTAAAAATCGGTACTAGGCACATGGCAGACGCTCGAATCTGTGAGGTGGGCATTACTCAGTGGACACAACAGCAAATAATCTGATGCTAAACGCCAATCACGAAAGACCGAAACGGTGGGATTAAATGTAAACGCGCGCGACACGCAGTAACAAGCCAGAGGTATCCGTACATTATAAATGGTCTCGACGCCTGATTAGACGTCGGATGTACACGAACATAAATTAAAGTTTGTGTACGATTTCTCTTAAAACATCATCAAAAATACTGCCGACGTTATAAAATGCATGAAACGAAAAGAGCGGCAGAATATGTGGCAAAAATAATGACAGTGCATTCACTCTCAAAATAATGAAACTGCATTCACTCAATTTCAAAGTGCTAGGACAGTTGGACGTAGGGATGTAGCCAATTATAAGCAAGTTCTACGAGAATTAGTACTAGTAATACGAAGAAAAAGTGGGCCCGGTAGCTCAGTCGGTATAGCGACCGACTAAGGGCTGGACGGTCCGGGATCGAATCCCGGTGGGGACGAGGATTTCCGCCCGACCAGACCGGCCCTGGGGCCCACCCAGCTTCCTGTACAATGGGTACCGGGTCTTTCCCGGGGGTAGATACGGCCGGGGCGTGGGGCTGACCCCCACCCCCCATCTACAGCCAAGGTCCCAGAAAGAGTAGAATTATACTTTTACTCACCCTAAGAGCCTTCGTGGCCTATAAAAGGGTGAAAACCTACCTAATACGAAGAAGAAAAATGAGAATAAAAGGAAACCCCAAAACTACAACCACGCACACGTTCTTGTGCATGAGTGGACAAAAATATGTGTCTGAGTACAATTTAGCATTTGTGGTTATAAACACCTAAACTTGAAGGAAAATACAAGATACTGGAATTTGAGAGAGGGCGCAGTAGACCGCACTCTCTCGAAGCCTCGCTTTTGGAAGGGGATGTGGATCCGTCGCAAGACAAATACGTTACGAACGAATGAAATTTGTGCAGCATAATGACGAGAAAATGCTTTATAAATCTACCTGAATATATTTGACAGATTGCAGACTTAAAGGTACCAACAATTAGAGAAGAAATTACAAAATTCAGCGTCAAGTACAGAGATAAAATAACAACACTCCCAAACGAACTGGAATCCGCACCATTGAAGAAGAAGAAGAAGAAGAAGAAGAAGAAGAAGAAGAACCTAGAATACTTAAACTATTCAAACTAACAGATTTAACAATCAGGTTTTTGGAAATAACGTTTCACAGATATGTGGACATATGATTGGAGAATATTCGTTGAGATCTTCATGTTTGTACCGTGCATCAATGACGATTAAAACACTTTATTATCCAACAGATGCACAAATATATAATTCGTAGATACAATCAGAATTATTATAAAATGTTTTAAAATATTTAAAATTGCTCCAACATGTTTCGGATCACAAGGGATCCATCATCAGGGAGCTTTATACATTATACAGCAAAAATTACACTAATGGTTCTATCGTCTCCGTTGATATGGACGTAGTCGGTGTTATGGCAGCATATTTCCCCGTGGTGCGTGTGCATCTGTTGGATAATAAAGTGTTCTAATTCGTTGGGATATTACTCCGAAAGACATGTACTAAATAGTGTAGGATTTTAGGTTCGACTACGTAAGTTGTACATAAGTTGTACATATAGTCTTCTAATAGCCTGACTGTATAATAAAAAGAGGCTATATATATAAATATATATATTTGACATGCGTGGCAGTACCACACAGCTATACCTGTATGACAGGACTGGTTCTGGTCCTCAGGTTGGACCCTACGGGAAAATCTATTATCAACCACTCAATCGCATCGCATTCACTTCTGAACAAGAGATAACTTACGAGGCCCAGAAACATCTACCGTCCTCAGAATATCTGAAAATTGAATACCGAGAAAAAAAAATGCAAAACAAATGGCACTACAGTGTAGATTGTACGGAATTCAAACAGCAGGCGGCTGCTGCTACGAATACTAAATGATGTGTTGTATAAATGTTCGTAAACTGACATTTATGCAGTACACACATGCATGTGACATTGAACTCAATGATCCTATAGTAATAACAGTTAACAACAATATGAATATACGGATAATGAAGGATTTAATATGAAAATTTGCAGACACATTGGAAACAAAATATTGTGCAGATTGCATAAAATATAATCTTAAAAGACGGAAAGCAGATAAAAATAAAATACCTATAATTACTTTATCGTTGCACCGTGCATTTTGTAGTTTATTTAGTTAACACACCAACAAATGCACATATATCGTCTTTAGTAATATAAAATTCACATTAAAACACTTAAAACGCTCCTACATGTTTCGATCATCCTCAGGGAACATACTTTGTTCCTTGCTAAAGTTACAGTTTAAAACACTCAGTATGAGTGTGAAAGGGCGACTAATATTTCGAGATATCGTACGGGAATCGGTGGCTAATACTTCCGAGATATCTTACAAGGAATCGGTGGCTAATACTTCGAGATATCTTACAAGGAATCGGTGGCTAATACTTCGAGATCTCCTATAAGAAACGGTAGTTAATACTTCGAGATATGGCACAGCGAACGGTGGCAAATACTTAGAGATTTCTTACAAAAATCGGTGGCTAATACTTCCGAGATATCGTACAAGGAATCGGTGGCTAATACAGATATCGTACAGAAACCGGTAGCTAATAATTCAAGATATCGTATAGGAATCGGTGTTTTAAACTGTAACTTCAGCAAGGAACAAAGTATGCTCCCTGATGATGATCGTATGGTCGAAACATGTAGGAACGTTTTAAGTGTTTTAATGTAAATTTTAGATTATTAAAGACTATATATGTGCATTTGTTTGGGTGTTACTTAAATAAACTATAATTATATCAGCAGTTGCAACGCAGCTAACGGCAAACATTGTGTGACTAGCTGAGATACGTGACGTAGAGACGGACCGTCATTAGTTAGAGCTAGCAACCCTATATTTAACCATCAATTCCGCTGGACTAGTGTTCAATTAAAACTGTATGTCATGTTGACATAAATGACTTGCGCTTTCTGTTTGACAGCATTTCTATGGAACACGGTTGCTGCTCTTACTGTGGTTCCATTTCTGACAACGAAGTATTGGAAATCGCGCTTTCTTTGTGTAGGTGTGAAATGAGGCGCGGGGAAGACAATGTAGGCGTCTGAGAGAGTACACGAAGTTTGGAAATAGGAAGGAATAAACGTGAAGACGAGGAAGAAGAAAATTTACATGAAGAGGAACTCAACAATTATATGTGATTATCTGAGACTGTTATTGTGACACAGGAGACTGACAGGCAGGACATGCAGCAAGCAGTTGTGAACGAGAAAATAGAAAAATATTGATGCTGGAAAACCTTAAGAACTACGTCACATACTGAACGTGTGAGAGGGTGATTAATACAGTACTTCGAGATATCGTAAGGGTAACCGGTGGCTAAAACTTCGAGATATCGTACAAGGAATCGGTGGCTAATACTTCCAGATATCACACGGGAACCGGTGGCTAATACTTCGAGATATCGTACAAGGAATCGGTGGCTAATACTTCGAGATTTCTTACAAGGAATCGGTGGCTAATACTTATAGATATCGCACTGCAATGAGTGGCTAATATTTAGAGACAATGTACAGAAATCGGCGCCCAGTACCTTGAGAATCAGTGGCTAATACCTCGAGATATCGTAAAAAATGAAGGCTAATACAGCGAGATTTTACAGGAATTGGTGGCTACTACTTCGAGATATCTTACAGGAATTGGTGGGCAATATCTCGAGATATCGTACAGAATACGTTGTCTAATACTTCGAGATATTCGTATATAGAAATCCGTAGCTTATATTTCAAGATTTCCTAAAGGAATCCTCACAGCAGTCGGTGGCTAGTACTTCGAGATATCATACAGAAATGGGTGCTTAATACTTAGAATTTCCTGCAGGATGGGTAATTCTGCTAGAAAGCAGGTCTCATGGCTGACTTCAGAACATGGCGTATAGTCTTTCCAATTCCTTACATTTTCGACTTTCTATGAAACCTAGCCATATTTCAGGGTTCAATGGAACCTTCATGAACCACATAAATAAAACTGGCATACAATTCCATAATTAAGATCCGTTATAAGACTACCTTCCATCTACTTCCAAGTCTCCCAAATAGTCTCTTCCTTCACCGTGTGTTCCATTAACATTTGAATTATTAAGTTCCTGCAACCATTACTTAAACGAAGCTGTAAAAAGAGTATACAAAATTTACAATTTGAAAACACGCATTCTAATGCAGAATTTCTCACCGTGAAGATAGCGATTTGCGCCTAAGATATCCGCGAGTTGCGTAGATTCTACTCAGTGGGACATATTTTCCTCTAGACATTTATTAATGTCCGGTTTTATTTTTCATTACTACTAGGAAAATTACTTAATTTTTTGAATAAATTTTTACGCTGATAAAACAAATGCTTTTTGCAGTTTAACCTTATTCCAAATTTGTAAATATTAGAATATCCAAGTGTTACTGAAATTTGAGCATAAGGTGCCCCATGAGTAGACAAAGTATTGGGAAGGGCGTCCACAGAATTTCTGAGACACTGTAAGACTGTCACTGGCACCAAATTTTCAGAAACACTGTGCTAATGTGCAACGGTTTGTGTCAGCCAATGTGCTCTGCTTTCGATAAAAAAAACTAAGCAGATGATTAATGTCTGCAGGAAGAACATAACCAATAGAATGGATGAGAAGAAAAAAAAAGTAGCTACAAAAGAATGACAACTGGAACACGGCTCACCTTTCTTCACTTCCTCCCACGTTGTTACGGCTGATCTTTACCCCGTTCAGTCCAGAAACGTCGCAAACAAAACAACAAACCTAACCTCAACAAGAATAACGTCTGAGAAATTCGAATCAAATTTAAGCAGCCCTTTATTATGACGTAAGTATATTCACAGAACTGAAGCTAGAGATGATCTCGTATCACTAATAGCTACTTAAATTAAACTGCAATATCCCGGACATGCAGCCGTCACATCTAATCGCCAGTAGTCACGCGTCGCTGCAGCCTCAGACAGAGGGTGAAGTAGCCAGTGATATGCAGAATTCTCTGCTCTGACAGATCTCTCGCGCGGCTGGTCTGGAGACAACTGCCTGCCTGGTAGTACGGACTAAAGCGAGCGCCGGCTACAGCGCCGTGACGCCGTGCGTCGATATTCTGTCTCTTTCTACGAACAAGTGTTGCACCAGAAGAGCTTGGATTGCGAAGATATGTCAGTGTACAGAGACGTTACAATGGATGCTGATTCATATGGGAATGACAAACAAAGAAACGTCTTATTTTCTTGCACCCACGTTTCAATTTCATGATTTGGAACGTAAGTTTCTTTCGCCTCGCTATCCTTCCTCAGATTCGATCACAAACATTACGATTGGTGTTGCACTGAAAGGAAAGGACCAGTTCCGTACGAAAAATTTATGGTCGCTAAATTCGGGAGAAGACGGCCACTTTTACAACAGACTTCGCACGTTGAAACGCCTGGAAATATTGCAGTCACTGGATGTCGTGCTCATTTAGCATTACTAAGAAGACGTTCAGATGAATCTAGGCGTGACACACTCACGACTTTCGGTTCTGTGACAATTAACAAAGTCTCAAGATGTAAAATGACGTATGTACAGTATATATTGCAATACTGCCATCTGTTTCTTAATCAAATACATGATTAGTAACCGGGACAGCGAAGTCGGTATAGCGACCAGCTGCAGGTTTAACGGTCCGGGGTTCGAATCCCTAAAACGTCCAGAGCGTCTATGACGCCCATCCAACCCCTTAATCAAAGGGTACAGGGCTTATTCCTCGGAGGGTTAAGAATGCCGAGGTTAAGAATGAGTGCAGCTATACCTCCGCTCCACCCTTTATGCCTTAATTGCGTGGACAGGGACAACTTTACCGTTTTGTAAAGACAAAATAATCCCTATGCAGGAACGGACAGGCCCTTAGGGTTCCAGGAGTTCGAAATTACGAGGATTTCTAGACAGTCAGCACATGAAGATGAAAAGGTTGTCAATCCTACGCACCGGCCGTCTTTACCCCTAGAGGACATCCCTTGTTCTCTTTTATGTTAGAGGCAGAGTCGACCCCAGGCACAATAAATCAATAAAAAAAATCCCAGTAACCCCATCGGGAATCGAACCAGCAACTTTCCGACTTGTGGCGCAGTGCCGCAACAGACTGCACCACCGCGTACCCCCAATTTTGTTTTCTGTAGCTTCAGTAAAATTTAACCTTTTGGCGCCGGAATTATTTTTTTAATTTTAGCACACCCTGTATATAAAATGTGAATAATACATGAACCAAATACGTTAGAATTATGAAACAAACTGAATTTTGAAGAGAAAAAACGGAGAGTATATACCATGTTTAAAATATTCAGTACCTATATTTGTTGAATACATATATAAAATGCAACTTTAGAGGTCAGCGGTGCGGTACGACCACTATAATTGACATTAGGCGTCAAAAGGTTAATGAGCGAATATACATTGCCATGATGCAAAATCCACATATTCCGGGGAATGTTTGTTCTTTTTCCGAAGAATGCGCCCTCCTGAGAATTAAAAGAAGTTTCAGTTACAACGATTAGTTAAGAGCTTGCTTTGGAGGGCCATATTCGTAATGGATTATAAATTTTACATCAGAACAAGGCCAGCAGAATTTTCTCTTTTAGTTCGAACAGCTGTATTGCTCCCTGCTCTCATTTTGCAACATTGGAGAATACTGCAGATGAGTAGCTGGGATCGAAATGTCCCCAAAAAAATCTGCCTAAGGACATTTCAACCCTTGAATAGGACACTGCGTTGCCTCGAAATATGGGGATCCGATTACACACGGGCCCAGTGTAAAATCCCGGAAGAAATAAATTCTCAACCTGGCATGTTGTTGCTGGATCTGAGTAAAAACCTCAGTACCAATTACGCCATTCTTTTGTTTTGTTGTATTCTAATTTGTCTTGTGTGTTTTGTTGCTAGTTTTAAGTTGTCTTGTGTATAATTGTTGTTGGTTGACCGTGTGTATTCCTGTAGTTGTCTTGTGTGTGTTGTCATCTTATGTGTATTTGTTGTAATGTGTGTGTATTGCTGTTTTTACTTTAGATGCCGGACTGCTGGCTAGAAGTCAGTACTCGGAAGGTCCTGCGACCGGCCATCTCGACACAGGTTTTTCTTGGTTTCCCTGTGTCTATAAGCAA
>Ga0136643_10004486_pt1 | contig 19264 bp, 17 predicted proteins | sample TergutLab28metaG_FD_96883 | JGI IMG/M metagenome (GOLD analysis project Ga0136643, IMG submission 96883) | Labiotermes labralis P1 segment gut microbial communities from Petit-Saut dam, French Guiana - Lab288 P1 (version 3) (version 3) | ecosystem: Host-associated > Arthropoda: Insects >...
AAATCATAAGAGTTTTTTTACTTTTCAGCTTTGTTCCCAAGTAACATGGAGAATAAGAATGTTCAAAAACAAAATGCTGAGAAGAAAATTTGGATACAAGGCAAGAGAAGTAAGAGGAGAACTGAGAAAATTACATTATGGTAAGCTTCATAATTTTTACTTTTCATTTACCACCATTAAGGTATTATTATGAAAGTTAAACCAAGAAGTATGTAACTGGTGAGGCACTGGGCAAACAATTCAATCAAAACACACATAATCATAAAAAAGGATATACTTTTAACAAATAACAAGTTCAATATCTAGAACACTCACTTGTTTCCACACATTCAAGAGGCCCAAGTGTGATACGTCCCTGCGCATCTTCATCCAAGTCCTTCTGCTGGAGGAATACCATCTGTGTGATGCCCAGGCTTTCAGGTGTAGTGTAGATGCCCTCATCAGAGTGCCACTTTGACTCAGAAATGTCACAATTGCAAGAGCGGGTGGGATCCACACACGTCTTGTTTACTAGAAACATGTGCACATGTCACAATGCAAATCAGACACTATACCTGTAGACTGCAATTTTAGTGTCTGTGCTTCATAAATCTGGCTACTGTTGGACACAAATGTGTATCCATATAATTAAAAAATCTACAATCTTCATAATGCAGCCCAAGGATAGGACCCAAAGATAAAATGCTGGGGTTGTACAATCCTGATATACACCACTCTGTACAATTTTGACACAAGTTATCATAGTTCAAACATACGTAAAAAAAAAAAACAGCCCTGTCATAAGTTCCACTGAAAATGCAATTAATACCTTTAAATTAAGTTTTGTCTGTTTTATGTAAGTTTATATCCTGCTACATCTGTAGCTATTCATACAAATGTAGAGTTCTAATAGTACCCTTCAGTCATAAACAGCTTATGAATAAATACCTGGGACAGTGTTCCAGCATGCAGTTTATGATTCCAAAGGGTTAAAACTTGGAATAGCACTGAATAAAAATATCATATCGCTCAGTTCATCTGTACATTCAACTCCCACATCAAGTAAGACATTTCAATAAAAGTATACATCAAATCAGCATCAAAATTTGGTAGGTAAAATTTCATTCTGGTCAGCGCTGAACCAAAATGGTCCTATGTGACCTGAACTTAAATGTAAAATCAATTAAATTTATTAAATAATCTGGTCATACAAACAATTAGTTCACAGCATTCCATATAAGGTGTTCATGCAATAAAACACAAAGGAAAATGTCTGTACTCACTAAAACATTTCTAGTGTTTATCAAATTTGTGACTAGAATAAATACTGCCCACAATACAGTTAATAAGCTGTATAATAAGATGATTTTTATCTGCAATTAACAAGAACCAGCAACAGTAAGAGAAATGGAACACAAAGCAAAGTATTCAGAAGAGATGTTTACATCACACTCGACATTTTGCTGGATGCTTTTTGGTACCTGCACAAAGGCAAGTCCCTCGCTTCACGTTCCCCAGGTAGTCAATTATGTCAGATTTCATGGATGACAAAAACCAAGTAGCAGAATGCAGCTCAAGTGGTGCCTTGTAGCAGTCATATTTGATTTTCTGGCTGCAATACAATGAGTGAGAGATCAACTCTTGTATCATTTCTGCCATGAATTCCCGATAGGTGATGTTGAAACTAAAATCTCCATCTGCAGAACTCCGCACATCCTGAATAAAAAATAAATCAACCTGTTCCAACTGATAGTGATGGCAACACTAGATTTGTTCACTGTCTTCACTCTGAAACATCAGTGCTTCCAAAAACATGACACAGATCTCTGCATCGACATATAATATCCCTCTTGGGTCAATTATGAACTATTCAACTGCAAGATAAAAGTTGTTTCTTAAAAAGTTGATAGCATCTCAGTTGGTAAATAAATTCTCAACTGTTACTGAACTGTAAATCTACAAAACCCCACCACTGGATCCTACTCTAAGTCAGCTCAATACAGTCCACCCCCATGTTCCAAACTTCCCCCAAACAGTCAAAATATTATCACATTCTACGACTAGATCTCTGAAGTGGTCTCTACTTTCAGGTTTTCTGACTGAAATACTGTGTACAGATCTAATCTCCAACATTTGCGCTACACATTAATACTATTTTACCTTCCTAACTGTTATCACCCAAATATTATACAGAGAATGAGTACCAGCTACAAACATCCTCAGTGCTTAGCATGTAATTTTCTCCGGTTTCCTCTTAATACCTCCTACTTAGATCTAACATACTCTTCAACACACCAGTCTCACACATCCTCAGTCCATGTTCTTCCCTTTCACATGAGAAATCACATTTCATGCCCATAAAAACAAGAGTTAAAATACAATTTTGCACATTTTAATCATTAATTATCAGGCAGGTGATGGAAAACAGAATATTCTATACTGAGTGGCAGGAAGCATTATACTGATTGTCACGGTTTCTCTTCTTTTCTGAGTCTAAAATATGATTCCTAAGTTGTTTCTAAAACCTCTATTTCTTTCACTCTATTATTTTTTTTCAAACAACTTCAATTTCAGTTCACTTGGACATCAGCTTTATCACAATGTTTCTCAAGGCTCTCATGTGGCATACATTTGACAGACACTTAAAGCAATTCATTTCATCATTTTCTGGTTGCATTTTAAACTTGTGTATTTGTTGTTTGTAACAGCAAGCAACAAAAAGTCAGTACCTCCCAGACCTTAATTATAAAATGAATGCAATGGAAACACCACAGCATTTAGTCAGCATCTAAATAACATGAGACATGTGCCCACCACTTGACTGGGGAGATTGTGCTCCACTATTGTCTTGGTGGAGTCTTCTGGTGACTGGAATTCACACTTCACATGTGCTGGTGGGAATCGCCCATTACCATCAATGTCAATCAAATAAACATCAGGTTTGGTATAGCCAAGTAGCGCAAGTTCTTCACATGTTTTTCGGTGCTCAGCTGCCTCATGAAACAGAAACAGTTTACATCCACTCAATACAAATAGCTGCTTGATTAACCACACTGTCTCAATAACATTGTTCCAAGATTAATACATAAGCAGCTAGAGTCACTCACAGCTTATCAATAAGGTTTGGTTCACCAAGACTTCATAATTATCAGGAATGTAATTTCAATGTAAAGTAACACAACATTTGTAACTCACTACCTAACTAACTAATTCAGTGACTCCATGAAGCACAGTCCTTCATGGAAGCAAACAGTATGCAGCTAATCAACAGATCCCTACATTTTATGGAATGTGAACTTACACTTCACTGTTCACAATAGCCTGCTATTTGTCTCCATACTGAGCTAGATAAATGAAGACCATGTCGTCCCATTCTATTCTGTTACGATGCATTTCAATTTTATCCTCCCATCCACACCTAGGTCTTCCAAGGGGTTTCATTTCTTCAGGTTTCTCTTCTGTAATGCATGTTCCACATGCCCTACCCATCTCACCCTCTTTGAATTGATCACCCTAATAATACTTGATGAGACGCACAAATCATGAAATTCACTGTGTAATGTTATCCAACCTACTGTTACTCCCCTTTAGGCTTAAGTATCTTCCTCAGCACCCCATTCTCAAATGCCCTCAGCCTACATTCTTCCCTTATGTATAAGACCAAATTTCACATTTCGGCCTTACAATTCCTCTGTCATATATGTTACTGGAGGGATTGCATTAAATATTTTAATCTTAAACAATGTATATACTTAATACAATCTAATTATAACCAATCAATATGTAACACATATTGAAATTACCAATATACTCCTTTTTGTTTCCAAGACCAAAATTTCTATCAAATTATTCTAATATATTGTTTTTTTTCAATATTTAATTTCTTGTTGTTTTTGTTCTGTTACTAATTACTTTTCTAATATGAATTTATGTATAATTGAAACTGAAAGCAAATTTATGGCCCAGGAGGAAATATGTGTTTGAAAGGCCCATTCTCACATGCAAGAAATGCAAAAGCAATATAAACAAATAATGGGTTGCCTTTGGAGAAACAAACATTTAAATCAAATGAACAAAACATTTAAGTTATACACATCCAAAGTGGTGACATACTAACCAAAGAAACAGTTCTTGCCAATATAGCCAGTGCCCTCACAGTCACAAGTAACACTATCATCCTTCACAGAGCACTTGCCACCATGCTTGCATGCATCAGGTCGCTTGCAGGGATCCACCAGTTGGCAGTTATCTAGAGACACTTGCCCCTTTTTGTGACCTGAACGCACAACATAGCGTGGTTCCAAGGGTTCGCCATTCACCTCCACTTCTCGGACACAACCCACAAGTCCTGTAACACCAGACAATGCCCAGCATTCAAGTTTGAGTTCACTTCCATATTTCAAAGCACCTATTCATTTCAGTTTGCTGTGTCAGCCAGTATACACCAATATGAAAATTACGACAGGATTCCTGTGTCCCAACTCTATATAAATGTATTGACTTTCTTCGCCTTTCCACACAAAACCATTCACTCACTAACTCACTCATGGAATGTTTTATAATTGAAAAAGCGCCTCCACTGATAAATGCCAGAATTTACCTGTCAGACCAGTAGTATATGCAGCAGTATTTTATTTCTGCATAAGTAACAATCTTCCTCTCTGACAAACATAATAAGGGATCCAATATAGCTTCATCAGCACAGAGACCGACTACAGACTGGCTAGCCTGGGTATAATTTCTGGAAGTGTCTTCACCAGATTATGAACATTATTCCATGGGCCTATCCAGCCTTTTGTTTTATCTAATGCATAACACAGACTCTTTTGTGCAGCAATAAAGCTCTGAGAGTACAAAGCTGACCACTCACCTCCAATTTGCAGAGAGGTATGAAATACATGCAGTTTTACCTACATGTCTCCTTTTGGTCTTCGCACTTTACATTTCAGAGTGTGATGATTTGGCAGAGACGCAACTTATCTTTACCAATATTCAAGTAATTCCCAAATCCCTAAAATATTACACATTCTCAAAAATAAATACCTTGATTAGATTTTACAGCACTGCCAATGTTGACTCTGTCCCCCATTTGAAACTTCAGTCCAAAAAGTTGTGATGTCCTGTACTTGTAGTCAACAGTAAGAGTCAACTCACCACTTGTGTAGCTAAGATTCACCTGCAAAAATGCTGTGTTCATTATCTGACAATTCCACCTCAACTACTAAAAAGTGTTCCACACTGAATCATTATAGCTTCCTCGGTATAATTTACACTAGAAAATATACATCAGTAACTTTCTTGAACTGACAATATATGGCAAGACATTTCTTCACATCGACACAGCAAATCTAATCAAAATACTTCAATTCATATTATAAAAACTGCTACATAAAATTACCTAATCCCAAAGTTGACCTTCAGAATTATGGTTCTAAACATTATGATTTCGTTTGTGCACGCGCGTGCGCATGCACACACACCTATTCAGTGTGCACTTCCAATGATAATACCAACATCTCACACTTGGTATGGATGTCTGCCAGTCTTATTCAACAAAAATTCAACCCAGTTAGATAAAACTTTCAAATGGAATGAATGTCTGGACTTCTTTCAACACATATATGATAGATTCTGCAAGGACCTTTGAAAGTAAATGTGGATCTCTCTGGAGTTGTTCCTGTTGGTCTGTACCACACTAACAGAGTTCCAGTTTTCTTAGAAGTCAGATATGCCATTAATTTTGCAGCAAATTGCCATGTGCTCAGGTGATGTCAAAATGCTTTGGCATTACCCAGGTCACAGTGAGTGGCATCTCTGTTTTCGTGCACACATCCCTCAATCTGCACCACCATTTTCATCCACTTCACTCATCAATAGGCACTGCAGACACTCATCATCATTTCCTGACATCACTGCAGTTTTAAACAGTTCCAGTCATTGTGCAAGCATCACCATCTTACAGGTTTCTGCATCAGATTTGCCTAGCTTGAAGCAGTCCTTTATGTAGATTACATACGTCACCTTTTTATCTCCTACTATTTGCTGTTAGCACACAAATTATAAAGGAAACAACATAAAACCCTACTCCATAAGGTTCCACTTGGCTACAAAACTCTGCAAAGAATGACAAATGCATATTTTACTCCACCTCCAACCAAAAGAGGAGTTGTGCCTTAACTACAGTAGAGTCGTACTGTAGACACTGATCAAATCACATATCACCTATGCAGTTGAAATAATGACACTCAAACAGATCTATGCAGCACCTGTTTTAAAACAACCATACAATTCAGCAACATAGGTCTGACAAATATAAGTAGTCACACAAACAAAGTGGAATTGCTTACCACATGCCAGCCTGTTTGGTTGTTAAAATTCACGGTGGCAAGGTAACTCACATTCTTCGTTTCATCTGGAACCAGCTCAAATTGGATCTCATCATTCACAGCGCGCAGCTGCCATCAAACATTAATACTGTACAGTTGATTTGCATATTTAAATACAATCACACCGATGGTTATACAAGATTATTAAACGCAGAGGTATGTACTGTGACTAATTTATAATAATTTGCCAACAAGTGCACAGTGCATCAGTTGGTGAATTATTATATAAATTGGTCATAATCAAAGCATGGAATTAGCATCACAAAATTTATCAAGAGATATTTACTACAACACTGTGCACTGGTTGGTGAATTATTATAAATCAGTCATTATAAATACACACAATTGAGAAAAAAATTTATCAATGCCCAACTGGCAAGAGATTCTGACCAATAAGAAGTCTGTGCATTTCTTGGTGAATTATTATAAATTGGTCATTATCAATGCATGGAATGTATAGCATAAAGGGTATGTACTGTGAGTTCACAAGAGATATACTGGAAGAGTATCCAGAATAAAAACAATAGATTTTAGAAATTAGACAGTACTGAGAAATGCACACCTGTGATAACCCTGAATTAATACATATTGCAAACAGCAACTGATCTGAGAACTACAAAATTCTAATAAAATATCTGTCAGGACAATCCCCACCTCAAGTAGACTCAGTGAGTGAACCTGAAAACCAGCAAGAATTTTCAATCTCAAAAAATCAGCTTTCATATACACAGGAATCAGGGGACAGATGTCTGAACGCTTACATCAGATTAAATACTTATGGCCAAAACAATATTACTGCTTACCTTCCAGCATCCACTGCTAGTAGCAGTTGTCACAGTGGATGATGCCAGCACAGCCATGCTTTGGCTACTCTTGAAAGCAAATTTGAGTGTGAAGTTATTGGCTTGTCTGTTGGGCCACCAGATGTAGGAGGATGGGAACGGGAATGTAATGGGTATCACCTCAACAGCTGTCTCATAGATTTCTGGTTCCAGCACACCAATATAGTGAACCTTGGGATTTCCCTTCTTCAGTTCATATAAAATTGAGATATCATTAAAAAATGCATACTTGAGGCAGCCCACAAAATTGTTGTGAGACACCAGACCTGTGAACATACAAACACATACCGAGTGATATGAGAATGCTTGCAGACAGTAAATTTGCAGGGCACATGATTCATTGAAAACCAATATCTAATTATGTACACAGCCCCACAAAGCCTCATATATCATCTTCTGAGAGCATCTACTATATATATATATATATATATATACTGTTATAAAGTCTGTGGCTTAGGTCATAACTTCATTTTTGTTTCTAAATCGCCATTAGTTTTAAATGTTGGGCCTGCCAGGTGTGATGTCTAAATTGGGAAAAGTTTACAATAGGCTGATACCAAATCAGAACCTCAACCAAGGCACTTCTAACTGGATCACTGCAAAATATGTCACATTCTAAATCACTTCTCTGTTGATATTATGTCACAGTAAATTCACTATTATGACATTTTTTATATGTACAACACACATCAGTTAGCATAAAATTATACAATGTTATGAACTACAATTGAAGTAATTCTTCTTATATACAGCACATTATTTGATTCACAAATTTCATGCAATGTAAGATAACTTTCGGACCAGCCCTTGTAAATGTTCCTTTATATCAACGCATGTCAATAAAATCACCACCCTTAAGTAGTCTTACATTAACATTTTTTTCAGAAATTAATTCTGTCCAATGTAGTCACCATCCACAAGCGTAAGGAAAAGCAATCAAAATGGATGGTATATATATGACTGTACCCATTACCTTATTATAAAGTCCCTTACATAACAGCACAGTGTATTACAGATGGACACAGCAGCTTTACTTTTTCTAGACTTAAAACAGTCCTAATCTTGAACAGCGTAGCAGGAAGAGTCAAAAAGTACAACTGAAAGTTCATATTTATCAAATAAGTGTATAAATGGAAATTTCTTTACTTTCCTTTCATCAAGTTTAAATTATGCTAAAAATAAAATATACAAACAACATTCAATAGCCACACTAGCATTTTCAAATCCAAAATAGTTGTGCAATACAGGACATATTTTAACATCCACACATTTTAATCCTGCATACATACACATGATTTCTATAAGTTTATATTCTGTTCTGACCAGTCTTGGGAGTGTTTATGTGAAAAAAGGTAATATGCAAGTGCATCAAAGTATAACAGAACTGTGTTCAAGAAGTAAACCATGCTAAGGTTGAACCTTTTTTCCTGTGTAGCTCAGGTCCACCCCCTATGTATATCTCTGGGTCGATGTACAGGTAATAGTTTGGGCCAGGCAGTTGTAGCTCTTTTGACTCATCATTCAGATGCACAATTATCCTGCTGTGACGGTGAGCAATCGTGAAGTTGTTCCAATGATTGGAAAGCAGGCCCTGCCCTATAGTTGTTGACACCACACCAACCCCAAAGTCTACCTCCACATGAACTGTGCCATTCAGTAAGGAAACTGCAACGTAATGATGTAGGTATGGCTCTCCACTTGCATAGAAAAGAGCTGAATCATCAAAAAATGTCTGCAACAAAACATTAATGTTCCTTATAACATAAGCTTGGGTGAAATTTGTTGCCTGATTTTTAGAACATACAATGTTCAATGATAAAAAAGATAACCATAAATGTTGAACAGATAAACATACAGGACCATACACCACCCTGTAATGTGGAGTTTCATTTGTATAAAACACCTGCCAGGATCTGGTTGTTGATGTCAAAATGCTCTTTTATCACTCACTCTGAAGAAGAAGCTGATGCGATTTACACTGGAATGTACACGATCCTTCCAGTCATACACACGATATGAGATGTAGGAGGAGCCACGTAGTGTCAAGACTGTTCCAGCTGAAACATATGCACATGCAAAGACAAACAATTTAAATTACAGCCCGTAGAAACTGCTCATAATACATTACAGCTGATGTGCCACATTTACTACAAACTCCTGTATTGTAAGTTTCAGTATGACATCTTCTGACTTGGTATACCTTTCTTACAGTTAATACTTCTTGAATTAGAATGCAAAAAAGTAGAACACTACATTTATACATTTGAAGAGCAACATAAGCAATGAAGGTAGGCCAAAGGGAAGATACAGAGAATCCAACTGAATTCAAAATTGTACTGGACTGTGAATGTGGTTATTTGGAATTCAGACTCACAACAGAGCAAATTACAAACAAACAAGTCACTCATACCAAGTTAAATGCTCATGGCTGAAGCATAGAAAGAAAAATGATCACAAAATACACGTGAGAGATTTGGAATGTTACAGAATATATATATATATATAAAACAGAAACGAGTATGAATGGGACACATGAAGGAGAATTCAGAGTTTAATATTGATGCTTAATGGAGTTAGAAATGATAAGACTGCATTTTTTAATCTTTTTTGACTCACCTGCAAGACAGTTAAAATAAATACAGACAACATTTTGAATTGTATTTATGTATACATAATTATAACAATGTTTTGATCTTATTAAGTTAGGATACAAAACAATGAAACTCACTGTAAATGTCACATTGTTCTCCTTCATAGTTGCGTCCAAAACAGTCACATGTCAGGCTACTGTAATGATTCACACAGCGGCTGCCAAAGAAGCAGAGATTCTCAATTGTCCTGCACCTGTAATTAACATACATTATACAGTAAGTCAACTGTCCTTTACACATATTTCAGTTGGTCAAAATTTTTATTAAGGTGATATTGTCACTGACAATGTTAAGTCAGCTAGTTAGTTTCAGCTATATTGGTAATCTTCAATCCAATTTTCAGGAGGCATGCTAAGCATCATGTCATTTAATATCATGATAAACCTGTACTCTGATAATTACTTTTACCCTCAAATGCCAGTACCTGCAAGTGTTACAGCAAAACCTGTCCAAACCACAACTTCTCTAGGCACAAGAGTATGCAGCAAAAACAAGTTTGAAGTTACCTCTAATAAATCTTAAGTGTTTGGAATGGAAACAGAAAAAGTAAACAACAATTTCAAATGGTATATACAACAAAATTCCAATAACACATACTTGAGTAATACTACTGATCAGGAGTATGCCATTTGGATATTTCCTTCATCTGTTGGCTCAGGGTTGTCACAGTCCTCTTCCACATTTCTGGACTCTACAAGGAATGAGTTAATGGAGTAGCAGACAAGGGGTCAGGAGATACAATAATGGCTGATGTACAGAGATCCTTGAAGGCATTTTTGAACACATTCCCCAGATCTGCCCATTTTATGGATGCTTTTTTCTGGTAAAAAGCAAAATTTCCAGTCTTGGGACAACACTTCTCAAGTGCCAGGTTATAATATCTGAATTGTTGGACATTGGATAAAAGGAATTTTGCTGTGATACCAATGAAATATTTATTATTTGTTGTTCACACATTTTTTCTAAGTTGAACTTCTTGGAATTTGTCCAAGAAAATAAACACTCTGATCATAAGTAAAAAAAAAATTTCTTCAACCAACAAAACAATATTTTAATGGAATACAGAAAAAAGGAAAGAAAGAAAGAAAGAAAGAAAGAAAAACGAATACTGCAAAACTCTACTTCATACCAACTGATCACAATAGTTCACCATTATTCTGCAACCTAAGTCCATTGAATCCAGTCCCACTGTACATAATGTACATTAAAGATGCCATTTTAATAATATCCTCCCATCTGCCTCTCATGTTCCACAGACCCCATTCTTTCATATGAAACTATCAGGATACAAGCATCTTCCATCATACTTACCTGTCAATGCATCCCTCCACAACATTCTCATGTTTTGTAGCAATCAGGGGGTTGATGTGCAGAAGGTCTGATGCTGCTTTACCTGCTTTCAGCACCATCTGTTTGATACACCCCACAAATGACTCAATTATGTACTTAACTCCATGCAGTTTCTCTTCTGGACTCAGGCCTGAAAAAGTATCATTATTTCACATCGCATTATTAGTGCCTCATTCCACAATGCTGGGAATACATGTTCATTGCACAAAAGATAGCAAGTAAATCCACATGAAAAGAGTGTATCCAACTACGCACTTTTCATTGTTAAAACCACAGAAGATGTTTTTATGAAAATCCAACTGTGGATCTAAAACAAAATCAAGCGTATGTAATACCTGTTCATATTAGTGCAATATAAACCCATAATTTACATATAACTCAAATCAAACTATGATAATTTCTTAAGCATGGCTCACTGCACATTCCTGAGTTCTTGCAAAAGACAAGAGGTTAAAAACATTACAATATGAGCACTAGTAGTAGGAAAGACTACTCAACTCAGTGAAGGTGTGTGTGTGTACTTCATAGTGTCAAAATTGATCAAGACATTTCAAAATACGACTCACACAAGTGGCCAATATTCAATACTTTATGGTACAGTACTGTTTCAATGTATTCCTGCAGAAACAAAAGAATGCCATAACAAAATTTCAGGCAGGGGAGTCAGCTGTAAAAACATTCTTCTCACAATACCACAACTTCGGAAGGAACCAACCAACCTCCAACCCTCAAATCCCAATTCATGGTAATCCTAGTTACATCTCACCTCCAATTAGAACAACTGATGGCAGATCAGTTGAGATACCATAGCTGGTGGACGGGTGCAGGCCTAGAATGGGAGTTTCAGCTTGCTTGGAGTCCACCTTTGCTATAAGCCGTGCCCCATGCACATCGATGCTAACAGTCACATTGTGCCACTTGTCACTATTCAGACCTGTGCCATAACACAAGACAGCAAGAAGCAATGAACAATCATAGCAATTTCCAGCATTTGCTTCTTTGTTGTTATGTGTCTCACTTTGATACAAATTTGTGCAGTTTGGTTTAACATGTGTGGCAATACACAATTTCTTACATATTCTCTGTACAAAGAGCACAAAATGAATGAAGATAAGCATATGTTGATTCTGCATGCACATATTTTATATCTGAGAAGCTATCACACAGAATTTTATAAAACATGGTACTGGGGATATACCGAAAGTTGTTCAATAAACTTCATTTTAATTTGCATTGGTATAATAAAACCCCTATTTTATTCAAAGCAAAAACCTAGCTCCACAGATTTTCTTGAAGATGGACTGTACAAAATACTGATACATGACAAAAAATGTAGAGACTCCTCAATAAGAACTACAACTGTGATAAAGAACAGCTCTGATATTAAGAATATAAAATGCAAGCAAAAATACACCCAGTCCGTTTCTTATGCCTGTTGTTTCATTCCTTTATGCTAACGCCCCTTGCCAGTTTAAAACACTTCTTAATTTCAGTTTAACGCCCTCTGATGGACTGTGTTCTAGTATGCTAACCCCTTATTTCTGATGGGAATATAATTTTTTATTTACATCTTTTTGATTTATGCCCACTTTTTCAAGATACAACTACAGCATAATACAAGGGCTCGGTGTATACAAATAATTGATGACTACGCAGCAAGAATAACTTCTCAGCAACACAGAGTTGCAGAAAACTAATGCTGAAAGCAGTAGCTAACTAACCAGCCACCTCCAGGAAGCAGAGTCCTTCTTCATAAGCTAACATTTTCTCAGCCAGTCAAGGAAATCTCCACATGAAGATTCATTATTGTGTTCACAACAGCCCACCATATGTCTCTCTCATGGGTCAGATCAATCCAGTCCACACCCTTCCATACCATTTCTTAAAAATCCATTTTAATATCATCCTCCCAACAATGCCTATATTTTCCAAGTTGTATCTTTCCATCAGATCTACCAAAACAACTCCTTTACCTTTATACAATATATATACATTTTAGTGTATTTTTAATGTAATAAGGTGGAGATCTCCTACCTTACAATACTTTGTTTCTGTTTATATTCGTGTTCTTGTATTATTGGCCTAATGATGACCTAAATGTGAGGTTGAAACTAGTAGCCAGATAATGAATTTATCACAAAGAGTGTGTTGCTTGTGACTCAAAATATTGATCCACATTATCCTTTACGTACTCCTCACCTCCCCCATACGTTATATTTCCCACCCACCTCATTTTTCTTTATTTTATCACATAAATATTCCTCGGTTAAGAAGTACCAATCAAGAAGACTGGAGGCAAAAAGAAATGCAAAGTGAAAGTACGTCATTCCACTCTCTTCCCAGCATCTCTCAACACCGTCTCTTGCTCTTTGTGGCGTCTACCAGCCTGGAGAGAGTAAATAAATACATTTCTAAGGTGAGTGCATCCAGAGGATGAGATTCTGTTAACTGTGAGATTTGGGGTTCGTACTGCATTGTTGCTGAAAATTCATATCTCGTGGGATGTTATAGTTACCAACATTTCAAATGGGCACAGTGCCATCATCTTCAGGGTCTGGCAGCCACAGGACTACCATCCTCTGAAAACACATGTAGCTATTTAACAGTAAACAAGTTATTACATCCTAAAAGACTTGAATGTTCATTTTGTTTACTGTTTATAATTAAACACCACCTTACTGACAAGGGGGCAGGTGATGTAGACATTCATCCTGTTCACCCAAGTATGACTGAAACACATTTTGAATTAAGGAACATGAAATTCTGCATGGTTGTGAAGCTCACCTGCACCCACTGTGATAGAAGTTGAGTGTTTCCCAAACACATGCACAACTTTTAGCTGTCCTTTCTCCACAATCACATAAAGAGCATAGGGGTCCAAGCCTTCTGGTCGACCCTTCACGCTGTGGTACACCAGCAGTCCATGAGGTAGCTTGGTGCGAAACTGGAAAGAAATTTCGCGGCACAATCTGCAAACCATACAATATCACACTGCTGCTGTAATTTCCTTCCAAAACCACAGAAAAAGATAGTATAATAGGCATCTACTTGGGTTCCAGGTGCATCCTGCTGAGTATTAGGTTGTCCTTGCAAACAGTACTATGGGACAGGTGAGTCTAAACTGACTACAGGACAGATACAAAAAACATGGAAAACAAGGACAATAAATGAGGAAGTGAACAAGAATTATAACAAGGAATGTAAGACTAAGAAACAGCAAGGAAGGGAATATGAAGCAGAAGGAAAGATAAATATTTTTATTCTGCTTCCACATGCCTCAGTAACTAAATAAAATAAGTAATTACAGGCTAATGGGCTGGAATTCAACTCCTGACAAGGGTATGGATTTTTCTCTATATGCCGACAACATCAAGACCAGCTCTGACATCTAATCAGCTTCCCACTCAATGGGTACAGAAAATTTTACCGGTGTCAATTAAGGTTTAGTAAAAGGCTGACCACTGTCTAGCATCAGGTCAAAGAATTAGTGCAGGTTTACCTACAGATCTCCAACACACCTTCAACGTGCAGTGAGAGACATTTTACCTTTACCTTATCTCAGAATATCTACAATTTAAATTTCAGTAGGAAGGCGGGTCTTGGAAAATCAGTTAAAACACCGACGCAAAGTTTATTTTTAGTTCTTCCTTCAGTTATAAAATACATTTATGCAATCATCATGCTGTGTGTGAGTGTGTGTGCGTGCGTGTACACACATGCATATGTGAAGTGTCTGCTTGTTTGTTTCCCCCCCCCATGCTTGTACAGCACATTTCAACTTCTGAACCAGCTGACCAACTTTCACACCTCTTATTATGAACATATAGCTTTGGAGGCCACCAAACATCACAACCTATCAGTTTCCTGCAAACACTCATAACAATATCACTGACATGTCAGCTTTTGAGATGGGACCAGGTGTCATTGAATGTAGGATCTTGAGATGACATATGTTAACAGGTGTTTGCAAAATGTGCAAGTTTGTTTATGCTTGCTTTCTATTAAAGTGCAAAATAACATATGGCACCCATGCAAATGTTTTCTTTAGCTTTCAATTTGATGACAATGATTAATTAACTGCAGGAGTTAAGTCATCTAATCATATCAACCAAAACAGTGACAACAGTAATCATAGTAACAGACTGACAGGAGTATAATTCTATGCAATAAGAAAGTTTGTTTAATGAATCCTGCAAAACTTCACATCTTAGCCATTATGTTGAAAATTTACATTACTTCAATACACTGCAGACTACTAAATAAAAATATGGATTTATAGCAACAGCAATACAAACAAACAAAAACAAAATTCCAATGATGTCAATGACAGCAACAATGACATACAAATTTGTGCTCTGAAACCAAATGACTCAAATGAAAGTCATCTCATGGATTACCATAATCAGTAGTGTTTTTTGTAAAATACACCTGAAAATTCACAATGCAGCAAAGTACAAAGCTTTATATGATGCATTATCTCCTCTAAGCATGCCTAATTCTGCTTTTTTTTTTAAGTTGTGTAGATTAAAACAAGGAAGTATAATGAGCTGCACTCTATCTGCAATCCCCTCATACCTATAGTACTTTCCAAGTCAAGCCATGGAGGGGGGAGTAAACTAATACAGAATGACTACTGTCTTAATACAAACAAAAAACATCCTTAATCTAGCATGGTCAGGAACTTCTCAGTTCCCACAAGGTATGCATCGATTACCTGAGTTGGAATGTTGGAATCCTATTGCCATCCAATTGAATGAATGTGTTACTCTTAGCAAACATGAACACTTTGTGGTGCCCTGTCTCTGCAAATGTGAGCTCCTCCCCCCTCTTGTCCAGAGGCACAGGTGGAGGTGGAGGTGCTGGGACAGAAGAAACATGTGTAACCCGATGTTGTCCTACTGTCTTCTGGGATTCCTGCTTTCCTATGAAGCTCTCAGGTTCTTCTTCTGACTCCATGTACGTCTCTGGCTGCATATAAGGTGGCACTGTATCTGAGAAAACAATGCACAAGCATTAAAAAAGACAGTATTATACCTCATTCACAAAAACTACAGAGTTTACAATTAGCACACTTCTTACACATTTGGAAGCAGGACTAAGGGATGAATCTGTGCCCAGAGACAAACTACCTTGACTGAGTTAGATGAGGTATCAGTTCTTCTGGTATGTTACAATGCATCATTGGGTATTTGAGTCCCTGTGTTTCAATAAAGGACCGTGGTCTCATCTTCAAAGGTCATAAGGTCCTTATAACCCTTGAAAAGCACAGTGGTCTCATCTTCAAAGGTCATAAGGTCCTTATAACCCTTGAAGAGCATAGTGGTCTCATCGTCAAAGGTCATAATGTCCTCATAACCCTTGAAGAGCCCAGTGGTCTCATCTTCAAAGGTCACAAGGTCCTCATAACCCTTGACAAGCACAGTGGTCTCATCTTCAAAGGTCATAAGGTCCTTATAACCCTTGAACGTAAGGCAAATTTGCTGTCTCAAATTGTCAGAAACCAAACACCCAGTAACACAGCATCACATCCCTAAGAACACATTGGCCTGCTGATAAAAGCTTAAAAGTGGCATTGCTGAGTTAATTTGTGGTTTTCCTCATTCCTACCCAAATATTCTACATCATCACTACCATCAGTTCTACAAACCATGAAATCTCTGCTTCCATCATGAGTTTCCACCACTCTTCTCCATCTGAAGCCTCCTGACCCCACCACATTCTTATCCAAATTACAACTCCAACAACTTCATCCAGCCATCTTTATTTTGGTGTTCCAACTTCCCTTTTTCCACCAGTTTTTGCATATAGCAGTCGCTTGGAAAATTCTTCCTATGCCATCAATTTTGGTTCCTTATACAATGTACAACAATGTACATAATTCAAAGGCACAACTGCTTCTCCTAACGCCACCATCCTTAATCAGGCCAAATATCATTCACAACACTATCCTCTGAAACACATCCAGATTTGGTTCATCCGACTGGGAGACAGTTCAGCACTCTGCCCCATATATTATAACTGGTAAATTCTTGAGATTATCTGGGATTTTAATTGCTTCTGTAGGCCAAAATAACTCCTGCATGGCTATGATTCGAGTTTTTATTTCTGCATGCCATAAAATAGGGCACTTCTTCATTCTGCATCCTTGTTATTCATAATTGTCTCATCACTCAACACTACATGACCTATGAAGCTCAGAATGCCCTGTTATATAAACCAATAATGATACATGTACAAAGTCTTCTTTAACAAGTGTCATATTGCAGTGATCAAGAAATTCTTCAACATTGAGAAAACCCTAAGTTTCTTCACCAGCACCACAATAGCCAATCAGTGCATCCTACCATAAGCCACATCACCACAGTTCACACTTTCACAAGCAATTTCTGTAGAATCTATTTTAACCTTCTCTGCCATGCTTCATATTCACCGTTTTCTGCTGCTGTGAGGCTGGAGTGAATTTACATGCCATTCACACATTACAGTTTACTATGTTAAGTGAGGCATGTGACATTCAAATTTTTAGGTTCCATGAAGTGATAATTCTACAATACTAACCTATCATAAAAATTTTGATACGACTTATTCTAATAAGGTTTCCCAACCTACATTTCATGTGCTTTGTCATTTCACCCCTGAATACTGCATGTCACATTCAAGGCAGAAAAATCATACTTACAATTTTTGCTCCCACAGTACTGCAGACACTCCAGCTCTGAGTCAAACTTATTGTCAGCATCAGATGGGGTGCAGCCTCCATAAACAAAGGTAAGACACTGGCCTAGCCTGCTGTTGTAGTACCACTTATATACATAGTTCCGGCATGGACCCAATACTGGTTCAGCTTTACAACGGTCTGAAACAAAATACTGACCCCTATCAATGCCACATATTCAATAAACAAGCAAAATAAGGTCAGCTATGTATGGACTTCAAATATGTATTTTAAAATTTTGCATGATCAATGACCTTGTCCAGTTCATACAAATTTATGGCTGAAAAGGTCAATCTTGTGGAACAAAATATTTCATTCATAGTACGGAACAGGTTACAAAAGGCTTAGTGCAAACTTACACCTTCACTGAGGATACTCAACTTACTTCAGTACCTTGATTTCCACTCTTTTGCTACCCGAATCATAAGTGTGAGGATGACTGCTACTCACAAAATCAGTACACACTGAAAGTTGCATGACTGCAGCTTTATATTTTGAACTCGCCACCAAATATTATTGGGATGATCAAATCAAGAAGGATGAGACTGGCACAGAATGTGGCATATATGGGACAGAACAGATATGCATTCAAGGCTTCAGTGGCAAATAGCCTGAAGGAAACAGACCACTGGCATACCTACACATAGATGGTAGGATAAAGACATAGATATTAAAGAAATAAGATAAGAAATGTGGACTGGATTCATTGGCTCCTGTCAGCAAAGTAATAAATTCTTGAGGCCTGCAAAATGTGGGAATTTCTTGCCTAACTGAGCAACTAGTAGCTTCTCATGAAGTACTCTATACACATGGGGATATATTCTTTAAACCTTCACCACTGGTTAAGGCAATGTATAGACATCTAAATAAGATTTTTTCGAGACTAGCTCTGCCTCAGTCTGAGAACCCTCACACTGTAAAACCTTCTAGATAAGGCTAGTCATTATCACTAGGACCAACAACAAAGATTCATTCACAAACAGGAAAAACGCGCTAAAATTACATGAATAACAGTGGGGTCATTAACGGCTGAAACACATGTTCCGAACTTTCCCCAAACACATTCCTCACCTTTGATATCCTTAAACACACAGCTTACTGAAAATATGTTTAAAACAAGAATCGTAGATCTTAATTAGGAATGTCATGTAAAAGGCACTTTTAACCATTTGATAACTTCAACCTGGGCTTACAGTTTCAGCCCACATAGGCTGAAACAGATTTACCCACCAACTACCAAATCATACCTTCAGTACCAGCTCATATTAAAATCCAGTGATCTGCTTTTTTTTATTTAATAGAATATGGAGACAGACAGACAGACAGACAGACAGACAGACA
>Ga0136643_10004488_pt1 | contig 19261 bp, 8 predicted proteins | sample TergutLab28metaG_FD_96883 | JGI IMG/M metagenome (GOLD analysis project Ga0136643, IMG submission 96883) | Labiotermes labralis P1 segment gut microbial communities from Petit-Saut dam, French Guiana - Lab288 P1 (version 3) (version 3) | ecosystem: Host-associated > Arthropoda: Insects >...
TCCCTGATGATGGCTGAAAAATAGCAACCGAAACATGTTGGAGACTAATGAATGTTTTTAAAGTGTTTTAACCAAATAAGGTTTTACAATATTTTAAAGACAAGGTGCATGCGTTGGTATTTTAAATGAATGTGTACTTTTTTACCAGTCACAGTTCTCTTCTAATATTTTCCCATTTGCAATGGCACACCAGCTGTGACACTATTGTTTGCATAGTTGATATTTTGCAAAATGTGGGAGAACATAGTTTTATTTGAAATACATTAGCAGTTGATAAAAGATTTTTACACATTCATACTTCTGTAAGTAGGCTGGGACACAAAATTTTTCATAAATGGTTGGTGGTGGGGGTGTTAGATGGGAGTGTGAGCTGGGCTGATCCTGAGGCTACAAGTATATACATTTTATGTATGAGTTTAAAAACTGTGTGTAAAATTCATATCACAAATATAACTGTAACATAACATTGTTTACAACTCTATTTATACACATATAAATATAACTGCATGTTCCATGACTCACTCAATTTAAATCATATGGCTTAATATTCTTGAGTGTTTAAGTTCATCAAAGATTTTACAAGTTTCTCATTTTATTTTTAAAACTTAAAATGTGCTAGGCAGTGGCTGATTTTGGCTGAATGGTAAATTGTATAAAATGTTTGACTTGTGTCTTACAACTTTTTTTTTTTTTTAATTTCTGTTTAGAGGGATGGGGCACTGCAGCCCAGCAGCCCCTCCTTTGGGTGCCTGCCTTCCTGTATGTATCATCCACTGGAGAGTTTTAAGATCCAGACACTCCTCCTTTCCCAGTGCTGGTTATGGTTATGACTTGAATATTATAAAAAATAAAAGCTTCAGAGAAGTACATGATGCCTTTGATGCATACTCACATGTAAATATTGTAATATAGATACCAGACAATGTAGAATTACTAATTGGTAAATTACATTTCTTTTTACAAAGTAGGGTGCTAGGATATGCTGAAGGATGACAGCACTCAAGAAAATACAAGCATTATTCATCCTGAAAGATGAAGCCCTAACCTCAAAAACATTAAAACATACTCTCTAGCATAACTTATTCAACAGCCTTTGAAGAGTGATTTGGAATTAAGTGCTTCTTAATTAGTTAATGCCAAAAATGTTGTCTTTCTCATACACTAGTAGCAGTAACATCAATTCAAAACATTCTTTTGCAGAGAATATTTCCTATCCACCTGAGCAGTAAAAAACAAACAAAACAATACAGCATCAACTAAGCTACATGAATTGACATTCTGGGCAAATATATCTTGTGCCAATTAATTCTATTAACCTACCACATTCACGGAAAGAAATGGTTTTGAACTGTAAAATACATACACTAAATCACAAATATACACTAACCTGTTCCAGGTTTTTTACGCTTCCTTGACACACCACTGTTGAGTGGACCATCTACTTTCTTGAAAGTCACCACTAAAAAACATAACACAATGCACAAACCATGCCAGTCACAAAGCTACTAGAACAAATAACAGCGCTACAAGGTGTTGAAATTATTATGTTTATGACTGCAAGTATGGTATAGAAGATGCTATTAAGGCATGCAACATTAAAATATTGGTATGGGGCTGCATAACAAATATTTATGTGGATACTTGTAACGCTGCCAAGCAGTTCATTTCTTTACAACATTTTGTGATACCTGAAATGTAGATAAATCAACAAGTCTTTTCAAATTCACTGTACTTCAACAAGCTAACTTTTGGAATGAATTGTAAATACAATAAATAATGGTATTCTCTGAATAATGAAAAAGAAGAAATAAAAGTAACCTAGGTATTGCAGATGGTGATCTGGTAAATATAATCAAAATTAGTTATAAGTTTCTACACAAGGCATGACATACCTTGACAATTAAATGTGGGGGGGGGGAAATAATAATAATAATAAAACAGCGTCTGATGTTCTTTTATGTCTCAGTAGTCTTAAATGAACCACTATTAGATCATTCAACACCTCTTTGACAATACTGCAGCATGGCAGAACAATGATTTTGGGAGTATGTTCATTGATTCTGTCCCTGAGCTACAGAAACAAATTCACCTACTATAAACATTTACTGGTTTACAATAATACCAAGTGATAAGCTTTTGTGTATGCATTTATAAAGTTTTAAATTAGATACACAAGGACATGATGCAGTTAACATACACTGACTATACAGCATGCATCTACTGTATCAAAGAAAAAGCACAATTAATGGAACTTGAAGTGAATGTTTGTCTTTATACTGTTCATTTTGTGAATTACTGATAAACATATCCATGACACTAAACCAATGTAATGCACAAATGTGCTCCTACTATAAGATCACACATAGTATTCCTACATGTTTTGGTCTGCAAGGGACCAGCATCAGAGAATCAAACAAAGTAATAGAGCATAAACCAAATTTATCATAGTTCAGCTTTTATGAAATTTGGTACAGTGGCAATTTAAAATTTAAATATACCTTATGACAGAATAGTAAAACATCAATTATATAAAATGTTTACTAGTTAATTTTAAAAGTTCTTATGACAGTATATTACACTTAATATTACTTGGTTTAACTCATTCCATTGTCTTAATAAAAAGGTCTATGCACTGAATAATTTAGGTAATTATATATTTATGATAATAATTCTAGGTGTATTTTGTAGTTATATATAAATTTATTTATTCATTGCTGAACACGCAGGTAAACAATTTTCTTGCATGTTTGCATATGATGGAGTTAATAGGTATGAAATAGTTTTATTTTCTCATCACAAATACCTTTTCTGTTCTTTTGAGTTGATGTTAAAATTGTTCACATTTATTTTAATTGATCCTTATTTTAAAATATATTTATGTCCACAAAAAGTTGCAGATGTAATAACATCACTGAACAAAGAAAAACAGCTAAGGAGTAATGTGCACAGCACCATGGCTGCACTGAAAAAGACACAAGACATGTATTAAATTCCAGTGTGTATGTTGCTAATGATAGCGTACCACATGCAACATTATTCAGTTTATGGACTTTCTCCATTATACACTGCTTTGAAACACAAAAATTGAACACATTTCAGTAAGGCTGTGTCTCCATCTTCGGGTAAAATGGCAGGGGATTAGCTATCCAGTGGGGCCCTGAAAGCGCTTTTCTTAACATATGGTAACTAGAGATCATTTTGAAGAAAAAGAACATAGCTAACTCTAATCCAAATCTCTGCAAATCTGATTTATGCTGTTACAGTGATATACACGTTTGTTGCATTAATTTGCCTTAAACCAAGTTTTACTGGAAGGAGAAAATGTAAAAATACCTTTACATGTGTTTCTTCAAACCACAGTTAACAAGAAAGATTTTTATTTTATGAAGGCAGGACTGATTTTGAACAGTAACTCCTAATATACAGGAAGGCCTGCTTACCTCCTGATTTACCATGTATGATCCCTGGCAGTGTTTCACAGTGGTATTTGTTGGTATCATTGGAAAACATTTGGCGAATCTTGTTGGCTCTACTGTGTTGATTAGTATCATCAGGTTGAAGATTTGTAATACTAGTAGCATGTCTCCTTTTCAACCTTTTAGCAGCTGTCTTAATGCGATCTTTCTTGCACATTTTATGTTTTTGTACTGAAGTGTTGGGTCTGGTGGGAGTGCTCTTGGGGGTGCTGGAGTTAACATCTCTGCTGTATTGCTGTTGAGGTAGTCTGCCTGCACTTAAGCTATGGGTTCCATTCACATGCACAAGCACACCTGGACGAAGTGGCCATTTGTGAATGGGCCTTGTCTGGATTTGAGCTGGTGTTACACTGGAGTCTCCTTCAGGGCTGAACATCAATACATACACAATGCTAGCAAATCAACACGAACAAGAAACATGCCAGGACACTACTTCGTATTGCTACAGAAACACATGCATGCCCTGTGACTAATACAGTTACATCAATAATAAAAGTTCACATTTTTTATTTATATTTAAGGAAATAATCCAAATACCAAACAAATAATACGTGTATACATGATTAAACAAATAAATGTTTGTGCATCAAAAAATCACACGTGGGTATATGCAGGCATATAATATGTATGCATGTAGTTACGAGGTTATCAGCTTACATATTTTATGAGGCAAAACTCTTGAAATAATTAAGGTCATTTATACTTGCACACAAGGTGGAATATAATTTAATAATGAACTTGCATTACTTCTTTCAGCTATGCCAAATCAAAAAAGAAAGGCAGCAAAGAGCAGAATTGGACAGATATGGAAGTGCTAGAGAGTGCAAAAGAACCAAAGCAGCAGCCAGAAGAACAGTGAGCAATGTACAACAGTAAGTACTGGAAATGCCTTTTAAACTCAATGCCAGGAAAAGCAATAAAAATGTGCTTCCAATGAAATACCTTTAAATTTAGTGGTTACAAAGACATGTGACAGCCTCTAACAACACAACTATGTTTGTGTTTAGGTTTTGACTGCACGTGAGCAATGTGGTAGGCCTGACAGTGAACTTTAAAATGTTGTTTCTTAAAGTATGATCATAATTTGGAAGCCTAAAATGAACTGCTAGCTACACAATAATAAGTACTAATAGAATAAATTTAAGAAGTCCACTGAAGCAAATGGTCATTAGGATCTTACATTTAATTAAACAGAAAGACAACACTTCAGTTACTATCCAATGGTGTAAAGTTCACTCTCTTGGCCAATATTGAGGCCATTCTGAGCAAAATGTAATGGGAACTAGTGCATAAAACTGAAATGGAAATTACCTGGACATTGTTTGTCAGGAGAAGAAGCTAGAGTCATGGAGGTTGGAGATGCATCAATTGTTGGTCGTCCCTCGGGACTGCGGGATAGGAATCTTTGCATGACAATAACAATTAGATCTTATCAGTGGTGAATGGCCCAATGAGGAGTGTAACTGAAATGTTGTTGCAAGAAATAAGGATTCCCACAGTAAAAACTCTCACACAATCACAGTTTTCCTAAAATATATTTTAAAATAAGCATCTTATTTAGTAACATCTGGATCATTTATGTAAATTTAATTATTCACAACAACACAGTAATTTAGTTTTGATGTACTACAATAGCGTAATTTTTGGGTATTTTAAGTATATAAAATCTTTAGTCTGAACTAAAACTCCAACAGCTGATTCTGCAGTATAATCACTGAAAGGCTAGATTAAATACAACAAACTTAATGCCAGTATTAGCCACATGGAAACTAATCTACTTTATGTTAATGTGTTTATTTACAAGCCAGGTGCAAACAAATGAGTAGATTGGACTGATTTGTACTCTGTGTACACAAACTACACCACAGTAAGTAATGACAGCACGATAAACAAATATGTAACAGCTATCACAGGAAGGCAGGTATGCAGGATATGGAGCATATACTTACAGTTTTTGAGAACCATAGAGGTTTGTGACAAACCTCTGATACCCGCTGCAAAAATTGCAAGTTTCTACTGTAGTTTCTTTTGGACATGAACATTTATTACACAAAAAGTTAGATTAGCTTACCTTTTTATATGAAATGTATGAAAATCAAATATGAAGATGTTAATTTCATGTTTATAACTTATGTTTTGAAACTGCAATAATAGAAATAATAATTGCACTTTGAAATTATGTGGCATAATTTTACTTACTCACAGTATTAGAAATTTTGAATATAAGCTATTGCTTTGTTCCACTGAAGTTTGATACAAATTAATACACAGTATGATATGTCCACATGGGAATCCTCTCTTAACAACAGCATAGCAGTACCGCATAGAGAACTTCAAAAGGCAAAGACAGAGTACCAAGAGAACCTACATTTCAGTTACATAAAGGTGACTACATGATACTTCAAGATACTAATGCTGGAAATCATGCTTGTGGATAGAACAGAGAAAAATATTTATATAATTTCATAGTTTAATATAAAATAAAGGACTATCATTAATGTGAATAACATTAAATTTTAAATATATTAGTAATATAACATCCCTCTCATTACATAATGATGAATAACAACCTAAGTTAAAACACTCTTAAGTCTTGCCTGAATTTCTGAAACAGGCTTTTTGCACTCTGTCAAGGCAAATGAAGGGAAAATTTCACCTCTTCCAACTACAGCTCCTGCAGGAGACCAACCATGGAAAATGTTATTCTGATTATCCAACACAAAAGAAGTAACATGAGATTAACCAATTACACTTCTTATTGAAAACTAATATTGTAAAGTTTAAAATGCATACAGTCAGCCTTCTACCAAATAAACCAACGTATATAGCTTGGGGGTACACAGCTGCCTTGAGAATAGGCAGACAGAAGAACCCAGGGATAGGAAGCAATACTGTTTATTGGACACTTACTTTTCTCTCTCCTCCAGCTCCACAGGATTATTGTCTATAAATTAAAGGTAAAACATTATGTTAGTCAACTTGCTCGTTAATGGTTAAAATTAGCACATTGCTACTTTATTTGCATGACACTGTCATTTGTAGTAATTCGACGTCCAGGAGGCATCAGTATTCTTTGTTTTTCCAAAACCACACACACACACACATACACACACACACACACACACACATGCAAGTGCTCCCACAGCTTGGTAGATCTGCGATAAGAAAAAACATGCTTAAGCTAGCAAACTCTAAACTTAATCATATATATGATATCACTGATGCCGCTGATTAAAATTTATGTTTGGAACTTGCGTTAAATTATACACTGTATTTACAATTATAAATTCTGCCTACAATATACCAGTAGGTCAGTTTTTCCTGTCTGCATTTTAAATATGTTTGAATTTTTGTTCTGTGACTCTAAAATCATAAACCATACCTCTGCATCAACTTCAAGCCTATGTCCAGAAATAACACTGTCCTTAAAATTTGATAATGGAGTTGACACCAACAGAATATTAAGTTACATTGTAAAATAAAGGAGGTTGAGATAGTAAAGAAATTATAACTACTGATGGTGTAGGGATGCATTATCTTTTGAAATTTACTGCAAGTTTGTTCTGCAAAAATGATTTTCTTTCCCTCAGTTCTGTAGCAGGATAGTGTACAACATGTTATCTGTATTATCAGAATGATTGTATAAAAGACACATTTTGTATGCTCAAATAACTGAGAGATTTAAAGAACTAAGTGCCACAATTATTATGATAGTATGAAATCTGGGTTAAAGTTAAGAACCTTTTAAACCACTTTGCTTTAGTACTACTCAGTGATATTATATGGCACCAACATAAGCTACATTTTCAGTATAATTAAAATATTAATTATCTGAATTAAAATCATAGTTTAATTCGGTTTCCACGTTACTGAAAACAAACAAACACATACAGATAAGAACACACATTATAAAATGGTTTTAAACTATTAAGTATTACTATGAAAAATTACTTTATAAAGAGTCACATTTTCCATTCAAAACATGTATAATGAAAACACAACAGCCTTGAACATCCACTGAACGCTTGCATGCAAGTGCATTGTATTTTCCTACCATGCAGAACTAATAAAGCAAAAACATCCAAGAGCATAGTACGGTTCTTATTATTTTACCCACCCCAAAATGCCATACTCTGCACGCTCTGCAGGAGGCGTGCACATGCCTGTCTACTTACACTTGTCTTCAGCACGTTTTCTCCTGCACACGATGATAATGATGATGCAGACAATCAGCACCATTAAAATAGCTCCCACTACGATTGCAATAACAATGATGAGATGTTCATTATCCAGCTTTCCCCACCAGCCTATCTCAACTGTAAGAAAGGAATGATGATCATTTGTCAAGTATTATATTACAGTTAATAATATATTCAATAATAGTTTTGTGGAAAGGGAAGTGGTACATGCAGGAACATTCCCATGTCAACTACAAAAATTTTAAGAGCTTTAACCCTACAAGTGCTTACTGTTGACAATTCAGGCATTTTAAATCTCTCAGGGTACCCAAGAGGAGGAATATAATCTTTGCAAAAATTGATACATCTGACAGTAAATGATATATATTGCCGTTTTATCTAAACTACATAATCAATAAATACAGAGAGGGAGTGTTGTTCATACACTTTTAAGTTCTTATGAAGCTTTTATACATAGTCAAATTTCTTAACACTTTTAAATAATAGAACTTGAAATAGTAGCTAGAAAAGTGATGGTGATAAAATTGTGAATATTGTAGAATAAGAACTAATCTTAGTGATACTGAGCATGGTGACATTGCAACCAAGGTAAGTGACAGTGATCCCTGTGTTTTTGGTGACGGGTGCATTAAATGAGTGCCGTGAGCAACCACATGACATGTTGCATAGAATGTGACACAACCACAAGATGCAATGAATAAACAGTAGTTTCATCATATTTTGTAATGAAACTTTACTAATGAAGTGAGCAGTGTTACGTATATACTGACTTTTTTTTAGGCAAGGCATGCCCGTTGTGTTTATATACACTTGTATATACTGACTTTCATTTTAAATAAAATAGCTATTTTAGTATAATTGTATAATATGAAAATCAGAGCAATGGTCTGAATTCATGTTGGATGTAAATTTTGAAGTGTTTTGACTTGGCAGTGTAGTAAATAAAGCTGGCACTTGTAGAGTTAAGTAGCTTCACAGTGTACCTTAAGTAGTCTTCAGAACTGGATGGCAGCTAAAATGTAATATGTTACGCCAATTAAATTTGATCATAATATGTGTTCTTTCAAAAAGTTGCATATAAAAAAAAACATAAACCGAAAATATTAAATTATCAGAACATTATTAATTATTAAACGAAATTTTAAAATGGATGACGCTTAACTCATGAGATATAAGAGTAGTTTTTAAATTAATAGTAAACATTTGTCACTATACAAGACACTTGTAAAATATGTCAGATATATGACATCAGTTTCAAGAAATGTGTGGCCCTAACGTCATAATGATATATTTTCACACTAAACGCTTTTTAACTTTATAAAAGGATCAGAAATTGATCTTTTAGATATTAAGGCACAATGTGACAAATATATTTAGTACCATTAAACTGAACTTGACAAACATATTTAGTAAAATTAAAAAGAATTTGAGTAATATTAAAAATGTGCGACAACAATCAGTACACACAGACATATAAAGTACCGTAGTATGGATTAATTTAACAGTCTCTACAGTGGTTTTGATAATAATATAAACAATTAAAGTCAAAGTGTTTTTATCAGCTAAGTTCTTGGGCCATCTTTTATTTGCTTCCTTGCATCTCAGTAGCAAATAGCTAGGAATACACACTGGTGATAATTTTAGATATGATTTGATATTTTAATGCATAAATTGAAATAAATGCTGTATTATAACCAAAATGCATATGTCAATATTCAAGCACAAAACAAAATTTTTCAATTCTGATATGTGAATTCAGTTACTTTGAAATTTATCCATATATATCATCAACTGCCCAGGCAGTTTCAATAAATCATAAAATCAAATACTTCAATTTCAGGTCAGCTATTAAAAAGTATCCGATTAATACCAGCTCTATAAAGCTGCTTGAATAAAACTTATTGATGATATGAGATGTATTTAAATGTTTACTTACTCATCAATATGTCATTTATATGGAAAATTCTGTAAAAATTTTAATAGCAACAAGGTACTAGAGTTGTCTCAAGTAATGCAAGTTTGGAGATAAGAAAATACCACTAGCTTTAGAGCAAATAATGAAGAGAAAAATATTTTGAAAGTTGTACCCCACAGTTGTGAAACTAGCCAGTAAAATTTACTGTAATGAGAAAAATGCACACCAAATCTACAGCCTATTTCATTTCTGGAAACCTGTTGAAGAGTTCAAAGAATGGTGGAACTTGGTTGGTTAGGAGATCACCTATTTAATTCACACAACATGTAAAAATCTTGCTTTTAACCAGCTTGAGAAATATGTAGCAGAAGTTGTAGCAGGAGAGAAGTTGTAAGGGAGAAACTTGGCCAGTCCATACAGATGTCACATGAGTTCCACCTACAAATTAATCTAGTATACAGGACTACCAGTTTACATCACAAATGAAGGAAGATGTTATGTACCTCAAATTGTACCCATTCTGTTGTTAAATATTTCTGTACACATCTTCCTTTTACATCTGTTGAAAGTACATTACATTGATTCATATGTCATTACTACTTGTACATGGTCTGAAGTTCAACAGCCACAGTTTTGGGAAATTACAGATGAGGATTTAACATTTATCAGCAATAAGGCTAACTTCAATTTTTATAGGTCTTTACATCCAATGAATTCAAGACAAGTGATACTGTTTGCTTGAAATGAAAATAAAATGTGTTGGAGTTAGTCATTGCCCCACATTCACATACGTCTAAGCCAGCATGCATGCTAGCATGCAGCAAGCATTATGTGATTTCACTACTGGAAAACATCATACCTGTATCTCTGAACTTACTACTTTTCTCCTGGTAGGCTAAAAGCATTGGATAACTAAGTCAGTACTTAATTTTGGAAGGCGATTTATGTGTATAGCATTAAATGTATGTCAAAGAGGCAGAAGTCCTACAAGAGTTATATGACTGAGACAAATGTGTTTAAAGAATGTAGTGTTAAAATAAGTGATGCAATGTGTGTAAGAAATTTTAGTGCTCAGAAGGTTGTATAGATATCTGAAAGTAACATTGCACTTCTTTATTAGAAACCAAAAATAAAAATATGTATTTGTTGTTACTAGGGAAGCAGGAAAAACAAAAATACTAATTGGAAATTTTGTATTTTTTGTTACAATGATCACTTCAAAATTTAATTTGAAGCAATTTAGCATAACCATGTTAACCTTGTTTTGTTTTTAAATGGTCAGAGTTCTACAAATTTAATATATTTTTAGTAGAGATACCTGAATCTATGCATGATAGATTGGTAGAATTTTCAGCTTACTCGTACCCAACTCACAGACATTTATATGCAACCTTCCAGATTAGCACCACCATCTGATTAACACCTTTAGTTTCCATTAAGTAGTACTGATTTAGATAATAATGTACATTACATTACTTATTTTCTTTGTTACCATATGGTAAAAAAGGACATTGCAAATTAACTAGCAAAACACTAAACCAAACACAATTGTGTGGCAAAATTTTTTTTTTATAATTTATGCATATAATATTAAAAGCAAAGGTTCCATTTGAGGAGGAAATCTTTTAAAAATCATTTCAACTGTCATATTTTTAACAACTATTTATCTGTAGGAATTTCTTGCTCAGTTTTGGAAATTGATGAATTAGTGCTAATTTCACACACACATATATGTAAGCAAATCTAATGAATTAATATGTCCAAAATTCAGTATTTTCTTTATTAATGGCGAAAATACTGCCAGATTTGTACTTCAATTACATGTCTTTATCATATAATCAGTACTAATATTTTCTAAACACAGAAGCTTGCAAGTATTTACACAGTAAATACATATTTAATTTTTTCTGAAAAACAAATATTACAATTCTAGGTGAAATCTCATGACCTGTGGTTATACTTGTTTTGTTGCAGTGAGGCCAACAGATCCTAAATCTAATATTCACAACTGAAATATTGTATGACTTTACAACTACATCTAGAATTGTTTGATGACCTTCAGGTTTAATAAGTGTTTTGGCTCCCAAAAAGACAGATAATGCTTGCACAATGTCATTGCTGGAGTTCATGAAATTCAGATATACAAATAATTATTACATGAGTCCAATTATAGTAAGTTCACTCTCAATATAAATTGCTTGTAACTAAAGGAACTTGTAGTTTTATACAACAAATACACAAAGGCCCAAAAGTCTGTTACCTGAAAACATTCTGTCATATAAATAAGTATGTTTGGATATGCTCCTGTTTAATACTGGTGTAATGTAATGTAATGTAATTTATTCGCATTCTATAAATCCAAATTAGGATACAATCCTGTGGATATAGACACAGCCACATACATACTATCTAACATAATATACATAGTGTTGGAAGAATCTTAGCAATAAATAATAAAATACAAAAAATAAAACACCTAAAACCAGTTTTCAATTCAGTTTTCAATGGAATATCTCTGATAATTAAAATATTCTTCACTATTATAAAAGGAATTTATGAGTAAAAACCTCTTTAAAGCATTCTGAAACAGTACTATTTCATTAGCTAAGTTTTTGATATTGTGATATTGCTGAGTATTACACTCCCTTTTGGAACTTTGTTAGATTAGCTGTGGGTGGATGTAAGTTGGTTTTAAATCTTGTGTGAATATTGTGGATCTGATTATTAGCATAAAATAATTGTTAGTTTTTTATCATAAATATTGGTAGTGAAAAGATATATTGAAAATACAGGGGCAGTATTTCTAATTTTTTGAACAGTTCCATACATGAATCTCTCATTCTTGAATTTGTGATGATTCTAATCACCTTTTTTTTTTAATTTTGAAAATCTTATCACTATATGGTTGATTGCCCCAGAAAATTATCCCATAACTCATAATTGAATATATGTATGCAAAATAGACCATTCTTAGAGTTTCTTGAGACATTATATCTTGTATTGTTCGAATTACAAAACATGCTGTATTCAATTTGGACATCATTTGGTCTATATGAGCCTTCCACAATAGGGAGTCATCAATGATCAAACGCAAAAATTTTGTATTTGTTGAGCCTTTGATGTAACTACCCTGGTAGTTAAGTTTCAAATCCTAATCCCAGCTACTTTTTGTATTAAACTGAAAATAATGTGTTTTATTATAATTTAATATTAACTGGTTTACTTTAAACCCATTATTAATATCCCAAAATATTTTATCTATTTTTGTCATAATTTTCCACATTTGGACTAGTTACTATTATACTGGTATAATTCGCACACAAAAGGACTTTGGTTCCAATGGATGCTAAATTTGGCAAGTCATTTGTATAGTTTAGAAAAAAGATGAGTCCCAAAATTGATCCTTGTGGTACCCCCTGTTTTATTTTCTCCCAGGTGAATTCAATACCATTATTATGACATAAAATTACTTTTTAATATCTTCCAGCTAAATAAGATTTTACTAAATTATAAAATTTTCCTGATACTCCATAGAATTTCATTTTCTCTAATAGCACAGCATGATTAATACAGTCAAATGGTATATGTCTGCTACACATATTGTATCTAAGTCAGCAACTCCAGATCCATGCAGGTAAATGAAAGTTCAGTTGTAAATTCCATATATAATGAAGAAATTTACAATGTATTTTATTGTACATTTTACTAACCAGTTCATTGACTTTTGGGTCACTCTGCATTATTCAACTTCTACTCCATTCAGCAGATATGTGACAAATACAAGGTGTAAAAAATGAGGACAAAAGAGAGAAACTACATGAGATAGTAAAGTAAAGTTGCTCATGTCCATGCCAAGAAGGCTTGTAGGGAGGGTGGAGGTACAGCCTCACTTGTTCTCAACCCATGAGTGGTCCATGTCATGCTCCAGGTGCTTTATGCTTGGAAAGAACCCCGATACCCATTGAACAAGAGGCTAAGTGGGCCCCAGTCTGGAACTGCTGGAGAAGAGAACACTTCTTGCCTCTACCGGATAGAAACCTGAACTGTCCAGCCTGTCGCTATACCGAATATACTAAAGCATGATAGTTTGAAATACAATATATCACTAGATTTAACAGATGTTGAAAATTAAAGCTGAAATTGCTATTTCATTAAAAAAATGAAATACTTAATATTCTTAAAATGTAAATAACACAAAAAAATGTTTATACATGTCTTACTGATCATAATACATAGTTAGCTCCAGCAATGTCATACCTGACTTGTGTTTTTGGATGTCATGAAATAAATGTAGCACTACCCTAATGAATTCAAGTGTCTGTGATTTTACCTATGCCCTAAAAGAAATTATGGTACCTTACCTCATAAAAGTCCACAAGAGTTTCCCCCAGAACCCACTCTAGATAACAACTTATAAACATTCTAGAATAAGTATTTTAATATTACCAGAATCTTCACAGCAAAGTATGGTTCAAGAATTTGACATTCAGGTGACCGTACATCATGATTAATTCTTATAATAAAACCAACTAGATGCATTAATTTCTCAAATTTATTTTTGGAATAAAACTCTACATGTTTCAGACAGTTCCTCTGTCCATTATCAGGAGTTTTTCACTGTACACACAAAATGGTATGTCATACAGGTCTGCTGACAGCTTGCAAGCAGGATCTTGCTTGAAAGCTGTCAGCAAACCTGTATGACATATATCATTACTGTGTGTACAGTGAAAAACTTGTGATGATGGACAGAGGAACTGTCTGAAACATGTAGAATTTTATTCCAAAAATAAATTTGAGAAATCAGTGCATCTAGTTGGTTTTATTATAAGAATATGGTTCAAGTAGTTGAAAAACAGTTAATCCTATTCAGTGTGTTCTTTGCATTGATGTAACAAACTAAACGACCTCTTATTAACAAATACACTAACGTTTCCCCTTCAAATGGATCATATAGATAGGTCATATCAAGGCATATGAAGCAGATTACTTACATGTCACATCCCGTTCACATGGAACTGATGGTCCCTCTGAGTTGTTGGCGACACATACGTAGGTGCGAAAATTTTCAACATGACTGTCCAGTGTCAGTATACTTTGAAGCTCTTTCTTCTCAATGTTCTCTTCCAGTGTATCATTTTCATTTTTTATTCGCCAAGTGAAGTCAACTTCCTTGGGATTTGCACGTGCTGCACAGATTAAAGCCAGTTTGCCATCCACTTCTCCCTGTGTAATCTCACATTCTGGCTTATCTGAAAAAGCAGAATAAAGTTTAAACTTCAGAAGATTGACGCTTTTCTGAATTATGCATAAAATTTATGTTCCTATCTCATAGAGAAAAGACTTTATGTCCATTACAAATGCCAATTAATTAATGTTTTCAGAGAAATACAGTATTTGGTGCTTACTGTGAAATTTTCTCATAGCAAGCATAAATATTTTGCTTAAAATTTCACAATTATCACAGTCAGTGAAGTGCTGGATTCACATACCTATGGTGTTACTTCTTTTCATAAATCATCCTTTTTGCTTTTCATATCCACTCCAGCTGTTAACTGTATGTTTACCATCTGTGGTGACATAGTATATTTTTAGGAAATTTAATGTGCAGAAATCAAAAAGGGGAACTAACAAGAGGAAAGTTGATATTGATGAGGCTTAGGCATCTTAAAAGCCTTATACACCAAAACAAATCATGTATGTGATCATACATGAGCCTGGGAGTGGAAAATTTATGGTCATCAAAGGAAGATTAGTTTTTATACATATTAGGCCTAAGGCACAAAAGATGTCATATTCCAAATGAACAGCTCCTAAAATCAACAAAAGGCTGAAAATTCCTGAAATTGACATGTGAGCAAGCTGGGCAGAAATAAATATGACCTATGTCTGCAATAAAGACAACACACACAGGAATCAGTTTTTTTTTTGTTTTTTGTTAGACATGTCTTACTAAGTGTCATGCAGTAGGTACTGGGGCTTCTCTCCTCAGGGGTAAAGCAGTTAAGGAGTGATACTGACCACTCCATCTGGCGCTGAAGTTAAGAATGAGTACAGCCATACCTACACCCATTGGTGTTTCAGGGGTGCCCACTTAAACCATGAGGTCTCAAAAAGCACCTACAATGTCATATTTTGTATGTACATTTTTAAGTTCTTATTTTGAGTAGAATTTAGTTGCTAATAAAAGTTTAGTTAAGTTTTCATTTCTTAATTTATGCGCTGAATGAAAATGAATTCCTTTATGAGTGAGTATTCAATATACATTTTCCCTTAAAAAATGTAAAATAAAATTCCTGGGGTGCACACCGTAATAAAATGTGCTACACATGCTTAGGCCTCCACCCACCATATGCCTCCATGGAAGGCACAGAGAGAATTTTATTTTTACCCTTATATGTTATGTGTTTATGTTGTGTTAAAAGTGCATCTGATGATTACTAACACACCAGAGCATGTACAACAGAAACACTGGATATACATTGCTGTAACTTTCCACTGTGTACAGTTTGAGAACACTGAAAATCACTGCTTTTATACTTACTTACTTTCTTACCTACTTACTTAGTTACTTACTTCAAGGAGCAGAGTCCTTCTTGAGAAGCTAACTGGTTCTCAGCTAGTCAAGAAACTCTCCTCATTTTATGGAACCCAAAGGTTTATCACTGCATTTGTAAGTGTATGCCACCTATTCCTATCCTGAGCCATTGCTTTTATAAGGACAGAATTTGTGTAGCTTGTTGCACACAGGTCTGTCTCTTTATACTCTATTTCACTATTTAAAATTCACTTCTCAAAAGTTAAGGGAAAAATATCAGAGTTTCCCTTTGTGTTTATAACATTTACCCAATGACCTTAAAACAAATACTTGGCCAATATTTTGCATGTGTTGTACTGGAGAGCTTGGATCCTATAATTAGGTAATAACAAATGGTAGGTATATGTATGTTAAAAATTATACTGAAGTGGATAAGCTGAAATGGGCTATATATCAGATTGACCTGCATATAGTTCACATCCGTGTTTTCAGACTAAAACTCAAAAATAGACAGTGTGACCTATGCACATTTCCAGAAATTATGTTTGTTTGTGTAATGACTAGGGACATCAGTAAACAACTTGAAACTTTAACATTCTGAAGAAAGTACAACATTTTTTGTGGCACTTAAATTGCAATTTCACTTCCAAATCTCTGAGGACCATTGACACATTAAAAAGTTTTGACCATGGGTGCATATAATTTCTGTGAATTTTTAAAATTATTGTCAGTGGTGAATAAACTTTTTAGGCATTAGTATTTTCTTAAATGTCCTAGTAATATGAATATGCACTCCATAATTTAAATATTTATCTGCACTCCACATTTAACTGCTTATAATGCAGTTTTAAGTAAGTGTGTTTTAGTTACTGGTAGAAGACCATCTGTTTACATATGATGTGCTAGGAAGAAAGACCGTATTGCAGTAAAGCAGGGAGCCAGTCACAGTTTAGTGTAAATTTAAAGATTAATAAATCTTCAATGAATATTCCTAAACACTCAGACCTTTAAGCCATTTAGATATGTAGAACAGCTCAGGAGTTAATGGTGTCACAAATTCACATAAAATTAACTGCTGATAAATAACACATGATGGTTCATTTCATACTTCATACTAAACAACTTACATTTTAACTAAAGTGACCAGCCAGTTAATGATGTTTAAGGAAACAGCTGCTCTTTGCTCTGAAAATCACAGGAAACGTACTGGTCTCTGTGATTAAAAAGAAGAAATTTTTTACGTTAAAGAAGTGTTACCTATAGCAGTCAATTCACCAGTTTGCTTTAAAAGGTTGAATTTCTGAGACTTACAAGTGGACTTAAAACAGTTTAGTTGGTCCTCAAGGTTTCTGTCCATTCTTGTTAGAAGAGAGGAATTTCTGTAATTGTGTGCAATAACATGCATAGCCTTACTGAAATATGCATTATGTACTTACAAAGAACATTAATAAAAGTTTTCTGTGTGATATTTCCATGTCGGTTGCTGGCTTCACAAGTGTAGTTGCCTCCTTCTGCACGTGACACAGGAGACGATAGGATCAGAGCATTATTTCCTTTCCCTATGAGGGTACCTGTATCATGCTTCCACTGATACGTGGCTTCAGGGTATGCTACAGCACTACAAAGGACTTTCTCTGGGATATGTCCTTCAGTAACATTCACTATCTTGTTTGAAACCGTGATGTTCTCTGGAGGATCTGAAAATTATTGACATGCCATTAGTTTCACAGTGTATGCTGCGACCGTTACAAAAATCTGACTGCAGCTGAAGTTATGCTTGTTTCACAGGAGGAGTGAATGATCAAGTTTATCCCTTAACATGTCATGCACTCATGTCATCATGCGGTTTGTGTACAATTTGCTATTCTGCACAGATGACAAAATAGTTCGGTTGTAATTCGTTGATGTTACCCATAGGTGGCAAAAAAAAATTAACTTTCCAGTACTTATTATTGAGTTCTAGGAAGTTAAATTACATTTAATAATTCAACCCTATTTACTGTGCTTTGGATATCAGAGGAAACATCTTCACATTCTGGGCTTAGAAATAAAAAGGTTACCTGTTGTTTCAGATAACTAATTTAGGTACCTGATTTACAGAACAGTTCATGAAAACCTAAGAAACCTATTCTATCACAGATATCACCATTACATTCCGAATCAGTGTATGGCATGAAAGAATGCAGAGATATAAAAGTCATTGTCATCTACACCAAAATATCAACGACCACATTTAATGCTAGTTTTGTATCCTGAAGACAAGGACAGTAGGATCCTCCCAAACTTTAGACTGAATAAGACAGCATGTTACATTTCAGATACTGATAACTTGTGTAGGCACGCCCAGGATGACCTCAAACCTCTCAAGTCTCAAATTTGATCCCAAAAATTCACATATATCCAGGACAAAGAGTTAAAAGCTTTCTTCCCTATGTGTGACAGTGAAGGGGCGAGTGTAAAGGAATACTGCATTACAATATGGTTTTGAAAATGATGAAAGATGTAACCATAGTGTAGAGTAAGGTGTGTCATTGTGTGTCATTGTGTATCACCACCATCAAGCTCTGATTATAGTTACAAAGTCTAAAAGGATTCATATCTTGATAAATTAGAAACAAATATGGAATTTAAATCTTTAAATCAGTGGTTTTTTTAACCTTCTGTCACTACTTTAGTGAGCAGCCCTAAAAACTGTCGACATAAACATGAATATAATATTAATCACAAAAATTAACAGAAGTTTCTAAGCTCTGTGCAAGATGTAATATTCACTTTATTTGAATGCAGCTATTGCACTTGTATGGGTAAAATTAAGTTATCGCTGTCACAAAGGTGGCTAATGTATGTATATTAAAGTCTTCAGGAAGGTTATGCAGTGTCAGCTGGTAAACAACAGTTCCACAACAGGTGTACTGTATGATTCTTAAGACACAAGCACTATGCTCATCCATAATGTCATAACAATTTACCATCAAACATGCTGTAACACCTCAGAAAACTTGAATGTTCATGAACTCCCCCCCCCCCCCCCCTGTGAGAAAATAAAATCTTCCAATGTGGGTATTTTAAATGTTTCCACAGTACAAATTAAAAACCACTCTCACAAAATAAGCCCCTGTACTTTTGTAAACAA